>Ga0182735_1000790_pt1 | contig 23078 bp, 21 predicted proteins | sample eDN5th30CKraftMG_FD_128524 | JGI IMG/M metagenome (GOLD analysis project Ga0182735, IMG submission 128524) | Enriched Miracle-Growth compost microbial communities from Emeryville, California, USA - eDNA 5th pass 30_C Kraft MG (version 2) (version 2) ...
CTGCTGGGCGGGGCGGACGTCTCGAAGCTGCCGCCGCACAAGCGCGACATCGGGGTCGTGTTCCAGGATTATGCCCTGTTTCCCCATCTTGACGTCATGGAGAACGTCGCCTTTCCGCTCGCGGCCCGAGGCGGATTGTCCAGGGCGGAAATCCGGCGACGCGCGCAGGAGGCGCTGGCGCTTGTGCGCCTCGAAGATTTCGGCGGCCGGCGCGTCGACCAGCTGTCCGGCGGGCAGCAGCAGCGCGTCGCGCTGGCCCGCGCCATCGTCTTCAATCCGCGCGCCTTGCTGATGGACGAGCCGCTGGCGGCGCTCGACAAGAGCCTGCGCCTCGACATGCAGGCGGAAATCCGGGCATTGCAGCGCTCCGTTGGCCACACCACGATCTATGTTACCCACGACCAGGAAGAAGCGCTCAACCTGTCGGACCGCATCGCCGTCATGAACCATGGCCGACTGCAGCAGATCGGCACTCCGAAGGAGCTTTACCAGACGCCGGCAAGCCCCTTCGTGGCAAGCTTCTTCGGTGAGGCCAACCTTCTCACCGGTTCGGTAGAAGCCGGAAGCTTTGTCGCCGATGGCTTTGGAACGAGGCTTCCCGCAGCCGGACACGCGGAAGGAGCGGCGACGGCCTGCCTGCGCCCCGACCGGATACGGTTGGCGCAAGCCGGCGGGTTGATCGAGGGAACCCTCGTGGACGTCCGGTTCAGCGGGCCGGTTACCCGCTTCAGCGTGCAGACGGCGGCCGGCCTCCTGAAAGTGACGCGCCCGACCGCGGAGGTCGCGTCCTCCAGCGTCGCCGGCTCCCCGGTTTCGCTGACCTTCGACCCCGACGCGCTGCACCTGATGAGGACGACGCCATGACGACCAGGACCGCCATCGTCGGCGCGGCACTGGCCGATATCGGTGTTCCCGGATTGCCCGGCCCGACGAGCGCGCTGGCGCTTGCGGCCCAGGCCTCCCACCGCGCCCTGGCCGATGCCGGCCTCAGGCTCGCCGATGTCGACGGACTCCTGTGCTGCGGCTTCGGGGAAACCTCGACCTACGAACTAGCCGATTATCTCGGCCTCGACGAGCTTGCTTTCGTCGACGGAACCTGCACCGGCGGCTCCAGCTGGGTGACCTATGTCGAGCACGCCATGGCGGCCCTGGAGGCCGGGCTGTGCCGCGTCGCGCTGATCGCCCACGGCTCGCTCGCTTATACGGACCGCAAGCGGCACCTGCCGATCTGGCCGGACCCTCGCTCCCCCATAAATCAGTTCGACCAGTCGCTCGGCGGCACCTTCGTGACGGCGCACGCCCTGGCGGCGCAGCGTTATATCTTCGACTACGGGCTTGAGCCCGAAGCGCTGGCAGAAGTGGCGGTCGCCACGCGGCGATGGGCAGCGCTCAATCCGCTGGCCCGGTTCCGCACGCCGTTGACGGTGGAGGAGGTGCGCGCCTCCCGGCCGATTTCGACGCCGCTCAATCTGCTCGACTGCTGCCTGATCTCCGACGGCGGCGGAGCCGTCGTGCTGATGCGGGCGGACGAAGCCGCCGATACCCGCAAGCCGGTCAGCGTGCTCGGGGTCGGCAGCAGCCAGGGCGCCTTCTCGATGGCCGGCAAGGCCGACCTTACCCGCACGCCCGCGCTCGAGTCCGGAAAGCGCGCCTTCGTCATGGCCGGCCTCGATCGATCCGCGGTCGACCATCTGATGCTCTACGACAGCTTCACCATCACCCCGGTGCTCGCCATGGAGGATCTGGGATTCGCCCCGCGCGGACAGGCGACGAGGCTGATCGCCGAGGGCGTCACCTCCCCGGGCGGGCGGCTGCCGATGAACACCAACGGCGGCGGCCTCGCCTTTGCCCATACCGGCATGTACGGCGTCTTCACCCTGATCGAGGCCGTCACGCAGTTGAGAGGCGAGGCGGGGGAGCGGCAGGTGCCATGCTCGGTGTCGCTGGCGCATGGGGTCGGCGATTTCCTGACCTCGACCGGAACCTGTATCCTGGGGAGGAAGCCGTGATCGAAGCTACCGCCGAAACCGCTTCCTATTGGGAAGCATTGCGGCACGGGCGGCTCACGGCCCTGCAATGCGTGCACTGCGGCCGCGTCCAACCCACGCCTCGCGCCATCTGCCGCTGCGGCGCATCCGAAATGCGGCAGATCGATCTTCCGAGCGAAGCCGAACTGGTCAGCTACACAGTCGCCAGCTACGCGCCGCCCGACCTGCCCTACCTGCCTTCGCCCTACACGATAGGAATCTTCTCGTTTCCTGCGCTCCAGCATCAGGTCATGGCGCTTGTCGACGCATCCGCCGGACCTGCCGCCATCGGCGACGCGCTTTCGTTCTCGCCTTTCCGCAGCGGCGATGTCGTCCTGCCGCAGTTCGCAACGCGGCCCGCCGTTCAAAGCCAAGACAGAGGTTCGCATGACCGATTTCACGCTTGAAAGCCGCGTTGCCGTCGTCACGGGAAGCGGAAGGGGGCTCGGCCGCTCACACGCGCTTGCCCTGGCCAAGGCCGGCGCTTCGATCGTGGTCAACGATCTCGGCGCCAGCCTGAGCGGCGAAGGAGCTTCAACCCTGGCCGCTGAAGACGTCGTTGCCGAGATCGTCGCGGCAGGCGGCAAGGCCGTGGCGGATGCCACCGACATCACCACCCCGGAGGGTGGGGCCGCCCTCGTCGCCAAGGCTGTCGATATATTCGGCGGCATCGATATCCTCGTGAACAATGCCGGCATCCTGCGGGACCGCTCGGCCCACAAGATGACCGCGCAGGACGTCGAACCGGTGCTGGACGTGCACCTTCGCGGTGCCTTCAATGTAACGCTGCCCGCCTACGCCCATATGCGCGAAGCCGGCTATGGCCGCATCGTCATGACCAGTTCCGCATCCGGCCTGATGGGCAATTTCGGGCAGCTCAACTATGGCGCGGCCAAGGCCGCCCTGCTTGGCTTCGTCAAGGTCCTGTCCATCGAGGGCGCGAATAAAGGGGTTCGTGTCAACGCCATCTCGCCCGTGGCCAGCACGCGCATGACCGAGGCCGAATTCGGGGATCTGGCCGGGCTGTTCCCGCCGGATTTCGTTTCGCAGCTGGTCCTTTATCTCGCATCGGAACGGTGCGGCGTTTCCGGCGAAGTCTTCTCGGTGGGCGGCGGGCAGGTTTCCCGGATTTTCGTTGGACTGACCGAGGGAATTTTCCGTCCTGAAGGGGTTTTTTCCCCGCAGGAGATCGAAGCGGCCTTGCCGGAAATCATGAACGTTTCCGGCCATTCGCTTCCCCGGTCGCTCTCCGACGAATGGGAGAAGATCATGCGGCTCCACAAAATCCCGACAACCAGAGGCTGATGGCCATGGAAGACGCGACCCAAAAACCCGCCCGCATCGGCCTGGCCGAACTGGACGGCCTCGTCGGCCGGCAGCTCGGTTCCAGCCGCTGGCATCGCATCTCCCAGCAGGAGATCGACAAATTCGCCGAGGCGACCGGCGATTTTCAACCCATCCATGTCGACCCGGAAGCCGCACGCAAAGGGCCGTACGGGAAGACCATCGCGCACGGCTTCCTCACGCTTTCGCTCGTCGCCTCGCTTACGCCGGAAGCGTTCGGGATCACGGACGCGCAGAGCCTGATCAACTATGGCGTCAACCGCGTGCGCTTCCCGGCCCCGCTGCTGGAAGGCGAACGCGTGATGCTGACGACAAGCCTGGTCGCCGTCGAGAGCCGGCCTGCCGGCAAGCTCCTCACGCTTTCGTTCGAGATCCACCCCGAGGGCGGTTCCCGCCCGGTCGCCATTGGCGAAACCCTGCTTCTCGCCGTCGCACAGGAAGATTGACATGAACCAGAGCGCATCCAGGCCAAAGCTCGCCGCCTTCGAAGAACGCCGGGCGCATGTCCGCGCCACGATGGGCGGCAAGGAACGGATCGATCGGCTGCATGCCGCAGGCCTAAAGACCGCACGCGAACGGATCGGGCTTATGCTCGACGAAAACAGCTTCGAGGAGTTCGGCACCTTCACCACGGCCGAGCCCGTGGAGCAGCGCGCCAATACACCCGGCGACGGGCGTATCACCGGGTTCGGCAAGATCGGCGGCCGCCCTGTCGGCATCGTCGCCGACGACGCCACGGTCAAGGGCGCGTCGGCAAGCGTGACCAACAACCGCAAGGCCGATCGCATATTCGAACTGTCCGTCAAGGGCGGGCATCCTTTCGTGTTCCTCGGCGAAACGCGCGGCTCGCGCCTGCCGGAAACGCTCGGCAGCGACGGCCTTTCCACCGTCTCCGGCGAAGCCGTGACGTGGAGCTTGCGCGCAAGGCGAATCCCGATGGCCACCGTCATCACCGGCCCGTCCTTCGGCGGCTCCACCTTCGTCGCCGCGATGAGCGACTTCGTCGTCCAGGTGAAAGCCACGACGCTTGCCGTGGTCTCGCCGCGCGTGATCGAAATGGCGACCGGCGAACGAACCGACCTGGAAAGCATCGGCGGCAGCGACCTGCACGCCACCCGGACCGGCCAGATCGACCGCGAAGCCGAGACTGAGGAGGAAGCTTTCGACCTGGTGCGCCGCTGGCTATCGTACCTGCCCCCCAACTCCCGGGAACAGCCCCCGGAGGTGGCGGCCGTGGCACCCGCCAGCCGCCTGAAGCCCAGCGAGATCGTTCCCGAAGAGCGCCACGGGCAATACGACATGAAACACCTGCTCGACGCGATCTTCGACGGCGGCAGCGTGTTCGAGTTCGCACCACGCTTCGGGCCGAGCCTCGTTGCCGCGTTTGCGCGGCTGGAAGGCAGGCCGGTAGCGGTTCTGGCGTCCAATCCCGCCGCCGGGGCGGGCGCTCTCGAACCGGACGGTTGCGACAAGGCCTCCCGGCTCCTGTGCATGGCCGATTCATTCGGCCTGCCGGTGGTCCTGATCCACGATTCTCCCGGCTTCTTCGTCGGGCAGGAATATGAAGCGCGCCGTATCCAGAGCAAGACCATCCTGTTCCTGCAAGCGCTGATGCAATTCAGCGGCCCCCGGCTGAGCGTCATCGTTCGCAAAAGCTTCGGGTTGGCGTTCACCAGCCTCGGCGGCACCGGCACCGAGTCCGACCTGCTGGTTTCATGGCCGGCCGCCGAGATCGGCTTCATGGACCCGCATGTCGCGGCCAATGTCCTGCATGCCGACGAACTGGCGCAACTTCTCCCCGCCGAGCGCCGCCAGAAGCGCCTCGAATTCGCTTCCGTCTATGCCAGGGATACCGATCCTTATGCGATCGCGCGCGGCATGGGGATTGACGAGATCATCCATCCGAACGAAACGCGGTCGGTTCTCTCTTCCGCCCTCCGGCGCACGGCAGGCTGGGAACGCCCCCAGGCCGGAAGCCCCCTGCAGTTCTGGCCTACCTGCTGGTAGGCCCGGACCGGAACTGCCGCCGCCCGGCGACGGCTGCAAGGTGACGCCCTTTTTTCGAACGACCGGAAGTTCCATGGCCAAGCAGATATTGTGCCCCATGATGGGGATTTTTCACCGTCGCCCTTCCCCCGATGCACCGCCTTTCGCCGAAGAAGGCCAGGCGGTCGGGCAGGACACTACCATCGGATTGGTGGAGGTCATGAAATCCTTCTTCCCGGTGACGGCCGGCATCGACGGCACGTTGACCACCTTCCTGATCGAGGACGGCGAATTTGTGGAGCCCGACCTGCCGATCGCGGAAATCGAGTGACCATGCCTATCCGCAAGCTGTTTATCGCCAACCGCGGCGAGATCGCGGTACGCATCATCCGCGCTGCGCGAAACATGAAAATCCGCACGGTGCTGGGCGCCAGCCAGGCCGATACCGGGTCGCTGGCCGCATCGATGGCCGACGAAGTCGTCCTGCTCGGCCCGGCCCCGGCCGCAAAATCCTATCTCGACCGTGCCTGCATCATAGAGGCCATCCGCAACAGCGGTGCCGATGCCGTGCACCCCGGATATGGCTTCCTGTCCGAAAACCCGGATTTCGCGGCAGCGGTGGAGGCGATCGGCGTGACCTTCGTGGGGCCGCGTCCCGCGACCATTGCCAGGATGGGCGACAAGGCCGCAGCCAGAAGCGAGGCCATCGCCGCCGGCGTGCCTGTCGTCCCCGGCAGCGACGGAACCGTATCGGGGCTGGCGGCGGCGCGGGCCGTGGCGGACAGGATCGGCTTCCCCCTCCTGATCAAGGCCGCGGCCGGCGGCGGTGGCCGCGGCATCCATATCGCCAACTCCCCCGACGAACTGGAGGCTCTGATTCCGCGCGTGGAAACTGAAGCCTTCGCGGCCTTCGGCGACCGGTCGTTCTACCTCGAGCGTTATCTGGCGCAGGCAAGACATGTCGAAGTCCAGGTGCTGGGCGACGGCGAGACTGTCGTACACCTGCATGAGCGGGAATGCTCGTTGCAGCGCCGGCGCCAGAAGCTTTGGGAAGAAGGGCCGGCGGTCAGCCTTCCGGCCGCCACGCGCGAGGCGGTTTGCGCCAGCGCGGTCACGCTTGCCAGGCGCGTCGCCTATCGTGGCGCTGGCACGGTCGAATATCTGTACGATGCCAACGCCGACGCCTTCTACTTCATCGAAATGAACACCCGCATCCAGGTCGAGCATCCGGTGACCGAGGCGATCACCGGCGTCGACCTTGTCGAGGCCCAGTTGCGTATTGCCGGCGGCGAAAAGCTCTGGCTGCGGCAGGACGAGATCTCCCCTGCCGGCCATGCCATCGAGATCCGGATAAACGCCGAAGACCCCGATCGCGACTTCATGCCCTCACCCGGAACTGTTTCGAGCCTGGCTCTGCCGGACGGCGCCCGCTTCGACACGCTGCTGTTTCCCGGATGCAAAATCGTCCCGTTCTACGATTCCCTGATCGGGAAACTGATCGTCCATGCGGCCGACCGGCTCTCGGCGCTCGATGCGTTGCGCACCGCGCTGGACCGGCTCGAGATCAATGGCATTGCAACGAATATCGAGCTTTTCCGCAGGCTGCTGGCGGCAGCCGATATTCAATCGGGCGATATCCACACACTTTGGCTGGAAAAATGGATTCGTGCGAACGCCGCCGAGGGCACGGTCTCTACGGCGCGATAGTCTTAATATTAACTGGCATTGGAAGCCAGTCTTCTTCTCTTGGGCAGTGACGCGAGGCCCCGCGCCCTGCCGCGATGCGGCCATGTCGCCGGACGCCACGCAATGGGCGGATCCTTGGCATCGACCGAAGGGCCCGCACCTTTTCCGCCATGCCTCGTCCGGCGGATCGGGCCGGCCGAGAGGGCCGTCGTCCGCCGAAATCACCCGGCCCTCACCGTCGCAAGCAACGGTCAGGTCTCGGTCATCACGTGAATCTCCAGATAATAAAATTGCATACAAGACATTGACGTTTGTATTTATATATGCCTAAATCGAATGCAATTTACGAGGAGGAGATACTCGATGTTTGCCGCCCCGGTGAATGAAAAAAGCCCGCTTCAAGGTCGTCGCTGATAATCGGCGCTAGAAATCCGTCACTCCGCGCATCTCGGGAGCGACGAAGCATAATCGACATAGAAACCTGCTTATCGCAGCTGGTAACCCCGAAAAGGTGCAACTGCCGTGCAAGTTGTCGCCATTTTCGGGGCTCAGTCGGTGATAATTAAAGAGCCGGAAGAATATCCGTAATGAGAAAATTACTTCATACGATGATCAGGATTGCCGATCCGGATCAGTCCTTGAAATTTTACATTGACAATCTTGGGATGACCCTCGCTGAAAAGCTGGAATTCCGCGAGCAGCGTTTCACTCTCTATTTTATCCAGTACGAGGGCGCGGAGGCAGGCTCGCAGATCGAGCTGACGCACAACTGGGATACGACCGATCCGTACGACAAGGGGACCGGGTACGGCCACATGGCCATAGGCGTCGACGACCTCGTAAAGACGGTGGATGACCTGCGCGCTGCCGGCGTGCCCATCCTTCGGGAGCCGGGCCCGGTGATCGGCGGTACCGCGAAAATCGCGTTCGTGAGCGATCCCGACGGCTACAAGGTGGAACTGATAGAGAACGAATGAGCGTTCTCTGTCTTTAGCCGCATTCCCAAGAGCCCGGGCGTCGCCGGAGCCGATCCGGTAGGTTGTGGAGATGTTCGATGGCAGTCGTCGAATTCCAGGAAGTCAACAAGAGATATGCAGACGGGCAGGCCCTGGCGGTCGACAGCCTGAACCTGCGCTGTAACGAAGGCGAGATGCTCGCCCTGCTCGGCCCGTCGGGTTGCGGGAAAAGTTCGACGCTGAAGATGGCCGCAGGACTGGAAGACCTGACCTCCGGCGAGATTTTTTTCGGCGGGAAGCCGATCTCTGCCCTGCCTCCGGCCCAGCGCAACATCGCCATGGTATTCGAGGACTACTGCCTCTACCCGAACCTGAGCGTCGAAGACAACATCGGCTTTCCGCTCACCGTGCAGCGCGTGACGGCAACCGAACTGGCCAAGCGGGTGGACGAAATCACTGCCATGCTCGGTCTCGAAGCAATCCGCAAGCAGCCGGTCCGAGGCCTTTCGGGAGGCGCCCAGCAGCGAGTTTCCATCGGCCGGGCGCTGATCCGGGAACCGAACCTGGTCCTGTTCGATGAGCCGCTGTCCCATCTCGACGGCGACCAGCGGGTGCATCTGCGCTCGGAAATCTCTCGCCTGCAGAAGTCCCGGGGACTGACCTCGATCCTGGTCACGCACGACCAGAACGAAGCGACCGCCATGGCCGACAGGATCGCGATCATGCACGGGGGCAAGCTCCAGCAGGTAGCGACGCCGCGCGAACTTTATCTGCGGCCTGCCAATATCTTCGTCGCCAATTTCATCGGCGAGCCGCCGATGAACATGCTGGATGCCGGCGTCGAGGACGGCGGAACGATCGATGTCGGCATTCCCGGCCTCGAATTGGTGCTGGCGCCCGATCGCCGCAAGGTGTTGGACAGCCAGAAGGCTGGCGACCTGGTGGTCGGCGTGCGGCCGGAGCATGTGGCCGTCGTGCCGGCCGCTTCTGGCGACGCCAACGTACGGCTGACCTATCGCGAGCCGCGAGGCGACGTGGACGTGCTGACCCTGGCCATCGACGGACCGAAACCGCTCGAGCTGGTCGCGGAAGTAGACGGCCCTTCGCCCTACCGCGTGAACGATCTCCTGCGGATAGATATCCTGGCCGACCACATTCATCTTTTCGATCGCGAAAGCGAAGCCAATCTCGAAGCCGCCGGGGGAGTGCAATGACCATACAGGCTCCCAATCTCCAGGCGACGCGACAGGGACTGTCGGTAGAGGCGCTTAGCAAGCGCTTCGGAAATGTCGAAGCGCTGAGGGACGCCACGCTTTCAGTCGAGCCCGGCGAGGTGCTTGCGCTCGTCGGGCCGTCGGGAGCGGGGAAGACCACCTTGTGCCGCATCATCGCCGGCCTCACGGCGGCCGACGCCGGTTGCGTGCGCTTCGACAGCGAGGATATCGCCGACATGCCCGCCGGCCAGCGACGGGTAGCGCTGATGTTCGAATCCTATGCGCTTTACCCGCATCTCACCGTGCGCGAGAACATTCTTTCGCCGCTGAAGGCGCGTGCCAGGGGCGGCAAGCCTGGAGGGTCCTTTATCGGCTTCGACGAATTGCTGGCCGTCCTGGAGATCGCCCATCTCGTCGACCGCCTGCCGGCGGCCTTGTCGGGCGGGCAGAAGCAGCGCGCCGCGTTGGCCCGAGCTCTCATCCAGGACCCCAGGCTGCTCATGCTCGACGAGCCGATCTCGCATCTGGACGCCAAGTTGCGGCACAAGCTGCGCGGCGAGATTCGCCGGATGCTGGGCACACGCCGGCACCCCTCCATCTGGAGTACGCCCGACGGCCTGGAAGCGCTGTCCGTCGGCGACAGGATCGCCGTCATCCATTCCGGCCGCATAGAGCAGATCGGCACGCCGGAGGAAATCTTCCGGCGTCCGGCCAGCATCAAGGTGGCCAGGTTGTTCGGAGACCCTCCGGCGAACATCCTGGGCGGCGAACTGTCGGACGAAGCCGGCAAGGCCGTCTTCGCCAGCTCCAGCCTGAAACTGGACCTGCCCCCCCGGCTTCAGGAGCTGGCGAGAAGCAGGAACAAGAAGAACGTCTATATCGGCGTCAACCCAACCGACATTCAAATCGACGGTAACGGAAGATTTTCCGGGTCGATCTACTCGGTCGAGGCCTTCGGCAAGAACTATATCGTCACCGTCCAACTGAACGGCGGTGAACTCGTGAAGATAAAGACCAAAGACCCCACGGAAAGAAAGATAGGCAGCAACCTGTCGTTCGACATTTCACCAACCGGGTTGATGCTGTTCGACGGCGACCACGGGACGGCCCTCGCCTAGGGAAGCCAGCCGGCACCAGGCGCATTTCATAAACGAGGCTCGGAAAGCATGAGTATGGCGATACAGGACGCGTCGGCCCCAGCCGCTTCCAAAAAAATCAATTGGTATCCCTATATCCTGATCGCGCCGACGTTCGTGACGTTGATCGTGGTCTCGCTGGTCCCGTTCATCTATGCCGTGTACCTGAGCCTGCACGAAGCGCGCTACGGCGTCGTGAAGGATTTCGTCTGGTTCGACAACTACATCCAGCTTCTGACGGAGCCGGCGTTCTGGAACGCGATGTACGTCTCGGGGCTGTTCGTCCTCATCGCGGTCCCGGTGCAATTCATGCTCGGCCTCGGCGGCGCTCTCATCCTCAATCGTGGCGTTGCCGGCCGCTCCCTGATCGTGCCGCTACTGTTCATTCCGGCGATGATGGCGCCGGTCGTGGTCGGCCTTCTATGGAAGATCATGCTGGCCGGTTCCTGGGGCGTGCTCTCCTACAACGTCGTGGAGCGATTCAACATCGTCACTGAATCGTCGATCTTCGGTTCGCCGCACTATGCTCTGTACGCCTTGATTTTCATCGATATCTGGCAATGGACGCCGTTCATGATGCTGGCTTTCTTCGCCGGTCTCCAGGCCCTGCCGCCAGGCCCCTACCGGGCAGCGTCGGTGGATGGCGCCGGCCCGCTCAGAACCTTCTTCAAGCTGACCCTGCCACTGATGGCGCCTCTGCTGTTCATCATCGGGCTCCTGCGCATCATCGACGCCTTCAAGGTATTCGACACCATTTTCATCCTCACGCGCGGCGGGCCTGGAACCTCGACCGAGTCGCTCAGCATCCTCGCCTACAAGATGACCTTCGACTTCTGGGACATTGGCCACGCCTCCGCACTGGCTGTCGTCGTCTGGATCATATTCTTCATCTTCTGCAATATCTTCTATCAGGTCGCCAAGAAGAAGCTCAATGCATTCTAAGGACAGAAGGTAATGAACAAGGCTTCCACGCGAGAAAAAACACTCTGGACTATACTGGCTGTCTTCTATGCCTGTATCGTTCTTTTCCCGGTCATCTGGCTGGTGACGATGGTGTTCAAGCCCGCCGACGTCATGTTTGCGCGCCCAACGGTATTCTTCTTCACGCCGACGCTCGCCAATTTCGACTACATTATTGCACAGGGCTTCCTGGGCAACATGCTGACGTCGCTGCTTCTCGGGCTGGCTTCCACCCTGATGGTGATACTGATCGGCACGCCGGCCGCCTATGCCTTCGCTCGCTTTGAGATGAAGGCCAAGGATGACCTGTTCCTGTTCATCCTCGCCACCCGCATGGCCCCGCCCGTCTGCCTCGTCATCCCCTTCTATCTGATCTATTCGAACCTCGGCCTGCTCGACACCTTTTTCGGCCTCACCCTCGCCTACATGACGTTCAATCTGTCCTTCTACGTCTGGGTGCTGAGAAGTTTCTGCCGCGACCTGCCGGTGGAACTGGAGGAAGCGGCTGCGCTGGAAGGGTGGTCGAAGCTCCAGATCTTCTGGAAGATCATCTTCCCGCTGCTCAGGAACGGCATCGTCGCCACCTCCGTCCTCTGCTTCATCTTCGCCTGGAACGAATTCCTGTTCGCATTCATGCTCGGCGGCAAGTCCGTACAGACCCTGCCGGTGGCCATCCCGAAGCTGATCACCGCCCAGGGTGTGCGCTGGGGCGAAGTTGCCGTCGTCGCGGTGATCGCCCTGGCGCCCGTCCTCGCCGTGGTCGTCCTCCTGCAACGCCACATCGTCCGCGGCCTGACAATGGGCGCAGTCAAAGGATGACGCGCTCCGCCCGGTGAACACAAGACAACTATATTATAGAAAATAAACAGCAGAAACATGCACCATAGACGCAAAATCGGAGGAGACAATATGCGTATTCTATCAGGATTTCATGGCGTGGCCATGGCGACCACCATGTTCTCGGTACTGTTGGGGGCTTCAGCGCTAAGCGCCGAGGAATTCAGCTACGCCGAAGCGGCCAAACCCTATGCCGGCACGACGATAACGGTGCTGGACGAGGTGACGCCCTTGCAGGAGACTCTGGCGACGATAGTGCCGGAGTTCAGCAAGGAAACGGGCATCACCGTGCAGTACGAACTGCTGAGCCACCTCGATGTGATCAACAAGGGGCAGGCGGACATGCTTTCGCGCGGCGGCGCCTACGATGCCGTCATGCTGCATGGCGCACAGATGGGGCCGATGCTGGATGCCGAGGCCATCCGGCCGATCGACGACTTTATCGCCGATCCGAAGCTTTCCAATGCCGGCCTCGACACCGATGACCTGATCCAGCGCCCGTTCCGGACCTTGGCCTTCTTCAAGGACAAGCAGTATGGGTTTATCAACTGGAACTACAACATGGTCTACTGGGCGCGTGCCGATCTTCTCGGCAACGAGATCGAGAAGGCCGCGTTCAAGGAGAAATACGGCTACGATCTCGGGCCGGCCCAGACCCTGAAGCAACTGCGCGACATCAGCGAGTTCTTCACCCGCAAGCGCGGTGAAAAGCTGATGGGAGAACCGCTGGCCGAAGACTTCTACGGCGTCGTCCTCGAAGGCATAAAAGGCGCGAACAGCCTGTGGCTCTACATCGGCAACATCCTGCGCAACTTCGGCGGCGACATCATCGACGCGGATGGCAAGCCCTCGTTCAACACGCCCGAAGTTGTCGATTCACTGGCGTACTGGGCCGAGTTATGGAAGTTCTCGCCACCAGGCACCGCCGAGTACTCCATCATCGACGTCCCGACCGTGATGAGCAACGGCATCGCTGCTCAGACGATGGCGTTCTCGGACTTCGTCCTCGGCGTCGACAAGCAAGGCGCCTCGCCCCTGCACGGCAGCTTCGTCTATGGCGCGCCGCCGGTAAAGGAAGACGTGGATCCGAGCCGTTATTCGGCCGATGGCGAGCCTTCGATGATCGTCATCACGCAAGGCTCCAAGAACGCCGAGGCGACGTTCCTGTTCCTCCAGTGGCTAACCGAGAAGAAGCAGCAGTCGGCCTTGCTGAAGGCTGGAAACGGTGGCGTGCCGATCCGCGAAAGCTCGTGGGCGGAACTGAAGAGCATGGACGGCATCAATTCGTCCCTGATGGATGCGATGAAGGTCAGCCTGAGCCGTGTCGAAAGCAAGCCGCTGATGCCGAATTACTATCAGGTGATCGACGCGCTGGCCGAGATTATCCAGCAGGTCGGCCTCGGCACCATCTCGCCCCAGGACGGGGCCGCGCAGGGACAGGCTGCTCTTGAGCGTCTCTGCCGCGACAACTGTCTGCTGAAGTAAGTCTGGGGCTGCGGCCATGGGTGCCTGCACCCATGGCCGCCCTCATCCATATCAATGCTTGCCGGGTTTTCTGGTGGGAACCGTCTCGTTACGGAGGGAAGAAATGGCAGAACGCGGTTATGGGGGATGCGCTAGGTATATCCAGCGCGACGGCGAGTTGGATCGCGTCGGCCAGCACGCAGCCACACTCGGTACATCCGCGCTGTTGATCGTGGATGGCTTCATCCTCGAGCGTTACGGTGAAAGGCTTCGGAAGAGCTTTTTCGATGCCGGCGTTGACGTCGCCATGGAACGTTTCAGCGGCGAGTGCTGGACCGGCGAGGTCGAGCGCCTGTGCGCCATTGCAGGGCAAGCCACGGTCCAGACGATTGTCGCGGTCGGCGGCGGCAAGACTGCGGACACGGCCAAGCTCGTCGCCATGCAACTTGGCGCGCGTCTCATGATCGTGGCGACGATCGCTTCCAGCGATGCCCCGACCAGCGCCATCGCCATGCGTTATCACGAGGACGGTTCGACAGACCGCTCGGTCTACCTGCCGCGCCATCCCGATTTCGTCATCGTCGACCCCAGGCTGGTGGTCGAGGCCCCGGTGCGCTTCCTGGTCGCCGGCATGGGCGACGCGCTCACCACCTGGTACGAGGCGCGTGCCAACCGCGACGCCGGCACCAGGAACTACATCGCTGGCGGCTACCACGCGCCGATCGCCGGCCTGGCAATTGCCCGCCAGTGCCATGAGACACTGATGAGGGACGGGCGCGCCGCGAAGATCGCCGCCGAGAACGGCCGCTTGACCCCCGCCGTCCAGAACGTGATCGAGGCCAATACGCTGTTGTCGGGCCTGGGTTTCGAGAATTGCGGCTGCTCGATCGCGCACGGGTTCCACAACGGCATGTCCATCCTGCCGCAAACCCACGGCATGCTGCACGGCGAGAAAGTGGCGTATGGCGCCCTCGTCCTGCTGGTGATGGAAGGGCGCCCCAACGAGGAGATCGAGGAGGCCTTTGGATTCTGCGAGGATATAGGGCTTCCCACCACGCTGGCGGATCTGGGGCTGGGAGACGCCTCCGAAGAAGAGCTGGCAAAGGGCGCGCTCGCGGCTCTCGGCGATAACGAACCCACCCATTCCACGACGGCGGAATTGTCCGTCGAGAACCTGCTTGCCGCCGTTCATACCGTCGATGCGTTGGGCCGAAAACGCCGCGAAGCCGCAGCCCGTTGATCGAAAGGACGTAGACATGAGCCAGGAAGCGGAAGCAGCTATCGAAAAAGAAGCCGATGTCGTCATCGTCGGCGCCGGACCGAGTGGTGCGGTGGCCGCGAAGCGCCTTGCGGAGGCGGGATTCTCGGTCGTCTGCCTGGAGCAGGGCGATTACCCCGACTATACGTTGGCGCAGCGTAATGGGCTGGAATTCGACCTGACCAAGGATCGCTATTTCGATTCCAACCCGAACAATCGCGGTCGTCCGGCCGATTATCCCATCGACCTTAGCCAGTCGGTGATGGCGCCGCAGATGTGGAGCGGCGTCGGCGGATCGTCCATGCTCTTCGCGGGCTGTTGGCACCGGTTCCGGCCAAGCGATTTCCGGGTAAGGAGCCTGGACGGCGTTGCCGACGACTGGCCGATAAGCTACCGCGACCTGGCGCCGTTCTACGACCGCGTCTCCGTGGATTTTTCGGTTTCGGGCATCGAAGGCGACCCGGCTTATCCGCACTACGAAGTGCCGCTGCCGCCGTTCGACCTGACCGCCATGGAATGGAAGATGATCCGGGCTCATGATCGCCTGGGCTGGCATTGGTGGCCGGGCTCGAACGCCATCGCTACCGTGAAGCACAACAATCTTGTGCCCTGCGTTCGGCGAGGTCGTTGCCTGTGGTCGTGCTTCGACGGAGCGAAGGCGACGCCGGACCGGACGCACTGGCCGGTGTCGCGCCAGATGGGCGTACAACTGCTGACCGGTGCGCGCGTGCTGCGTATCGAGACGGGCAAGGACGGCCTCGCGACGGGCGTCGTCTATGTCGATCGTCGCGACGGCACGCAGCATTTCGTTCGTGGCGGCGTGGTGATCGTTTCGGCGAATTCGCTCGGCACCACGCGCCTGTTGCTGAATTCCGCCAGCAATTCCCACCCGGATGGATTGGCGAACAGCTCGGGCCTAGTCGGCAAGCGGCTGATGATGCACCCCTATTCCGTCGTCACCGGGCTGTTCGAGGACTTCTTCGAGACGTGGCAGGGGCCGTTCGGTCAAAGGCTCTATTCGCTGGAATTCGCCGAAACGCGGCCGGGAACTGGCTTCGTGCGCGGCGCGAAATGGCAGATGATGGGCACCGGCGGGCCGCTCAACGCCTTCAGCCCCTTCCCGTGGGGCGATGACGTCCATTGGGGCAAGGACTTCCATAAGACGCTGAAAGAGCGTTTCGGACGCTCCATCTCCTGGGGAATCATGGCGGAAGACCTGCCGGAGGAGAGCAACATGGTCGTTCTCGATCCCGACCTGAAGGATTCCGACGGGATGCCCTGCCCGAAGGTTATCTACAACTACTCGGACAACACCCGAAAGCTGGTGGACTTCAACATCAGGAAAGCCTCCGAAGGGCTGCGTGAAGCCGGAGCCTACGAAATCATCGAAGCGCCGTTCATGCGGGAATCCGGATGGCACATGCTGGGAACCTGCGTGATGGGCAACGACCCCTCGAAGTCTGTCGTGAATGCCTACGGCCAGACCCATGACGTGCCCAATCTCTACATTATGGATGGAAGCGTCATGCCGACGTCGAGTTGCGTCAATCCGACGGGCACGGTCGCAGCGCTCGCCTTGCGCAACACCGAATTCGTGATCGGCAACGCCCGTGAGCAAAAGGTCGCCTAGAGCATTTCCAGCAAAAGTGCGAAACGGTTTTACGGCCGGAAATGCGGCGAAAACAAAGAGATAGAGCGGTTCTGCTGATTCCGTGGAAACCAGAACCGCTCTAGGCCCAGATCGGCACCAGGAATGGAGAAGGTTATGCGTGAAGCCATCAAGGAAGCTTCGACAAACGCCGAAAAAATGAAGCTCATCGAGGCCGGGATCGATCGATCGCGTTCGCGTCTCGACTGGGTCGCCGACGCTCTCATTCCCGCCGACCCCGAGTCCTCCATGCCGTCGGCAAGAGAACTCGGAGCGGTCGACAAGTTGCTCGCCCGCGCGCTCTTGCTGCGCGACGACATGGCCGATCAATTCTTCGCCGATATCGAGAGCCTCCCGAACGACGCGCCGGCCGATGGGCTTTCCGAACTCACAGCTCTTGGATCTGGCTTTGACCGCATCAGCCGCCTGATCGCGGGGGCGTATTTTCTCGATGAGGAACTGACTGGCCGGTTGCAGTATCGGGGTCAGGAAGAAATCGTGCGCGATCAGGACTACGATTCCATGATCGCCGCCATAGAAGTGGTGCTCGAAGGAGGGCAACGCTACGTCGACGCTCCGGACGGTTAAGCGAAGCCGATCGCTGATGCCGACCGACGTTCCGGTAAGTCAAGCCTGAGGCAAACGCATCTTTTTTCAGAGCCCGTTTCAGCTCCAGGACCGGCATTTCAACTGAATGCTTACGCAGGGCGGAATGGGAGCCCTGCCCTTTCAGCGCGCTTCCGCTCGCCGCGTTACTCGCCCCTGTTCCAGGGCTTGGGCAATAGCCGTTCCAGCATGGTGCCGAGGGCAAGAAGGCGGCGGTCGGTGTGGAACAGTCCGTCGACGGAAAGGCCGAGCGGCACGCAGGCGCCATCGACCCCGCAGGGCACCGTGATGCCGGGCATGCCGGACAGGCTGCCCGGCCCGCTGTTTTCGATCATCAGGTCGAATGCGGGTACCTGTCCCTCGCCGAGGTCGACGACATCCTGCCCGATACGCAAGGCGGCGAGCTTCGTCGTCGGGAACACGATACCATCCAGCCTCGCGCCGATCACGGTTTCGGCGTACAGGGCTTGCAGGGCCGGCCGGTCGATATCCATCGCCTGCCGATAGGCGGCAAGGAACGGGGCCTCCGCCCGCGCGTCCAGGTCGGCCAGGATGGACATCACGTCCGGGCTCGCAACCTTCGCCACCACGTCATCGTAGGAAATCGAAAGCCCGCTGGCCCGGAGATGGGCGGTGATGGCCGGGCGCGTCTCATGGAGCGTGACGGTGACACCCGCCCGACGGTACAGCTCACCGAACCTGGCGCCGGAGACAGGAACCAGTGACACGCCGGCGCGGGAGAGCGCCGCAAGGGCCTGTTCGCTGGCCTTCGCCACGTCCTGCTGCAACCCGTCGAAGAAAAACGCATCGGGCACGCCAAGCCTCACCGCCGACGGTTCGATTGCCTCCAGGGTGGTATCCGCGCCCGTGATCACGGCATCGAGCAACGCCAAATCGGTAAAGTTGCGCGCCAGCGGCCCGACCGTGTCGCGGGTAAACGAGATCGGGAACACGCCCTCCCCTGGATAACGGCCGATGGTGGGACGCAAGCCCGCCAGCCCGCAGAAGGCCGCAGGAATTCGCACCGATCCGCCCGTGTCGCTTCCGAGGCCGGCGGGAACCAGCCCGGCGGCAATGGCGGCGGCCGTGCCGCTGCTGCTGCCTCCGGGGATCCGGTCGAGATCGAACGGATTGTGCGCAGCCCCCTGCCACGCATTGTTTCCCGACGTGCCGAAAGCCAGTTCGTGCATCGCCGTCTTGCCAAAGACGAGCGCGCCCTGATCGAGAAGCCTCTGCGCGACCGGGGCAGTCCGTGCCGGATAGAAACCTTCCAGCGCCGGCGTGCCCGCCGTCGTCGGCAAACCGAGAACGTCGATATTGTCCTTTATGCAAAGCGGGAGCCCCAGCAGCGGCATGCGCACGCCCTGCGCCAGCTTCGCATCGGCCTCGGCGGCGGCGCGACGTACCGCGGCTTCGTCAACGGCGCAAAACGCCCCGAGGTTTCGGTTCTGGCCGTGCCTTTCCAGAAGCGCCTCGACGACGGAAACGACGCTCGTGTGCCCGTCACGAAATGCCGAGAGCATAGCCGCCGCGTCCGCGAAACCGGCGATATCTGCCGCGGGCGCGCTCATTGTGCATGCTCCTCGCCGAAGACATGCACCTTTCCGGCCCGGTAGCCCAGGCCGATCCGGCTGCCGACCGGCCATTTCTGCGCGGCGCCGGTATCGGAAAGGCGCAACAACAATGTGCCCTCCTGCGCGGAAGGGTTGGCGACATAGAGGTCGACATGGCTGCCCTGGTAGACATACATCTGGACCTGGCCGGTGATCGACGCTTCCTCGACCGTCGGCGTGATGAAGATATCCTCCGGGCGGATGAACACGTTGCAGCGATCGCCCGGCCGCGAACCGGCCAGCTTTTCCTTCGGCACGACGACGAAGCCATCTTCCGTCTTCAGCCGGATTTCGTCACCTCGGTGCGTATCCACCACGGCGTCGAGACGCGTGATGTCGCCCAGGAACGACGCGACAAAGGCATTGGCGGGTTTTTCGTAGATTTCCGCCGGGCTCGCAAGCTGGCGCACCCGCCCCTCCGACATCACGGCCAGCCGATCGGCCAGGCTCAGCGCCTCGCTCTGGTCGTGCGTGACAAAGACGGTCGTGATGCCAAGCCTTGCCTGGATGTCCTTGATCTCCACCTGCATGTTCGCACGCAGATTCTTGTCGAGCGCCGACAGCGGCTCGTCCAGCAACAGCACGTGCGGATTGATGATCACCGCCCGGCCGATCGCAACACGCTGCTGCTGGCCGCCGGACAATTGCCTTGGATAGCGATCCGCGAACCGGGCGAGCTTGATGACGTCGAGGATCCGGCGAACCTCGCTCTCGATCGTGGCACGCGCCACTCTCTGCATCTTCAGGCCGTAAGCGAGGTTTTGCGCCACCGTCATGTGCGGAAACAGGGCATAGTTCTGGAAGACCATGCCGACCCGCCGACGATAGGGAGGCACCTGCGTCACGTCGGTTCCATCGAAATAGATGCTCCCCGACGTCGGCGACAGGAAACCCGCGATCATGTTGAGCAAGGTGCTCTTGCCGCAGCCGGATGGACCGAGGAGAGCCATGAAGCTCCCGCTTTCGATGGTCAGCGTCGTTTCATGAAGGGCGGTATGCGCGCCGAAGCGTTTTACAACCTTGTCAACACGGACAGTCGAACTGACCTTGGTCATCGTATCGGTTCCTTTCGAGGCGCCTATTCCCGCTCGACAATCGCAAGGACCTTTCCGAGCCCGAGCGACATGTTCATCAGGACGAGCAGCACCGTGGTGAGGACGAAGAAGATCACAGACAAGGCGGCCATGCTGGGGTCGGCATATTCGCGGACGTAGTTGTACATGGCCACCGGAAGCGTCTGCGTGCCCTGCGCGGTGATGAAGATCGACGCCGTGAACTCGTTGAAGGAAAGGATCGCGGCAAACAGGACGCCGGCAAACAAGCCCGGCGTCATCAGCGGCAGGGTTATCGTGACCAGCACCTGCCAGGGCGACGCACCGAGGCCTGCCGCGGCCAGTTCGAGCCTCTGGTCGAGGCCTCGCAGCGAAACATAGACGCTGCGCAAGACGAAAGGCAGCACCAGCACCACATGCGTGAGCACGATGACGGCATAGGTACGGTGAAGGCCGATCTGGCTGGTGAAGATGAGGAACCCGATGCCGATGGTGAAATAGGGGATCACCAGCGACGAGGACAGGACCGCCTCGAGCAGCTTCTTGCCGGCGAATGTGTACCTGTCGATCACGTAGGCGAAAGTGCCGCCGATCACCACCGAGACCACCGCCGTGGCGCACATGACGATGACGCTATTGTAGAATCCCTTCTGGAAATCCCGGTAGGTCAGCGCACGCACGAACCAGCGCAGCGACAATTCCTGCGGCGGAAAGGAGATCAGCGAAGCCTGGTTGAAGGCGACCACCGCAACCACCAGGGCGGGCAGGAGGATGAACCCCAGAAGCAGCACCACCACGGCCTTGCCGGCGAAGCTTGCGAGCTTTGTCCTCATGACCTGCCTCAACGCGTCGGAATTCGTTCGAGCGGACTGAGCGCCAACCGCATCAGCCCGACGAGGACCATGGTGAAGAGAACGCCGGCAAGGCTGAGAACCGCCGCCACGGGAAAATTGAACGAGGCGATTCCGACCTGGTAGACAAGATTGCCGATCATGTTCACCTGGCCGCCGCCGATCAGTTGCGGCGTCGCAAAGGCGCTGAAGGTCCAGGCGAAACAGGTGGTGATGCCGGCGATCAGCCCCGGCCCCGACAGCGGCAAGGTAACGGTAGCGAAGGAGCGCACCGGTCCCGCCCCTAGGCTCTGGGCGGCCTTTTCATAGGCCGGGTCGATCTGGCTGAGGGCGGTAGCCAGGATGATGATCATGATCGGCAGCGTGAAATGGACCAACACGACCACCACCGCGAATTTCGTGAACATCAACTGGACCGGCTTGGAGACAAGCCCCAGGCCCATCAGCACGGCGTTGACGAAGCCGGCGTTCCCCATAACGACCAGCCAGGAATAGGTGCGGGTAATCTCGCCGGTGAACAAGGGCGTGACCGCAATGATGAGAATGGCCGCCCTCAATGCGGAACTTTTCGTGCGCACCAAAGCATAGGCGATCGGATAGCCGACAAGCAGCGTGAAGGCGGCCGTCAGCAGGCAGATCAAGGCTGTGTCGGTAAAGACGGCACGGAACAGCGGGCGGGCTACATATTCCAGGTTCGAGAACGTCCACTCGCCGACTTCAAGGCTTCCGGGAATGAACTTCCGGAAACTCAGCTCCAGCACGGAAGCAAGCCCGAACATATAGAACAGCGCCAGGACAACCGCCGGCGTGACGAACCAGATAAAAAAGGGACGCTTGGTCATGACCATCGGAATCGGTGAGCCTTTGCGACATCGTCCGGAGAGCGGCGGGAGAGCCGAGGTACGGCCCGGCCGGCAGCCGGGCCGTGTCACCAGGACCTATTGCGCCATCATGTTTTCCGAGAACCAGGTCCGCCACTCGGAAAGCTTCTCGGAACGCAGCTTGGGATCGATGACGATCGCGCCGTTCTTCCATTCCTCGGCCGTCATGAACACGCCCGGCAGGTCGGCGATCTCCGGCTCGACCTCGACGCCGGAAACCATCGGGCCGCCCTTCTTGCGACGCACGATCTCCGCCTGGACCGCCGGGTCAAGCGCGGCGTTCACGAAAGCATAGGCGAGCTCGAGATTCTTGGTTCCCTTCATGATCGCCACCGTGTCGATGCCCATCACGGCGCCTTCCTTGGGGATCTGGACGGCCAGCGGCACCCCTTGCGACATCTGGTGCAGCGCCATCATCGACAGCATGACCTGGATCGGCGTCTCCCCCGTCGAGATCAGTTGCTCGCTGGCGGCGTCGCTGGAATAATAGGCCTTCACGTTGGGCTTGAGGTCGAGCAGCTTCTGCTTGCCCACTTCCCAGTTGGAGGCGTCCCCGCCGGACAATTTTGCGGCAACGGTAATGATCTCGGACGGGTCGAAGTCCTGCAGGCCGACCATGCCGGCATATTCCGGCTTCCAGAGATCTTCCCAGCTCTCGAACTTCACGTCGGCCGGCAGCAGATCCTTGCGATAGACGATCGGGTAGACATAGGACCACACGCCCAGATGGGAATCACTGATCTTGCCTTCCGGAAAGATGTTGGCCGCATTGGGAATGCGTGAAAGATCGAGGGGCTCGTACAGCCCGCCGGTCTTGTAGAGCCAGCCGACATGCGCGGTGGTGAAGGTAATGTCGCTTTCGGGACTACCGGCGGCAAGCTGCGCCTGGTTGAGGCGGTCGATGGTTCCGCCGGTTATGAACTCGACCTCGGCACCGGTCGTTTCGGTGAACTTCTTTCCGATCGTTTCCGCGATCATGTCGCGCCAGTCTCCTCCCCAGGAACTGACGATCAGCTTCTCCGCCGCCTGACCCGGCGAGGCGCCTATCAGCAAACCGCAAAGCGAGCCGGCAACGGCATACAACCATCTGGACATCGGACTTCCCTCCCTTTTCATCCAATACGTTTCGCATAAGAAAAATGGATGCATTTGTCAACAATATGTATCCAATCTATTCGATTAGATATACAAATAAAGTTATTATGCATGCGATTGGCGGCCCGCCTTCGCGGGGATCGGCCGCCATTTTGCGAGGAGTCAAGGGGCTAGCAGTCCGAACCGCGCACGATTGAGGAGCGATTTAAGCTGTCGGCGGGCCAGGCGGTGCTTTTCGAGCCGCGCGACCCGCACTATACGATCAACGAAGGTGAGGAAGAGAGCGTCTATCTCGTCATCACCGTGAAGCAGTAGAACGGGGCGTGCCCGAAGCTCGAACGGCCACATCGGCGGCAAGCCGATGGTTGATCGAAGCTTTCAAAGTCCCGCCCGTGAAAACCGGAGTGTCGTCGTGGAAGCCATCGCGGAAGAAAAGGAAACCAGGCTCTCGTCCGACAGCCTGA
>Ga0182735_1000791_pt1 | contig 23075 bp, 19 predicted proteins | sample eDN5th30CKraftMG_FD_128524 | JGI IMG/M metagenome (GOLD analysis project Ga0182735, IMG submission 128524) | Enriched Miracle-Growth compost microbial communities from Emeryville, California, USA - eDNA 5th pass 30_C Kraft MG (version 2) (version 2) ...
GCGCCATTGGCGGACAAGGGCAAACATGTAGTCTCTACGCTCCTTCATAATCATATTATTTTGGGCGTAAAGCTACGGCGGATCAATTAATCAGAAAACATGTACTTGGTCGGGCGGATACCGCGTAGATCATCGTGTCCTGAATATTACTGTGGCCCAACAGCATCTGAAGGTGCGGTAGGCTCGTTTTTGAATGCAGGAGTGATGTTGCAAAGCTATGCCGAGCGCAATGAAACGATATATGCTTTTTGATACCAGCGAGTTCCATCAACTCTTTCAGTTTCTTATTGATAGTCGCATTGGCTATGTTTGGAAACACAGGCTTTTCTTCTTTAGGAATACAGTTTTTCCGGTATTTGCTTATTATCTCCTTTGCCTTCGGCAGTAAGGGTATCACAATCGGCTTTGATGTCTTTTCCATTGTCAATTCTATACTATCAGGATTTGTCTTGATATTCCTGTACTTCAATCCGATAACATCGCTGAACCTTAGCCCCGTCAGACAACTGAAAACAAACATATTCCGCGCATGGTTCAGGTTCCTACTATTGGGTGATAATTCCACCTTGATGAGTTTGTCCACTTCCTGAATGGTTAGAAATACCCTACTACCTTTGGCAGGTTTGAATTTGAAGTACTTGTAAGAGTTCTCCTTGATATATCGTTTCAGGACTGCTTGATTCAGCATACTCCGCAGCACCTTGTGTTTGGTGAAACGTCCACCTACACTGTTTTTTCTCACGGTGGCCATGTGGTGGTCAAACTTCTCAATGAACGCGTAATCAATATCTCCGAACGATAGCGTAGGGGCGATTGCTTTGAGGATACGGTACGTAGTAACATAGCTTTTGAGGGTGTTGTATTTTTTCTCCCCCTCCCACAGCTTGATTTGCGCGTCCCAAAAGGCATAGAAATCCGCTTTGTTAGGGGTATCAAAGAATGAAATCGCAAGATTGATGGTGATTTGTTTGCCCATTGCCTCTTGGCTAAGCATATGGGCGTTGAAATCGTTGACGCGTTTATTCAGATATGAGGCCAAAGCAATCCCTTTGGGGGAATTGCTCTTGGCGGTGTTTTCTTTCTTATTCCATTCTGATGGCATCACGGATTTTCCAGTGGGAATTTTCATCGTTTTTGCACCAACCCGTAGGAAAAAGTATATTGGGCATGAGCCATCTGCTTTCTTCTTATCCATCCGCATTACCGGATATAATCTGTACGTGATTTTCATATTATTATTTTCTTTGTTGCGAAATATCCAACGACTTCCGCATAAAAAAAACCTTTTATCACAGCGATTTTATAATCGCCATAGGCCTTGAATATTATTTTAATTCGTTTATTGAACGGAGAATGAGGCTTTGTGGATTGCGCACAAAGCCCCGAACGCAACGTGCTATTTATCCCTGTTCTCTTTTTTCAAATAACGTTTCTTCAACTCGTCAAAATTCAAGCGTATACGTCTACTCCGTCGGGAATTATATTCAACAAACTCCGTCGTAATAAGCCCTTCCTTTACCAACTGACTGATGTATTCCGAAACACTGCCTTTTTTAACTCCCAATCTTTCGCCCAAGAAAGTATTTCCCGCATAGCAGTAACCTTTAATCGCAGATAAAGAGCTGATAATCTGAAACAGCACTCTTGCTCGGGATTTCAATCTCTTATCAAACAGAATGGGTTTGAGCGACATACACACCTGCCTGTATTTTTTATGCAGAACATACGTTGCGATGGCATTAGGATGGAATTTGTCTTTTCTATCCTTTGCAAATCCGATAAATTCACCTAAGTTATTCGTCTGGTACTCCAATGGCCTCGGACAATGTTTGCGTACCGTGTGGTACATTACCCGTATCTTCCGCCTGTGTCCCATACTATAGGGCACCATTTCGCTCCTTATCCAACCATTTACCCGCAGCTCATTGAGACTACTTTTGACGGCTGATGCATTTAGACCCGCGTCCTCACATAAACCATGATTATCCATGTAGCAATAACCTGTTCGGGCAGCATACTGGTAAACCCGTTGGAATAAAATTCTCGCTGAACTTGATAATTCCACATCATTAATCAAGTGTACGAAAGCCATAAATGCTTCTCCGTTCTTCTTGAAAATCTCGAAACCATTCGATGACTTGTCGACGGAGTTTTCGTTGCCTTTTTTCATAATAAATTATTTAAATTTGCTGCCTCTCCATTGAGACAGTGTATACCCCTATTAACTCTACTGTAGCAAACCCCTAAAACCCTTTGTTTTTTTGGATTACACTAAGGTCAATTTACATTAAGGGTCTATCTAAATATCATATACATAGATAATTATATATAGATAACAAGTAGATAAAGCATCTTTCATTAAAGAAGCAAAATCCTGATATTCACTTAAAATCAGATACACCCCCCTTAAAAATCAGCCACACCTTTCCTCCAAAAACACCAAACAACTGATTATCAGTGACACAAAAGCAAACGCAACATCTTCGTTACGTAAATAGCGGAAAATCTTAGTGTACACAATTAAAGACTTGAGGTTTATGCAAAATTGTGGTACTTTAGCTGAAAAATGGAAACAATGTAGAGAGAGCCAAAACAAAAAATATAGCGTATTATCATAACGTTGTCGTTCAGAATTACCACAAAACACGACTTAATACAACTTATGACAAGGATACGCCCAGAAATGGGCGCAGCCTTGTCTTTTGTATTAAGGGGCTGTGGTAAGCCTTGAACGGCAAAAGATTTAGGTTTGCGCCCTGTTTTATTTTACTAACCGTTCAAAAATTACCACATGCCCAAAACCGTTCGCTACAAAAATCTGGCGGCAAAATTCAAAAACCACAGATTCTCCACACCGGAATTGCTGAACCCACACGAAATTGAAAACTTCAACTTTGATGTTATCAATCCATGGGAACTATGGCAGGGAAACCTTAATGCCGAAATCATGTTGATAGGGCAGGACTTTGCCGATTCAGAATCATTAAAAAATAATCTACAGGAGGACTGGAAGAAAGAAAAAAGCAGCGCAACGAATTTAGCCCTGATAGACTTTTTTAAGATATTAGCCCATCCTATTGCAGAAATCTCGTATGCAGGAACAAGCGAATTGCCCTTGTTCTTTACTAATGCCATATTGGGTATCAAAAAAAGTGACATCCAGCACATGAGCAAGCCTGTAAAGAACATTTGGATACGGGAAAGCAGGGAGTATTTGCAGGAACTTATTGGCATCGTTCAGCCCAAGCATATCATTGCAATGGGAAAGACCGCCTACAAGGCTGTTTTCGGCATTTACGGCATCAAACCTGCTGCCAACATGAAAGAGGTCACAGGAACAAAAATAAGCCTGCCTGACGGCAAAAATTTGTTTGTGGTGCAGCATTGTTCCCCATTAGGCAGGGTAGGTAGGTCTTTACAGCAGCAAAATGAAGATTGGAGAAATATCAGGGATGAAATTGCCAACGTATTTTGATATAACATCAATAACCTAAAAATTATATCCATGAAACAACTTATACTAATTTTTGGATGGGCATTTCTTTTAGTGTCGTGTGATTTTGTTGAGAACAAAGAAAAGGAAGCAATCGAAGTCTGTAAAAACGCAAAAGCCCAAATCAAAACCGAGAATGACGACGACTATCAGGCAATGTCAAATATGGGGCTAGCGACTAATTCCACTTGGCTTGACGTATCAAACTTACTGGTGCAGGATGATCCAAATACAGATTATCAATGGTCTGCCCAAAAGACAGAAGAAAGGGATATTTACTTAGTGGGATTTTTGAGTCAGTATGGCATAGGGCTTCGTTGGGAAGTAACCCTAAAGGAAAACCTTGTAAGATTCATAAATAGCAATGAATATTTATTAAGCAAATATGAGCGTCAGATTATGGAAAGCACTACAGGGCAATTCCTTGAGGAATCAGAAGAAGACCAAACATATAGTGATTTTCCACAAGCGACCGATTTATATGCGAAATATAAATCAAACATGGTGGCCTTTGATAAAGAACATGACAAAAAACCAATCGAATTTGAGGGTAAAATCGTTGAGATCAAAAATAGTCATGGATGTGCTAAGGTAATCATACAAGGGGAAAACGATGGGTTTGGAAGAATCGACTGTGGCAACTGTTCTCCGAACGGCGACCATTGGTCTGATGAAGTTGTACCGCTCCTTGTAGGCGATGTAGTACGTATTAAAGGGTACTATTCGGCTTCTTTATCTTCTGACTATACCATATGGTTTTCCAAATGCCATGTTATTCAATAGCGGTTTAATGCACTTTTTGATAAAACCTACAAAACACATTGTTTGTCTATCCCTTATTGTCTGCTTATCTGCCGATACTTTTGGTCAGGACGTGAAAGAGGTTCTTGTTTCAAGGGCATACCGAAAAGTGCCCAACGGAAAAGTCTGGTTCATTTCCAATCAATACATCCACGAGGCGTTGTTTTCCGAGGGGGCTTTGCAGTCGGGAACATTTTGCCATGCCTCCCTTTATTCCAATCCAAGACACGCTTTCGGAATAGCTTACCACGACGGCTTTGAACAAGAGGGCAAACGGCCTAAAAACATCGGGTTTACGTTCCAAAGTATGGAAGAGACGATTGGAAGCGATGTTTACTTGATAAAACCACATTTCATCCTGCATCATGAGAATGGGATAGATGCCATCAAGAACAGCCTGTCTTGGGAATATGAGCCTATGGAAGTCGTTTTTTATCCTGAAACCGTCGTTTTCACCAATAGTTGCATTTCGGAGATGGTACTTTTTGAACGTGAAATGACGGAGACTGATAAAACGAAATATCAGAAAGTAATTCCCAAAAAGGAATAAGACCAAACATCAGGGAACATGGAATAGCTTTACATATTGGGAACAAACAATATAGGAAAATAAGGGAAATGATTGAACTTGAAAAACTACCGCAGCACCTTGAGGCACTATCACCAGGGGATTGGGACAGGCTCTTTGAACTCATACCAGAAATTGAGAGAACCCAAGATTTTAGAGGACACACTGAAATCATAAGCAAAACGGCAAGCGTTATCAGTGAGTTACGGATTAATCCAGCGTTTGACTGGATGGCATGGAAAGAGGGCGAGGCTATGGCCACCAGTAGAAATCACGACTATTCTCAACTTGATACGATTACGTCATGCAAACTGTTGGCAGCCATCATCAGGGCAGACAGGTTTACTGATGGCTTTTTGGCAGATTGCTTTGAAAGGGGTGTCATAGCAAAAATCCTTCGTGCGTTAAAAAACAACGTGTATGGTTCAGATACGTCCGAGGTCGTTTAGCCTGAATTATCAGAAATTCCCAAAGCGTTATCAAAAAATAATATAACCCTAATTTTAATACTTATGAATCTGACAGATGTACTTATTCTCTTTGGAGTTGGAATTGTTGTATTTCTTATATTCCGTGAAATTGTCATGTGGTATTGGAAGATTAACGAAATAGTCTCAAATCAAAGGGTGACCAATGAATTATTAGACGAGCAGAACGAGTTGCTGGAATCCAACAATGAAATTTTGAGCAAATTCGTTGAAGACTTTATGAAGAAGTAGCATCGTTTATAACGACATGCAACCGAAATTGCTGTCAGAACCCTGTAAGTGGTTGATTTGCGGAGGTATGGATAAAAATCATGCGCTTTTACAAGCAACTTCCCCTATTACTTCCCCCACAAAGGCATTTCTTACAACGTTGTACGGGAAATTTGACGAAATACAGCGGTTTTAGTAGCCCCCTACGGGCTACTGACCCGCTTTACGATGAGAGTAGAGCGGGTTTTTAGATTCTACCCTGCTAATATCCGAAACAAATCCTCCTTAGTGTAAAACACTTCCCGTTCGTCTTTGATCAGTGTAAGTATTCCAGCATTCACCAATTCAGTCCGCCGGATGTGTTTTTAATCTGCCTGAAAGGGGCGATGATGCTTTCAAGTCAATGGCCTCCCGCCCCCCCAACCAGTGCTTCAAAAAGATGAAATAAAATTTGGGAGTATGGAGCTACGCCTACTTCGAAAAAGAACCCAAAAACAATAACTTAAAATGATAATTCCTAAAATCTGGTGATGGTCAAATTTGTCGTATTCCTTAAAAGTTAAAACACTTCGATTATAAAGTGGTGCACCAATGAAAAATCGGCTATTTTTCTGTATGTTTCAGAATAGAAATTGTTCTAAGACTGCAACTGAATTATCCATCAAGTAGAAATAAAATGGCCCTGAGTATCGAATCCCTTATTTCGGTTTCCATACTGTGGCTTTAGGTTGGGAAACTAGTCAATTTTAATGTGTCGATTTATACGATTATGCACGATAATTTTGGCAGTAATATCGATAATACCCCAAACACCAGAAAATTTCATTGAGGTAAAATCGAGTCAAGCACCTACTTTCGCTTATTGACTGTCCTTTTGGATGATAGTACGCAACTTACTTTCGTCCAGAATAGTAATGTTCTTTCCATCCAACCGGATGCACCCTTCAACGGTAAGCTCGTTTAGCATTTTAAAAAGTGTCTCATAAGTGGTTCCTGCAAAGGAGGCAATATCCTGACGACTGACAGTGACAGCGATTGCGCCGTCACTTTTTGTACCGAACTGATCTTTCAAAGATACCAACGACTGTGCTACTCGTGCCCTTACCGACATATGTGCAAGATTACGCATTCCGCGGTGAGATTCCTGAAGTTCGTCGGCCAGAAAACGCATCAGGGTATATGTCAGGTTGGTATTGACACGAAGTGTGCTTTCGAAAAAATCCATTCCCAGGTAACAAACCATTGTTTCTTCCACGGCTGTCGCCGAAACAGGGTATCGGGCCTCTTTCCCCAACCCAAGGTGCCCGACAATGTCACCCTTTCCGGCAAAGCGAATGATCAATTCCTTTTCCCGTCCCCATTTTTTATGAATCTTCATCGTGCCGGAATAAACAAAATAGATCCCCGTTACCGGCTCTCCCTCGTTGAAGGCCCGTTGCCCTTTTTTTAACAGAAAATTTTTTCTGTGAATTCCAACTGCTGGAATCCAATCAGGAAGACATAATTTACACAAAAGACAACCCTGGAGATTGCAAGAAGAACCGCTTTCTTTTTTGTTCATTTCCGTTACAATAGTACAAATTTTTTTGATGAGGACTTTCTTCCCTACTTATCCAAAAATATAGTACAAACCATATAAAAAACCCAGTAATAGTCATTAAATAAGCAATAAGTATTATATAAAATATATTTTGCGTATTTTTGCAGCCAAATTACAGTTCGTTTTATGAAAGGCCGGCATATCAAAAACAGCATTCCGATTTCACCTACATTGGATGATTTAAACGCTACAGATAAAGTGAATCGGAAGACTGGGCTTAGTCTTTCGGCCAAAAGATTAGTTTGGGTCTGCCTACTTGCCGTAGGGATTGGTGCCGTGGTCAGTCTGATCGCCCGAATACTGATCTTGTTCATCAACCTGGTTACGAACCTTTCCTTTTTCGGGAGTGTTGGACTGCATTTCCAAGATCCCGCAGACAACCATCTTGGCATATGGGTGGTCATCATACCGGCCATAGGAGGGCTTATCGTTGGCCTCATGGCATTGTATGGCTCGAAGGCGATCCGCGGCCACGGAATACCGGAAGCCATGGAACAGATTCTTGTAAACCAAAGCCGGATCAGGCCGAAGACAACGTTGCTAAAACCAATTTCCTCCGCATTCGCTATCGGCACGGGAGGACCATTTGGTGCTGAAGGCCCTATCATCGCTACGGGGGGTGCTTTCGGTTCCACGCTAGGGCAATTCCTGAGGGTAACGCCCCGTGAACGAAAGGCCTTACTGGCTGCGGGAGCAACCGCCGGGATGTCTGCCATTTTTGGAACACCTGTTGCTGCAATCTTTCTTGCAGTGGAACTGCTCCTGTTTGAATTTTCCGCTCGAACGATTTTACCAGTCGCATTGGCATGCATCACCGGCGCTGCGGGACATTACTTTCTGTTTGAGGCCGGTCCCGTATTTCCGATGCCATTTCTTTCAACGCCCACAAATTCTGCATTGTTAATATACAGTCTAATTGGCGTGGTGATCGGGATAATTTCGCTCGGCTTGACCAAGGCAGTGTATTACGTGGAGGACTTATTTGAAAAGCTACCGATACACTGGATGTGGTGGCCGGCACTTGGTGGGCTGGCTGTTGGGTTGATTGGCTATTTTGCACCTTATACACTGGGCGTTGGGTATCAAAATATAACAAATGTGTTGTCGGGAAACATGCCGCTGGCCCTGATTCTCTCCTTGGCATTATTGAAATTTGTTTCGTGGTGCATCGCCCTTGGCAGTGGCACTTCGGGTGGAACGCTTGCTCCGTTATTGACTATCGGGGGCGCTTGTGGCGCCGCCGCCGGCTTCGCTTTCGCATTCGCTTTTCCAGGCAACGACATCAGTTTATCGATGGCAGCGCTCGTCGGCATGGCCGCCATGTTCGCAGGGGCATCGCGCGCCTATCTTACCAGTATTTTGTTTGCATTAGAGGCAACTTCGCAGTCCAATGCCTTGGTGCCCTTACTCGCAGCCTGTACCGGGTCTTATTTGATTTCACTGTTTTTTATGAAAAACACGATCATGACCGAAAAGATCGCCCGCCGGGGTGTTTCGACGCCAGAAGTATACGAGCCGGATCTCCTTAGGCAGATTACTGTCCGTCGCGTAATGAAACAACTTTTAATAGTTCCTAACGCCGTTCAAAAAACCATTGGGGAAATCAGGGAGTTTTGTCAGCTCTCCAGTGTGAAACAGGAATTTTTAGTCTTCACGGATCCAGATGATTCGTTTGCAGGCGTACTCCCAGCCGCCGAAATTTTCCGGCCGGATGCCGACCTGGAAACACCAGTATCTTCCATTGTCAAACGGGATATTTATACCATTCCAGAATCAAATCACCTAGATAAAGCTGCGGAATTGCTTGCCAAAAGCACCAATCCTTTCCTAATCGTAACTTCGGATACGCAACGGCAAGACATGAAAGGAATTATTACATATAAGGAAATTTTAGGTTGTTATCTGCGTCACACCCGCGATAATAGGGAAAGCAGGCGGGGCATGCTGCCAGGTAGGCAGCGCTTACGAATCTTGGTGAAAGGAAGACTACCGCGTACATCAGACTATTAAATGGATGACATGAAATAGTTTCATCAAAATCACCGGGCGATTAGACGTAGCGTGACCTACCTTTGGTTAAACTACTCACATAATCTTTTATTGTTATGGCAGCCTCAGTTCATTCGGGTATCATTGCTACCCATGACCAGGATTCCGGCCATCACCGGGAGGGATTCATATCCCGTTATGTATTTAGCCGCGATCATAAGATGATCGCAAAGCAATTTTTGGTTACCTCCATCGCGATGGCATTCATCGCTTTACTTCTCTCTATTCTCTTCAGGATTCAGCTTGGATGGCCTGATAAAGATTTTCCGATACTGGAAGTCTTCCTTGGAAAATGGGCGGAAGGCGGACGTATCCGACCGGACTTTTACCTTGCCCTTGTTACCATTCACGGCACAATTATGGTCTTCTTCGTACTGACCGCCGGGTTGAGCGGAACTTTTGCCAATCTGCTTATACCACTGCAAGTAGGCGCACGAGACATGGCCTCGCCATTTATGAATATGCTCTCCTATTGGTCTTTTTTCGCATCGTGCGTTGTGCTCATTGCCTCCTTCTTTATAGAAACTGGCCCCGCAAGTGCCGGATGGACCGTGTATCCACCATTGTCGGCTATACCCAAAGCCATCCCGGGTTCCGGACTAGGGATGACCCTGTGGCTCATCAGTGTATTTCTATTTGTAATTTCGTCTGTGCTGGGTTCCATCAACTACATCAGCACCGTGCTCAACCTACGTACAAGGGGAATGGATTTATGGAAAATGCCCCTCACGGTCTGGGGTCTTTTTCTGACCGCTGTTTTGGGCCTGCTTACCTTCCCGGTGCTTGTGGCAGGCTTGGTACTATTGATTTTCGACCGTAGCTTCGGAACCAGCTTTTACCTCAGCGACTTGGTCATCCAGGGCCAGATATTGCCCAATGAGGGCGGAAGTCCCATCTTGTGGGAGCATCTGTTCTGGTTCCTGGGGCATCCGGAAGTCTATATTGCCATTCTGCCTGCTTTCGGTATCGTCTCCGAGGTGATGTCCACTCATTCGAGGAAACCAATCTTCGGATACCATGCCATGGTTTACTCGCTGATCGGGATTGTGGTCCTGTCGTTTCTGGTATGGGGCCACCATATGTTTGTCTCGGGAATGAATCCCTTCCTAGGAGGTGTATTCATGATCACTACGTTGATCATTGCCGTGCCGTCGGCCATCAAAACGTTCAATTACCTGGCTACGCTCTGGCGGGGCAATATCCGGTTTACCCCGCCTATGCTATTTGCGATCGGCTTCGTATCTTTTTTGGTTTCCGGGGGGCTGACAGGCATTTATTTGGGCAATTCTTCACTGGACATCGGTTTGCACGACTCCTATTTTGTGGTGGCACATTTCCACCTGGTGATGGGATGTGCTTCCGTTTTTGGTATGCTTGCGGGAGTCTATCACTGGTTTCCCAAGATGTATGGACGGATGATGAACGAAAAGCTCGGCTATCTGCATTTCTGGATGACTTTTATATGTGCGTACCTCGTGTTCTTTCCTATGCATTTCATGGGTATTGATGGTGTTCCGAGAAGGTATTATGCGTTTACCGAATTTCCGTTTATGGAACGCTGGCTGTCTGTAAACAAATTCATCTCCTGGGCCGCCATCGTCGCCGGAATTGCACAACTCGCTTTCCTTTGGAATTATATTTACTCGGCTTTCTTTGGGAGAAAAACGGTCAGCAATCCTTGGCGTTCCAACACATTGGAATGGACCACTCCAGTGGAGCACCTACACGGCAATTGGCCGGGTGATCTTCCGACAGTTTACCGCTGGCCCTACGATTACAGCAAGCCCGGGCACCCTGAAGATTACATCAGCCAAGTGATACCCTTTTCGCAGACCAGGGAATCTAACTTATCCCACGACTTCGACGGCGACCCTGAAGGGGAACGCATACAACGGGAATGGGAATCGGCTAAAAAATCTGAATCGGCAACCGATCAACGTTAAATGCAGCTTCGAAAGCAAGTTAGTATGGAAATACGTTATTTGAGACTGATAAAAGCAATCGTGGAAGAAGGGAGTATCACCCGGGCAATGGATGTGCTTTTTCTATCGCAAAGCGCATTGAGCTACCAGTTGAAAGAAGCGGAACTGCAAATAGGGACCAAACTTTTTTTCCGGGTAAATAAAAAGTTAGTCTTAACGCCTGCGGGGAAAAAGCTCTATTCTACCGCCACCCGCGTATTGGCTGAACTAGATGAAACGGAGGACGAGATCAGGCGGATGATGGATGGAGAAAGCGGCACCATTCGGATCAGTACTGAATGCTACACCAGTTATCATTGGCTGCCGCCCGTGCTTAAGAAGTTCAAAAGTGAATTCCCGAATGTGGAGATTGAGATCGTGTTTGAAGCAACTCACCATCCCGTCGAGAAATTACTGGCAGGCGAACTGGATCTCGCAATTACCAGTAACCCCGAACATCCTGAACAAATCGAGTTCATCCAGCTCTTTTCAGATGAAATGCTGGCGGTGGTCTCCCACCAACATCCTTGGGCGAAACGGGAATATGTGGTCTCCGAAGATTTCCAGGATGCTACGTTAATCATCCACTCCCTCCCGCTGGATACGGTGTCTATCTTCCGAACCCAGCTAACCCCCAAAGGGCTCCAGCCGAAAAAACTGATCATCCTGCCGCTAACAGAGGCCTCTATCGAGCTGGTCAAGGCTAACATGGGAGTCATCGTATTGGCCAACTGGGCCATGAAACCCTATATCAATGGCCAGGTAAAAGCGGTACGCATTAACCCGGAAGGTTTTTTCAGGCAGCAGTATATCGCTCGGATGCGCAACCGGAAATATCCGGTTTATTTCGACTATTTTATCCGGTTCCTGAGAGAAGAACTCCGGACAAACGCAGAAACCAAAACACCGCAATAATTAACAGCATACAAATAAAAAACACTAAAAACATGAGTTTAAAAATTGGAGATATTGCTCCTGATTTTAAAGCGGAGACAACGGAAGGACCGATTGACTTCTATCAATGGCTGGGTAATAACTGGGCAATCCTGTACTCTCATCCCGGCGACTACACCCCAATCTGTACAACGGAACTGGGGCGCACGGCGCAGCTCAGCAATGAATTTGCCAGACGGAATACCCGCATCCTGGCCATCAGTGTCGATGGCATCGAATCCCACCGGGGATGGGTTAATGACATCAACGAAACCCAGCATACCAGAGTCGACTTTCCCATTATCGCCGACCCGGACAAGACGATCTCCCGGTCGTACCAAATGATACACGATAACGCTTCTTCGTCGGCAACCGTCAGGTCGGTGTACTTCATTGGCCCGGATAAAAAGATCAAGGCAGCTATTACCTATCCGGCATCCACCGGCAGAAATTTCACAGAGATATTGCGTGTACTCGATTCCCTGCAATTGACGGATCGTTATAGCGTGGGTACCCCGGTGGACTGGGAGGTGGGGCAGGATGTGGTGATTTCGACTTCAGTAAGCAACGACGAGATCCCCTCAAAATTTCCGAAGGGCCATCGAGAAGTCAATTCTTATTTACGTTATACACCGCAACCCGATAAATAAGGGTTGAGGGCAACCTAATACAATGGAAGATTTCGACACGTTATGCGTTCACCCCCTGGGGAGAAATGTCCACCCGAGCGGTTCCGTGGCATCGCCTATTTACCCTTCTGCCGCGTATGATTATACCGGCAATGAAGGGTTACGCTATCCGGGTTTTTACTCGACGTATAACCAGCTACGGACCGGCGAAATCATCGCAAAGCTGGAAGGTGGGGAATGGGGGGTGACACTCAGCTCCGGTATGGCCGCTATCAGCACGGCGATTCTGTCATTCGTACAGCAGGGGGATCATGTGATTTTCGCTGCGGATCTTTATGGTGGTACTATGGCGCTGGCCGAACAAGAATTTCCCAAACGCGGCATTGCTTTCAGCTATGCAGGAAATACCATGGAAAGTTTCCGGGCAGCACTTAGTGGGACCACCAAATTGATTTACCTCGAAACGCCTGCCAACCCACTCCTAGGCATTGTGCCGTTGAAACAGCTTGCCGAGTTGGCCCGGGCAAATGGAATCATGACAATTGTGGATAACACATTTGCATCGCCCATTAATCAACACCCGATAGCGCATGGAATCGATATAGTCGTCCACAGCGGAACGAAGTTCCTAGGCGGCCATAACGACCTTCCGTTTGGCGCACTGGTTACCGCCGAAATGCACCGCGAAAAAATCCTTTCCACGGCGAAAATGTATGGCGGGTCACTATCCGCCCAAGCGTGTTACCTCGCAGAACGAAGCCTCAAGACCTTGGCCCTCCGGGTAAAAAAACAAAATGAAAACGCGATGTATCTGGCCGATTACCTTTCCGGGTTGGCTGGTATACGTTCCGTTTTCTATCCCGGTCTCCCTTCCCACCCGAATCATGTGATTGCCAAAGAACAGATGAGCGGCTTCGGAGGCATCCTGTCTTTCGAGCCGGACCTGAATGCCGGCCGACTGCCTATTTTTCTGAAGAACTTGTCTATTATTCAACCTGCCCTCAGCCTCGGTGGTGTGGAAAGCCTTATCTGTGCACCCGCAGAAACGTCACATCGCGGGCTTACCTCTGAAAAACGTCGTTCCCTTGGTATAAACGATCATCTATTGCGGCTTTCGGTCGGCATTGAAAATGCCTCGGAACTCGCATCCGATCTGCAACATGCGCTGGCGAAAGCTCAATAAAAGTCCACTTTTTCAACTGCTGATCTTCAGACTAAGCATCCTATTTTGGGATTATGCTCAACAATTGTATCTTGTGTGCAGTTGTATACGTTAGTATAGACGGGATGGTTTTTTTATGAACATACGATTTCCGGTTTTAGTAGGATTACTGACTGCGATGGGGCTTACCGTCCTTTCACTCTCCTTGGCCCTTGGACAGACAACCATCCGGGGGACGGTAACCGATGCATCTACAGGCGAAGGCATTTCCGGTGTAAGTATATTCCTTGCCAACACCTCAGTCGGTACTTCGACAGATAGTTCAGGACGTTATACATTGACCTTCAACGATTCTGCCACCCAAATTCACTTCAACGCTCTTGGCTATAAATCCATTTTCCAACCCCTTTCTGAGGGGACGTCGCTAACCATTGACGTGGCGCTCGAGGAAGACGCCCAGGTACTAGACGAGGTGACCATCAGCGGAAAAGGGCGTTACCGCAATCGTGACAATCCTGCCGTGGAACTGATCCGGAAAGTCATCGAACATAAAAAAGCCAATCGCCTATCGCGCTTCGATTATGCTTCGTTTGAAGTGTATGAAAAAATCATGATGGCAATAAGCGATGTGCCCAAATTCGTTACAAACAATGCACTCACGCGCGGATATCGGTTCGTATTTGAAAATGTGGATACGACGCTCGTCCCCGGCCGTTCTCTTTTGCCCGTTTACCTTGAGGAAAATCTATCCCACCGATACCAACGGCTCCATCCGAAAACTGAAAAAACCATTGTTACTGCCAATAAAAAAACTGAGCTGGATAAACGGTATATAAATAACGAAAACATCGAGACCTATTTTAAATTCATCCACGGCGATGTAGATATTTACGAGAACAACATTTTAATTCTGAATAAACCGTTTCTTAGTCCCACGGCAGATGCGGCTCCCTTGTTCTATAAGTTTTTCATTACCGATACCGTATCCAACGCAGAAGGACAATTCGTCGAATTGACATTTGTACCCCGAAATAACGAAGACCGCCTGTTCTCCGGCAAATTGCAGGTTACCTTAGATGGCAACTATGGGATACGCCGCGCAGACATTTGGATAGACCACCGGGCCAATCTCAATTGGGTAAATGATGTATCCATTTCGCTGCGCTTTCGCCGCCATCATAATGGAATTTATCTCCTTTCCCACTCCGATGTAAAAATGAATTTCGGATTATTTGAAGGTGAGCGCGGCGCCTTTGGACAGCGAACGCTCGTCTACAGCGACTACAATACAGATAGGGTAATCCCTTCCAGCACGTTCACCGGGCAACAGATTATTAAATTGGCCGATGCCACACAGCAAACGGAAAGTCATTGGGAAACCGAGCGCCCGCTGCAGCTCACCGACGCGGAAGCAAAAACCTATACCAACCTTGACAGCTTGCAGCGTAATAAGTCATTCAGGCGTACATTGCGCTTAGGCTACCTTGTTGCCCAAAGTTACGTCAACGCTGGCCCGGTAGAATTCGGTCCGCTTGAATACTCCTACAGCTTCAACGATTTGGAAGGCAGCCGCATCCGATTAAGCGGCCGCACCACCCGCCAATTTTCGGAAAAGCTTTACGCCGAGGCTTACGCAGCATATGGATTTCGTGATGATCGCGTGAAATTTTTTACAGGGATAGCGCATACACTCAATAGAAAGCGTATTGGAGAGTATCCTGCACACTACTTACACGTTACTTATCAGCAAGACGCCCGCGAACCCGGACAATTACTGGGCTTCCGAAATGGCGATAGCTTTTCGCGCTCTTTCCGAAGCGGCAATCAGGATAAATGGTCCTATTATGATATATTCAAACTAAATCATGTTGTCGAGTTTGGCAATCACGTGATGCTGCAAACTTTTTTCACCTCACAGCGACAGGCACCGGCCTCAAAATTGTTTTTTATCACAGGTCAAACCGGTCAGGATACGCTGAAAGCATTGCAAACAGCTGAATTAGGCATTGATCTCCGCTGGGCACCTAACGAGGAATTTTTTCAACGAAACCTTGAGCGCTCTCCCATTATTAACGAATATCCAGTGTTCAATTTGCGGTATAATTTGGGATTAAAAGGTTTCGGCGGCGAATATACCTACCATGCATTGCGACTGGATATCTTTAAACGCATTTTCCTTTCGCAGTTAGGCCTGGTAGATGCGAACTTTGGCACCGGCTACATCTTCGGTACGGTGCCCTTTCCGCTGTTGGATATACCGAATGCGAGCAAGACCTACATGCTGGCGCCGGATTCTTATGCATTGCTCAACAACTTAGAATTCGTAAGCGACCAATACATCAAGTTAGCCCTCGAATACCGCCCACACGGTTTCTTTTTCAACAAAATTCCGTTAATCAAAAAACTGAAGATTCGCGAAGTAGCCGGATTTAAGTTCTTATATGGAAATGTCCGGCCCGAAAACAGGCCGGAAAATAATCCGGATGTATTTCTGTTGCCCCGGGACCTGCGGGGCAACCAAACTACCTTTACCCTCGAACGAAAACCCTATATGGAAGCAAGTGCCGGTATAGAGAATATCTTCAATGTGCTCCGGGTAGAATATGTAAGGAGATTGTCGTACCTTAACCATGCCGACATCGACAGGGGTGGGATACGATTTAGCTTAAAGGTAGATTTTTAGTCAGCAAAAAACAAATACCATGGCCTATCAAAATTTAGTTGTCAACAATCAAGGTTATATACGTCATATCGTAATTAACCGCGAAGAAAAACTGAACGCACTTAACAAACAAACGCTGGCCGAACTGCACGATGCCGTCACCGAAGCGTTAGCTGCCGATACCGTCCGGGGCATCGTATTGACGGGTGCCGGTGAAAAGGCCTTTGTTGCCGGTGCAGACATTTCGGAATTTGCCAACTTCGATGCCGCACAGGGGCGTGCGCTGGCATACGAGGGTCAAACCAATGTTTTCGATCTCATCCACGCTGCGGAGAAACCAATTATTGCGGCCATCAACGGCTACGCGTTGGGTGGGGGACTTGAATTGGCATTAGCCTGCCATATACGGGTCGCCGTGGCCTCCGCCAAATTAGGCCTACCGGAAACATCACTGGGTTTGATACCCGGATATGGCGGCACACAGCGGTTGACGCATCTGGTTGGACGGGGAAGAGCGCTGGAGATGATCCTAACAGGCGATATGATTTCCGCCACGGACGCACTTGAATATGGTCTTGTAAACCATGTCGTTGAACAGGCTGAGCTGTTTACGAAGGTAGAGAGCATTCTTCAACGCATTGCTTCACGTTCCCGAAGCGCCGTATCAGCGGCCATCAAGGCCATCAATGCCAGCCTAGGCTCGGTCAAGCTGGGATTTGAAACAGAGATTAATCTGTTCGGCCAATGTTTCGGAAGTCCGGATTTCAAAGAAGGGGTAAGCGCATTTTTGGAAAAGCGAAAACCAAATTTCTAGTTTCGCGTTTTAGTGGTAAATTAATCGGCATTATCTATGTCCCACTCCGTATTTACCCAAAAGGAGCGCAACATCATTACGTTGGTGCTTTTGCTGCTATTGGGTGTGGTAATAGCTTATGCCGTACGAGGGATCATCGGGGCATTGCTAGGCACCATGGTTATGTATACCATATTCCGTCCGCTGAATAGTTGGCTGGTGGAACGTCTCAAATGGCGAAGACCATTGGCGGCGGTCTTCATCATTATTATTTCATTCCTCATCATCGTATTGCCATTTTTAGGAATAGGCACCATGCTAACCAACAAAATCGTGGAGTTGGTTAAAAATCCCGAATGGATCAAGAATACAGTCAATACAATCAATGAATATGCGGGCGATAAGCTGGGCAAACCGGACTTACTGCGAGAGCAACTGGAAAAAAGTGCTTCCTATCTCGGTGGCCTTCTTACTTCATTACTCAGTGGAGCAGCTGGCTTATTTCTGGATATCACCGTGATGTACTTTCTTCTGTATTTCATGTTCATTAACTTCAGGGGATTCGAACGTGGATTGCTTCGCTATTCACCTTTTCGCATTGAAAATGCAATTAAATTTGGCCATGAATTACGCAACATCACTTATTCTAACGTCATCGGACAAACGTTCATCGCCTTGGTCCAAGGAGGTGCCCTGGCACTGGGGTTTTGGATTTTTGGATTTGATGATCCCATATTTTGGGGCGTAATTTGTGCAATACTGGCCTTTGTCCCGCTTCTAGGTCCCCCGCTTGTTTTTGTGCCGGCAGCGGTCTACGCATTTACCCAGGGAGATAACTTTGCCGCCATCGGGTTGTTAATATACGGTTTCGTCGTAGTGATCAACATTGATAATGTCCTACGTCTTATTATCGCAAAAAAAGTAGGAGACATCCACCCCATTATCACAGTAGTGGGCGTAATCATCGGAATACCGCTCTTTGGTGTCATGGGTTTAGTATATGGTCCACTGTTGCTTTCCTACTTCCTTATTACGGTACGTATTTACGAAACCAACAAAAAACAACGCCCCTTAAACGCCGAAGAACTCATACCCCCAAAGCAGCCATAGGGGCGATATTGTCATTGTATTTTGGTATTTCGTGAATACGAACATTTTATCTAAGTTTGCCGTCTTATGAGCAAGCAAACAGACGATTTTTTCAAAAACGTAATTTCACACGCCAAGGAGTACGGTTTCGTATTTCCTTCAAGCGAGATATATGATGGTTTGAGTGCGGTATACGACTACGGACAGTTGGGATCCGAACTCAAAAATAACCTCAAAACCTACTGGTGGAAGGCCATGGTTCAGCTTCATGAAAACATCGTGGGCATCGATGCTGCAATTTTCATGCACCCCACTACCTGGAAGGCTTCCGGCCACGTGGATGGCTTCAACGATCCGATGATAGACAACAAGGATTCGAAAAAGCGCTACCGAGCCGACCAGCTAATCGAGGATAAGATTGCCCGCTATGAGGCTGACGGAAAAGTCGAAGAAGCTCAGCAGTTGCAAGCGGATCTCGATGCGGCGCTCAACGCAGACGACCTTTCTAAACTCAAAGCGCTCATTGAAGCGCATGACATTGTTTGCCCCATCTCCGGCACGAAAAACTGGACCGACGTACGGCAGTTTAATTTGATGTTTTCGACGCAGATGGGGGCATCGGCTGAAGATGCCGAAACAGTATACCTACGGCCCGAAACAGCGCAAGGCATCTTTGTTAACTTTCTGAACGTGCAAAAAAGCGGCCGGATGAAAGTTCCCTTTGGAATTGCTCAGATCGGAAAAGCATTCCGTAACGAGGTCATCGCCCGCCAATTCATCATGCGTATGCGTGAATTTGAGCAGATGGAACTGCAGTTTTTTGTGCGGCCCGGCACGGAGCTTGATTGGTATAACCAATGGAAAGAAACCCGGCTAAAATGGCACCTTGCGGTTGGCGGCGACCCGGCGAAATACCGTTTCCATGACCACGTCAAGCTCGCCCATTATGCCAATGCAGCCGTTGATATCGAATACGATTTTCCATTTGGGTTCAAAGAAGTAGAGGGTATCCACTCACGCACCGACTTTGATCTCAGCCAACACCAAAAATATTCAGGTAAGAAAATACAGTACTTCGACCCTGAGATCAACCAGAATTATGTGCCCTATGTGATTGAAACCTCCATAGGTTTAGATCGGCTTTTTCTTACGGTATTGTGCAACTCATTTGAAGAGCAGGATCTTAGTACCGCGGATAAGCAAGATTCGCGGTCGGTGCTACGCTTTCATCCCACGTTGGCTCCGGTGAAGGCAGCCATCTTGCCGCTCACCAAAAAGGATGGACTGCCCGACAAAGCCAGGGAAATTCTTAATCGGCTTAAAATAGATCACAACGTCCAATACGACGAGAAGGACTCCATCGGCAAACGCTACCGTCGGCAGGATGCCATTGGTACGCCATTTTGTATCACGGTTGACTACCAATCGCTGGAAGACGACACGGTGACCCTCCGCCATCGCGATAGCATGGAACAGGAACGTGTTGCAGCAGCCGACCTGGAGAAAATTGTTGCCGACTTAGTCGGTTGGAAAAATCTATTGGGCGGCTTATAGCCCGCCGTACCGATTTTCCTTTATTTGCCATACACGGTAAATTCCGCTATCGACACGACCGATCGGCTAGTTGATGCGTTAGCCACGGATTCTATCGCGAATCGGAAATAACGCGCTTGTACCGGTTTGGCGAACTCCACAAATTGTAGTATAGGGTTGGCCACGATATTAGAAAACTCTCCGCTACCGACGGCTTGCCACTGGCTCCCGTCTACACTTGTTTCAAAAACATAGCGGTTTACCAAGCCCGCTGCCTCCCCGTCCTGCCGGGGGAGATAACCCATGCCTGTGAGGGTCTGCAGACTGCCCATGTCGACGCTAAAGCGCTTAGGTAAACCTATTTCATTCGTGAGCCAATGGGTATTTGTATTTCCATCCCACGCCAATGCCGGATCACCACCGTCTAATGAATTGTCGACTATTTTCCATGCCGATGCGTTCAAGGCCTTTCGGTCAGTGATTTGCGTTGCAAATTCTACCGTTGCTTCCTTAAACAGACCAAAATCGCTGAGCGCTATAGCTACCGGAGCAAATAGCCGCAGCCGCACTTGCTTCGTAGTAACTGGTTCTTTCAGAGGAATAAGTCGGCTGGAGCCGATGCTGGTCGCCATGACTAACGGCTGCCACGCCTCGTCCTGCCATACATCTATCCAGACGCTATCTAAACGCTGCCCCAGTTTGATATTTTCACGTAGGCGGATAAGATCAAAGGTAGCCTCGTCCTTCAATTTTACAACCAGTTCAGGCTGGGTTACATCATCGTTGGTAGCCCAATAGCTATAGCGGTCGTCATCCAATAAATTGGCAGGACCGAAATGCTTTTCTTTGTCCTTGCGTATATTGGATGCGTTAAACGAAGCGCCCGAGGCAAAGTTTTCTGCAAATGTTTTATGCAACTTTTCACCAAACCCTTTGAGCGAAGCGACGTCATTAGGGTGCAGCAAGCCGTCCGTATTAGGGGCGAGCCCCAAGTTGAACGCTGCGCCACGGCCCACGCTTTTAAGATAAAGGTCAAACAGCTGATCGGGTGTTTTTACATCATTGTCCTGCTCCGGGTGATAAAACCATCCCGGGCGCTGCGGCACATCGCACTCGGCGGGAATCCAATACTTCCCGTTTCGCTGCCCACTTCCCAAAAACCGTTCGTCAATATGGCCAGGTGCAGGTTTACCACCATCGGGAGCCACCGGTGTAAATGTGGCCCAGGAGGTCTCCGCAGCTTCACCTTTTTCATTTCCCACCCATCGTATATCCGGACCGATGTCACTGAAAATTACCGCGGTGGGTTGCATCTCTCGTGTAATTGGCCACGTTTTTTCTTCCCATTCGTAATACGTAGATCGATCGATACGACGGGTCTCGTTTGCGCCGCCATAGTAGCCGTCGCCGCCATTGGCACCATCGTGCCAGCTGACAAACAACGGCCCGTAGTTACCATATAATTCCCGTAACTGCTCCCGATAAGCGTCGGCATATTCGGGAGCACCATAGGCGGGAAAATTTCGATCCCAAGCAGACACATACACCCCAAACTGCATTCCCTGTTTGTGAGCGGCTTCCATAAATTCCTTCACCATATCGCCCTTTCCTTCACGCCATGGGCTGCGGGAGATGTTATAATCCGTCGTTTTTGTCGGCCACAAACAATAGCCGTCGTGATGTTTGGCTACCGATATCAATCCATTGAATCCTCCAGCCTTGGCAGCTGCAGCAATCTGGTTGGCATCAAAATGCTTCGGATTGAATAAATCAGCCGGTGCATCGCCAAACCCCCACTCTTTATTCTGAAATGTGGTTGGCGTAAAGTGGATTAAACAATACATTTCTAGCTCATGCCAGTTCAACTGCGCTGCGGTAGGTATCGGTCCATAAGGACTAGGCTCGTCACTTTTAGCGCTGTCAACTGAGTTACATCCTGCCGTTAATCCTACGACTGCTACCACGCCGAGGAACATTAGCTTTGTTACATTATCGAATATCATGTGAGTTCGGATTTATATCGGACGATAAAGATAAACGTTTCTATGGTAGCTCGCCCAGCTATTGCGAAAATAACTTAGCAAATGGATAACTAAAGTGAATCACATCAAATCATTCAATTTTATATATATAGGCATGTATTATCAATTTTAACTATAAAGTATCATTATAAGTGATTTAACGTATCCACACAATCCTTTTATATTTGAAATTAGCAATGCAACGAATTGACAACCCTTAAAGACATTCCTTATGGACAGCAATGCAAATGACACAGGCAAATGCCCATTTTCTGGCAATTTTGCGCCCTCAAAACCGATTAAAACTCATGTCGGGAGTAGAGGAACTAAAAACCGCGACTGGTGGCCAAATCAGTTAAAAGTAAGCATCTTGCGGCAGCATTCACCCGTATCCAACCCCATGGGCGAAGCTTTCAATTATGCTGAAGAGTTTAACAGTCTCGACCTGGATACAGTAAAGGAAGATCTACGCAAGTTGATGACCGATTCCAAGGATTGGTGGCCTGCGGATTTCGGTCACTATGGGCCATTATTTATACGCATGGCTTGGCATAGCGCGGGCACTTACCGGATAGGCGATGGCCGCGGCGGTGCGGGTCGTGGCCAGCAGCGGTTTGCCCCGCTCAACAGCTGGCCCGACAATGTCAGCCTCGACAAAGCACGTAGATTATTGTGGCCTATTAAACAAAAATATGGCAGAAAGATATCCTGGGCGGACCTGCTGATCCTGACCGGAAATGTGGCACTTGAATCGATGGGCTTCAAGACCTTTGGGTTCGCTGGCGGTCGCGAGGATACATGGGAGCCTGACGAAGACGTCTATTGGGGATCCGAGAAGACTTGGTTAGGTGGCGATGTGCGTTATGCCCGCGGTTCCGAAGGCGTTAGGAAAGAAAGTGCAGTACTTGTATCGGATGACGACGCTGACGGCGACATCCATAGCCGTAACCTGGAGAATCCACTTGCCGCCGTGCAAATGGGACTCATTTACGTTAATCCAGAAGGTCCTGATGGCAATCCGGATCCAGTGGCAGCAGCTTATGATATCCGTGAAACCTTTAAACGCATGGCCATGAACGACGA
>Ga0182735_1000792_pt1 | contig 23034 bp, 20 predicted proteins | sample eDN5th30CKraftMG_FD_128524 | JGI IMG/M metagenome (GOLD analysis project Ga0182735, IMG submission 128524) | Enriched Miracle-Growth compost microbial communities from Emeryville, California, USA - eDNA 5th pass 30_C Kraft MG (version 2) (version 2) ...
CCTGGTCGGCCGGCAGCGCGGTTTCGGCGCCGGATGCATCCTGCACCCGCACGGCGTCGCCCGTCGCGTTCATGCCCAGCACCTTGCGGCCCAGGCACAGCTCGACGCCCATGCGCGCCAGCGCGGCCGACACCGGCTTGGTCAGTTCGGCATCGTAGGTGGGCAGGATGCGGTCCTGCGCTTCGACCACGGTGACCTGGGCGCCCAGCTTGCGATACACCGTGCCCAGTTCCAGGCCGATATAGCCGCCGCCCACCACCACCAGGCGCTGGGGAATGGCCGACGGCGACAGCGCCTCGGTGGACGAGATCACCTTGCCGCCGAACGGCATGGACGCCAGCGGCATGGGTTCGGACCCGGCCGCCAGCAGCAGGTGCTCGCACTGGATGCGCTGCGTGCCCTGCCCGGTGTCGACCTCGACCGTCTTGCCGTCCAGCACGCGCGCCCAGCCGCGCACCAGTTGCACGCCGTTCTTTTTCAACAGGGCCTCGACCCCGCCGGTCAGGCGGGCCACGATGCCGTCTTTCCAGGCCACGGTCTTGGCAATGTCGATGGCCGGCGCCTGCACCGCAATACCCAGCGGCGACGCATCGGCGTATTCGCGGACGCGCTCGAATTCCTGCGCGGCGTGGATCAGCGCCTTGGACGGAATGCAGCCGATGTTCAGGCAAGTGCCGCCGGGCTGGCGGCCCTCGACCACGATGGTGGGCACGCCCAGCTGTCCGGCCCGGATGGCGGCCACATAGCCGCCGGGGCCGCCGCCGATCACCAGCAGGGTTGTCGTCAGGGTCTGGCTCATGGCGCCTCCACGAAAAGCAGCGCGGGCTGTTCCAGCAGCGCGCGCACCGCCTGGATGAATTGCGCCGCGTCCATGCCGTCGACCACGCGATGATCGAACGACGAGGACAGGTTCATCAATTTGCGCGCCACCACCGCGCCCTGGCGGATCACGGGCCGCTCGACGATGCGGTTCACGCCCACAATGCCTACCTCGGGGTGATTGATTACCGGCGTGCTGACGATGCCGCCCAGCGCGCCCAGGCTGGTCAGGGTGATAGTGGACCCGCTCAGCGCATCGCGCTCGGCCTTGCCGTCACGCACGGCCTGCGCCAGGCGCGCGATTTCCTCGGCCAGCGACCAGATGTCGCGGGCCTCGGCATGACGCAGCACCGGCACGATCAGGCCCGCGTCGGTCTGCGTGGCCACGCCCAGGTGCACCGCGCCGTAGCGGGTGACCACGCCCGCCTCGTCGTCGTAGCGCGCGTTGATCTGCGGAAAATCGCGCAGGGCGATCACCATGGCGCGCGCCAGCAGCGGCAACAGCGTCAGCTTGCCGCGCGATTCGCCGTATTTGCGGTTGAGTTGCGCGCGCAGGTCTTCCAGTTCGGTAACGTCGATCTCCTCGACATAGCTGAAGTGCGGAATGCGGCGCTTGGATTCCTGCATTTTCTGCGCGATCTTGCGGCGCAGCCCCACCACCGGCACCTGCTCTTCGTCGTGGCGCTCGCGGTAGCCGGCGCGGGCGGCGGGCGCGGCGGCGCCCTGCCCTTGCAGGTGGGCGTCCAGGTCTTCGTGCAGGATGCGGCCGGCCGGCCCGGAACCCTGCACGAAACGCAGTTCGATCCCCATGTCCCAGGCGCGCTTGCGCACCGCCGGCGAAGCCAGCGGCCGTTCGCCCGGCTGGCGCGCCTGCGCCGCGCGCGGTGGCGCCGTGGCGGCTTGCCGCGCGGCAGCGGGCGCCGCCGGGGCGCCCGCGCCCGGCGCGGCCGGCGCGCCGCTGGCCATGCCGGCGGCGATCTGGCCGGCGATGCCGCCGCCCGCCGCGCGCGACGGAGCCTGCGGGACGGCTGCCGCGGTGTCGGCCGCGGTTTCGCTCGCCGCCCGCGCCGGCGCGGCATCGGCCTTCGCATTGCCCGCGCCCTCGACTTCCAGGCGGATCAGTTCGCTGCCCACCGCCATGGTGTCGCCGACGTTGCCGCCCAGCGCCACCACCTTGCCCACCACCGGCGAGGGAATCTCGACCGTGGCCTTGTCCGTCATGACGTCGGCCAGGGGCTGGTCCTCGGCCACGATGTCGCCGACCTTCACATGCCAGCCCACCAGTTCGACCTCGGCAATGCCTTCGCCGATGTCGGGCATCTTGATAATGTGGATACCCATGTCGTCATGCCTCCATCACGCGTTGGAACGCCGCGCCCACGCGGCCCGGCCCGGGGAAGTACGCCCACTCCTGCGCGTGCGGGTAGGGGGTGTCCCAGCCCGTGACGCGCTCGATGGGCGCTTCCAGGTGGTGGAAGCAATGTTCCTGCACCAGCGACACCAGTTCGGCGCCGAAGCCGCACGTGCGGGTGGCCTCGTGCACCACGACGCAGCGTCCGGTCTTGCGCACCGAGTTGACGATGGTGTCCAGGTCCAGCGGCCACAGGCTGCGCAGGTCGATGATCTCGGCATCCAGGCCGGTTTCCTGGGCGGCGGCCAGCGAGACGTGCACGGTGGTGCCGTAAGTCAGCACCGTCAGCGCATCGCCGGGCCGCACGACGGCGGCCGATTCCAGCGGCACGGTGTAGTAGCCGGTGGGCACCTGGCTGGCCGGATGCTTGGTCCACGGCGTGACCGGCCGGTCGTGGTGGCCGTCGAAGGGGCCGTTGTACAGGCGCTTGGGTTCCAGGAAGATCACCGGATCGTCGCTTTCGATGGCGGCGATCAGCAGGCCCTTGGCATCGTAGGGGTTGGACGGCAGCACGGTGCGCAGCCCGCATACCTGCGTGAACATGGCCTCCGGGCTCTGGCTGTGCGTCTGCCCGCCGTAGATGCCGCCGCCGCAAGGCATGCGTATGGTCATCGGGGCGATGAATTCGCCGGCCGAGCGGTAGCGCAGCCGCGCGGCTTCCGACACGATCTGGTCGGAAGCGGGGTAGAAATAATCGGCGAACTGGATTTCGCACACGGGCCGCAGGCCGTAGGCGCCCATGCCCACCGCCACGCCGACGATGCCGCCCTCGGAAATGGGCGTATCGAACACGCGCGAAGTGCCGTACTTGGCCTGCAGGCCTTCGGTGCAGCGGAACACGCCGCCGAAATAACCGACATCCTGGCCGAACACCACGACATTGCTGTCGCGTTCCAGCATGACATCCATGGCCGAACGCAATGCCTGGATCATGGTCATGGACGTCGTCGCCTGACCGGTATTCTTGTCGTTCGCCATGATCAGACCCCCAGCTCTTGGCGCTGCCGGCGCAGATGCTCCGGCATGTCTTGGTAGACGTCCTCGAAAATGCTGGCGGCGCTGGGCACGTGCCCGTCGACCAGCGTGCCATGGCTTTCGGCTTCTTTCTGGGCGGCCAGGATCTCGGCTTCCAGTTCCGCCTTCAGCTCGTCGTGCTGGCGGTCGGACCAGATCCCCAGGCCGACCAGGTGCTTCTTGAAGCGAGCGATCGGATCGCCCAGCGGGAAGTGGCTCCAGTCGTCGCCCGGACGGTACTTGGACGGATCGTCCGACGTGGAATGCGGGCCGGCCCGGTAGGTGACCCATTCGATCAGCGTGGGCCCCAGGTTGCGGCGAGCGCGCTCGGCGGCCCACTGCGAGGCCGCGTACACCGCCAGGAAATCGTTGCCGTCCACCCGCAGCGAGGCGATGCCGCAGCCCACGCCGCGGCCGGCGAAAGTGGCGCCCTCGCCGCCGGCGATGGCCTGGAACGTCGAGATGGCCCACTGGTTGTTGACCACGTTCAGGATCACCGGCGCGCGGTACACATGGGCGAATGTCAGCGCGGTGTGGAAGTCGGCTTCCGCCGTGGCGCCGTCGCCGATCCAGGCCGAGGCGATGCGGGTATCGCCCTTGATGGCCGAGGCCATGCCCCAGCCCACCGCCTGGATGAACTGGGTCGCCAGGTTGCCCGAGATGGTGAAGAAACCCGCGTCGCGCTTGGAATACATGACCGGCAGCTGGCGGCCCTTGAGCGGGTCGCGCTCGTTGGACATCAGCTGGCACATCATCTCGACCAGCGACACGTCGCGGGTCAGCAGGATGCTCTGCTGCCGGTACGTGGGAAAGCACATGTCGCCCGGCTCCAGGGCCAGGGCATGGGCCGAGCCGATGGCTTCCTCGCCCAGGCTCTGCATGTAGAACGAGATCTTCTTCTGCCGCTGCGCGGTCAGCATGCGGGCGTCGAAGATGCGCGTCTTGAGCATGGCGCGCATGCCGGCCCGCAGCGTGTCGGGGTCGAGCTGCGGCGCCCAGGGGCCCACCGCCCGCCCGTCGTCGTCGATGACGCGCACCAGCCGGTAGGCCAGTTCGCCGGTGTCGACGGCGGCCACATCGATGGGGGGTTTGGGAATTTCGCCGGCCGGCGAAAGCAGCAGGTATGAAAAATCGGTCTTGCAACCCGGACGCCCGGTGGGCTCGGGGACGTGCAGTTTCAGTGGGCCATATTGGCTCATGGTTTTGTCTCCACGCGTGATTGTGTCAGGCGTTCTTGCTGTGCAAAGGCCGGATGCTGGAGGTAACCGCGCAATCGGCCGCCACCGGATCGCGCGCGGGGTAGGTGCGGCACGTCTGGCTGAAAGAAAGATTAGCATAAGCCCTGCCGTCTGCCTGTCGATTTCAGCTGGCCCCGTTCGTCGTGTACCAGGCGGAATTCCCCGCCGCGACTCCAGGAGACCCCTGCCATGGCACTGCAGCTGTATTTCCACCCCTTTTCGTCGTACTGCCAGAAGGCCCTGATCGCCTTCTACGAGAATGCCATCCCCTTCGAACCGCAGTTGCTGGAAGGACCGGACAGCCCGGCCATGCGGCAGCTGGCCGGGCTGTGGCCGATGAAGCGTTTCCCCGTGCTGGTCGACGACGGTCGCACCGTCATCGAGGCCAGCTGCATCGTCGAGCACCTGGGCCTGTACCACCCGGGCCCGGTGCGCCTGGTTCCCGAAGACCCGCGCGCCGCCCTGGAAGTGCGCGCGCTGGACCGTTTCTTCGACAACTATGTGGCGACGCCGCAGCAGAAGGTGGTGTTCGACGCGCTGCGCCCGCCGGAGTCGCGCGACCCCTACGGCGTACAGCAGGCCCGCGACATGCTGGAGACATCCTACGCCTGGCTGGAACGCACCCTGCAGGGCCGCCAATGGGCCGCCGGGGCCGACTTCACCTTGGCCGACTGCGCCGCCGCCCCGTTCCTGTTCTATGCCGACTGGACCCACCCCATCGGCCAGGCCTACCCCAACGTCCTGGCCTACCGCCGCCGGCTGCTGCAGCGGCCGTCGTTCGCCCGCGCGGTGGACGAGGCGCGGCCGTACCGGACGTACTTCCCGCTGGGCGCGCCGGACCGCGATTGAGCCTAGAATGGCGCGTTATGACAGACAAGATGCGACTCGACAAATGGCTGTGGGCGGCCCGCTTCTACCAGACCCGCAGCCTGGCCGCGCAGGAAATCGGCAAGGGCCGGGTAACGGTCAACGGCCAGCCCGCCAAGCCAGCGCGCGAGATCGCGGCGCAGGACGTCGTCAGCATCCGCAAGGAAGACCCGGCCATGCAGGTCCGGGTGCTGGCGCTGAGCGGCGTGCGCGGCCCGGCGCCCGTGGCGCGCCAGTTGTATGAAGAAACGCCGGAAAGCCTGGCGGCGCGCGAGCGGGCGGCGGAACTGCGGCGCCTGGCGCCGGAACCGGCGCAAGGCATCGCCGCGGGCCGGCCCACCAAGCGCGACCGCCGGCTGATCGACCTGATGCGGGGCAAGTAAGGGCAGCGGGCGCCTGCCGCCCGCCTCCGCCCCTTACTGCCGCCCCGCCTGCTTCAACAGCTTTTCGGCATTGCCGTGCAGGATCTTTTCCATCGCGTCCGGCTTGATCGGCAGGGTCAGGAACCATTCCGTGTATTCCTTCAACGGACACATCGGGTAGGCGGTGCCGAACAGCATGCGGTCGGCCAGGAACGAGTTGGCGGCCTGGATGTAATCGGCATGGCCCGGCAGGTTGTACAGGTACATGTCCGGCGACAGGTACAGGTTGGGCCGCCGGAACGCCACGTGGATAATCTCTTGCACCCACGGCCAGTTGCCGTGCGAGCTGACCACCGCCAAGTCGGGAAAATCCCCCAGCACCCGGTCGATGTGCTCCGGGTTGGTATAGGTGATGTCCGGACCGGCGTTGCCGCCCGTCATCATGATGACGGGGATGCGGTTGTCTTCGCAGAATGCATACAAGGGGTAGAGCCGGCGATCGTCCACGTACATGGGCGTGGCCCAGACGCCCGGCTCGAGATTGACGATGCGGATACCCAGATCCAGGATTTCCTGCATTTGCGTCATGGCTTCCTTGCGCGTGGCCGCCTCGATCGACCCGACCGGATGGAACTTGTCGGGATAGGCCTTGGCCACGGCGGCCACATCGGCATTGGAGACCGACCCCAGCACGCTGGAATTGCGCCCGACGCACACGCCCTGCTCGATGCCGGCGGCGGACATTTCCTGGAACATCAGTTCCAGCGATTTTTCTTCGGCCGACGGCGCCGGCTCGAAGCCGAGCTGCCGCGTGAACCGGTTGCGGATATCCGGACGGGTATAGATACGCGCATTGAGAAACCCCATGGCGGGCGGACGCAGTCGAAAGTCGATGATTTTCATGGTGATCGATACGGAAGTTGAGGTTTGGAAGAACGTGGAATCACTGCGGTTCGATCCGCGCCAGCTTGACCAGCCTGGCCCAGTTGTCGACCTCGTGCTTGATGTGTTCGCCGAACGGCGCCGGCGGCATATAGGCGGGCTCCACCCCCGCCACCGCCAGCTTCTCGACTATCGCGGGGTCGCTCAGGCTGGCCTGCAACGCCTGCGCCAATGTCTGTGCCACGCTGTCGGGCATCGATTGGGGGCCGACGACGCCATACCAGCTGACGATGTCGTAGTCGCCCACTGCCTCGGCCAGCGTCGGCACCGACGGGGCCAGGCGCGAACGCTTGGCCGAGGCGATGGCCAGCGCCTTGAGCTGCTTGCCTTGCTGGAAGCGCAGCGCATTGCCGACGTCGACGAAGGTAAAGGTGATCGTCTTGCCGATTACATCGGTCACTGCGTTGGGAATGCCCTTGTACGGCACAGGCAGCACATCCGTGCCGGCACGCGACTGGAACAGCGCCAGCGCGATCTGCGCACCGGAGGAACCGTAACCGGCGGACATCGCCTTGCCGTCTTTTTTCGCCAGCGCCACCAGTTCCTTGACGTCGTTGGCGGGGAAATCCGGCCGCGTCATCAGCATCATGGAAGTGGTGGCAATCTGCGCCACGGGTACGAAATCCTTGACCGGATCATAAGAAGGCTGCTTGAACAGGCTCTTGTTCATGGCCTGGATGGCCGCCGTCGTAAGCAGCAGCGTCGAACCGTCGGGCGCGCTTTCGGCGACATACTTGGCGGCGATGGAACCGGAAGCGCCGGGCTTGTTCTCCACCACGAACGGCTTGCCCAGCCTGCGTTCCAGTTCGGCCCCGGCGATGCGGGCGACCATGTCGGTCTGGCTGCCGGCCGGAAACGGCACGACGATGGTGACCGGCTTGGTGGGATAGGCGTGCGCCGGCACGCAAGCGCCGAACCAGGCACCGGCGGCCAATACGGCTGAACGTAACGACTGTCTCATGTCATCCTCCTTGGCCGGCTCGACCGGCCTATTTTGCGAAAAGATCCTGTGGACGCGGCACCTGCTCCGCGACGGGGCTGCCAGGCCGGACACCCGCTGGCATGCTCGCCAGGTGGCTGCCCAGTGCGTAGCCGAACACCAGTGCAGGGCCAAGCGTGATGCCTGCCCCCGGATAGCTGCCACCCATGATGCTGGCCGCGTCGTTACCCACGGCATAAAGGCCCGGTACGGCTTTTCCGTCCGGGTACAGCACTCGCCCGGCAACGTCGGTAGGCAATCCGGCAAACGTGCCGATATCACCGATGAACAGCTGGATCGCGTAGTAAGGTCCCTGCTGCAGCGGCGCCAGGCACGGGTTCGGGCCGTGCAACGCATCGCCCTGGAAGCGGTTGTAGGCGGTAGTGCCCTTGCCGAACACCGTGTCGCTGCCGGCACGAGCATCGGCATTGAAACGGGCCACCTCCGCCTGCAGCACATCGGCAGGCACCCCGATCTCGTTGGCGAGCGCGGCGATGCTGCCGGCACGGCGCAGATAACCGGTGCGCAAATGGTGGCCGTACGGCACCGGAAACGGCGCCACCCGGCCCAGCCCATAGCGCCGCAGGGTGGCGTGGTCGCACAGGAGCCATGCCGACACTTCGTCATCACCCCGGCAAGCCTCCATCATGGCGATGGCAAAATCGTGGTACGACAGGCTTTCGTTGACGAAGCGCCTGCCGTGCCGGGTCACCGCGATCACCCCAGGCTTGGCCCGATCGATGAAGTGCGGCATGACCCCCTTGTCGCCGTTGCGGCGCGTCGGCGTCGAGACGGGCGTCCACGCGGCCGCGTGGGCAATCGACCCATCGACCCGCACACCCAGCGCTTCCGCCAGCGCCAGGCCATCGCCAGTATTGCTGGAAGGCGACGGCGAGTAATGGCCTTGGCCGCGCGATACGTGCGGAAACAGCGTTTGCCGGCGTGCCGCATCATGAGGGAAGCCGCCGCACGCCAGCACGACCGCCTGGCGTGCGCGGACGATGCGCTCGCCGGCCGGCGTCCGGACCCGTACCCCCGCGACGCGGCCGTCTTCGACCAGCAGCGACCGGACGTGCGAACGCAGGTAGATGGGCACTCCCAGGTCCAATGCCGATTTGGCCAGGCGGGCCGCCAGGGCATTGCCATTGGTCAGGGTCATGCCGCGTCCGTAACGCAACACGTCGTGTCCATGCCGCAGCAAGCGGGCCGCGACATAGCGAAACGAAGACCATGAACGGAAGGCACGGGTGAAATGGCGTATCTCGTCGCCAGAGGCCAGCATCATGCCCAGCACTGTCAGCTCCGGTAACGCCGGGGCCAGGTGCGCAATGGCATCGCCCAGTTCCCGTCCATCCCACGGGCGCGTCACCATCGACCGGCCGCCTGGCCGGCCGCCCCGCGCTTCGGCGTGATAGTCGGGGAAACTGGGCGGCATGTCGAACTGCACGTGAGTATGCCGAGCGAAGAACTCGACGGCTTTCGGACCGTTTTCCAGGAATGCCTGGGTGCGCCCGGCATTGAAATGGCCGGCCGCCTCGTGCGCGATGTAATCCCGGGCCGCGCCAGGCGGTTCCTTGATGCCGAGCGCCGCCGCCAGCGGCGTGCCGGGTATCCATAGCCAACCTCCGGAACGCGCCGTCGTACCCCCGAACTTCTCGGCCTTTTCCAGCACGGCGACCCGCGTGCCCTGGAATGCCGCGGTAATCGCGGTGGCCATGCCCGACGCCCCTGATCCCGCAATGACCACGTCGACAACATCCGGCAGATCGGTGCCGGCAAGGTGCACGCTCATATTTAGTCTAAATCTAATTAATTAGTCATTAGCTAAATATATAGAATAGTTGAAGTGATAATATAGGTGTTTACCCCTGGGCTGGCGCTCAGGCCGCCGGCTTCGCAAGGACACGAATTGGAAAAAAACCGTCGCGGCATTCAATCGGTGGAACTCGGTAGCCAGGTATTGCAAGCCCTGGCGCAGTTCGGCCGTCCCGCCGGGCTGACCGAACTGGCGCAGGCATGCGATATGCCCCCCGGCAAAGTCCATCCCTATCTGGTCAGCTTCATGAAAGTAGGTTTCGTGGCACGCGACCCGGCCTCCAGCCTGTACGAACTGGGCCACCTGGCACTGGAACTGGGCCTGGCCAAACTGCACCAGTTGAACCCCGTGCGCGAAGCCTCGCAGGCCATCGCGGACCTGGCCTCGGCAACCGGCCATGGCACGGGCCTGGTGGTATGGGGAAACCTGGGGCCGACATTGATCCGGCTGGAAGAGCCCGCGCATCCCCTGCACGTGAACCTGCGCATCGGCACCGTGATGTCGCTCGTGCATACGGCCACCGGGCGCCTGTTTGCCGCCTATTTGCCCGCCAAGGTCGTGTCGCGCGTGCTGGAAGCCGATCCGATGGGTGTTCATTTCGGGGCCAGGCACCAGAACCGTCCGGCGCAGAGCGACTACGAACGCCAGCTCGCCGAGATCCGCAGCCGCGGGATTTCCAGGACGCTGGGCAGCCCCATCCCCGGCATCGACGCGTTCTGCGCGCCGGTGTTCGATTCCATGGGCCACATCGCCGCGGGGCTGCTCGTCATGGGCCCGTCCGCCACGTTCGATAGCGCTTGGGATGGCGAGATCGCCCGGCAACTGCACACCTGCGCGACCGAGATTTCACGCAGGCTGGGCTACACCGAAATGCCCGCGGCCCAGTAGCCGGCTACCTGAATCGGCCGACCCGGCGGGTGTCCCGCACACGCCGGGTCGGCCGATATCCGGCCGTCACCGGCGCTGCTTTTCCTCGATGCGCTTTTCCACCCGCCGCAGCACGGCCAGCACGAACAGGGCGATCAGCGCGCTGACCACCGCCGTAGCCTCGCGTCCCATGCCGGCGGCCACGCCGATGGCGGCTGTTACCCAGATGCTGGCGGACGTCGTCAGGCCGCGGATTTCACCTTCGCCGCTGAGCTTGATGATCGCCCCCGCGCCCAGGAAGCCGATGCCGGCGATCACCCCCTGCAGCACACGGCTGAGATCGCCGACTTCCATGCCTCCCTGCAACGGCACCAGTACGAACAGGGCCGCGCCCAGCGCCACCAGCATGTGGGTGCGCAAGCCCGCCGCCTTGCCGCTGCGCTCGCGCTCGTAGCCCAGCAACCCACCCAGCACGATGGCCACGCCCAGGCGCAGCACAATGCGCGTGGCCTCGCCGATATCGGGAATGTCGCCGAACTCGCTGTAGATGGTGGCCCAGATTTCTTGCAGAATCGTCATGGCGCGGCTCCGAAGAACGGGCGAACGGCGGGCGATTGCCGCGTATGCCCGCGTCCATCATATCGGCTTCGAGCCGGGCTGCGCGAACCGGGCGCGCCCCGCCGGCGAAGCCGGATGCCGGCTAAGGTACAATGCCGCCTCGCCGCTTGCCATAGCGGCACGTCGGGGCGTAGCGCAGCCTGGTAGCGCATCTGCTTTGGGAGCAGAGGGTCGCGAGTTCGAATCCCGCCGCCCCGACCAATGAAATCAAGGGCTTGCAGACCCCGGCCTGCAAGCCCTTTCCTTTTGTGGGAACAACCGTGCTGGTCAAGACAGCGTTCCCCCTAACGGGATCTTCAAATAATGCACGCCGTTCGCCTCGGCCGGTGGCCAGCGGCCAGCCCGGATATTGACCTGGATGGAAGGCAGCAAGAGCCGGGGAACTGACAAGGTGGCATCGCGCTGCAATCGCATGGCAACGAACTGGTCTTCGCTGACGCCTTCGCGCACGTGCACGTTCTGAAGGCGCTGCTCGTCAACCGTCGTCTGCCAGGCATAGGTGTCGCGTCCTGGAGCCTTGTAATCGTGGCAGGTATACAGCCGCGTGCCGCCGGGCAAATCAAGCAGGCGACGGATGGAGCGATACAGCAAGCGGGGATCGCCGCCGGGGAAATCCGCGCGGGCCGTACCGTAGTCGGGCATGAACAGCGTATCGCCCACGAACACTGCATCGCCTATCTTGTAGGACACGCATGCGGGCGTATGCCCGGGAGTATGAATGACGTCGACCGTCAGTCCGCCCAGGGCAAAGCTGTCTGCATCGCGGAACAGACGGTCAAACTCGCTGCCGTCGCCCGAAACGCCGTCCAGATTGAATACCGCCCGGAACACGTGCTGCACTTCGCGCACATGCTCGCCTATTCCCACCTGGGCGCCGGTGCGCTGTTTGACATAAGGGGCCGCGCTGAGATGATCGGCGTGCACATGGGTTTCGAGCACCCAGGCAACCTGGAGCCCGAATCCGCGCGCTGCGGCCAGCACCCGGTCGGCCGACGCGGTGGCTACCTTGCCCGAGGCATGGTCGTAATCGAGCACCGGGTCGATGATTGCCGCCTGGCGCGCTGCCGGGTCGAAAACCAGGTACGTGATAGTCTGCGTCGCCTCGTCGAAAAAAGCCTCGACCTGCGCGGAATGGGTCATGATGGTCTCCGCGGGCGCATGCCCATGCTTCACAGTGGCTCGGACCCGGCGGCGCCTGGCGGAATGAAAGCCCGCACAGGCGGCAGAGGCCCATCGTGGCGTTCGATCTGCACCGTGGTCAGTTGTCCGGTGCAGCCTTGCGCCAGTGAAGACGTACCTATATCACGAGTCAGCACGTTCGGGTTGCCGTGCACGCACATCGGGCTGTCGGAACTGGGGTCGGCCGGGTCGAACCAGGCGCCGGTCGGCAACCGCGCCACGCCCGGCATCACGTCATCGCTCAATGCCGCGCTGGCCAGGCAGGCGCCGCGGCCGTTGTATAGCCGCACGATGTCGCCCGCCGCGATGCCGCGCGCCGCTGCATCGCGCGGATGCAGCGTGCAGACTTCGCGTCCGCGACGCTTGCCGCCGATGCTATGGTTGCCGAAATCGAGCTGGCTGTGTAACCGCGTCGCCGGCTGGTTGGCGACCAGGTACAAGGGATGCGCGGCGTCGGGCGCTTCGGACGGCGGCAGCCAGGCCGGATGCCCGGGACAGTCGGCATAGCCAAAGCCGGCCACCACCGGCGAATACACCTGGACCTTGCCGCTGGGCGTGGGCAAGGGCCGGCCGGTGGGGTCATTGCGGAAAGCGCGCAGAATGCCGCCGTCGTCGTCCTGCTGGGGCAGCACCAACTCGCCGCGCTGCCAGAACGTATCGAAATCCGGCGCGTCCAGCCCTTTTTCCCGCAGCGCGACGCGGGTGCGTTCGTACAGATGGCGCAACCATTGTCCGCTGCTGCGGCCTTCCGTGAAGTCGTCACGCTTGCCCAGGCGTTCGGCCAGGGCGGCGAAAATATCGTAGTCGTCGCGCGCCTGGCCGTGCGGCGCCACGATACGGTGCATGGCCACCATCAACGGGTCGGTTTGCGCCGCGCCGATATCCTCGCGCTCCAGTGTCATGGTGCTGGGCAGGACAATATCCGCATGGCGCGCCGTGGCGGTCCAGGCAATCTCGTGCACGACAAAGGTATCCAGCCGCCGGAAGGCATTGGCGAGGCGGGCCAGGTCCTGGTGGTGATGGAAGGGGTTTCCACCCGCCCAGTAGGCCAGGCGTATATCGGGATAAATATGCCGTTTGCCGTTGTAATCGAACTCCGCGCCCGGGTTCAGCAGCATGTCGGCGATGCGCGCCACCGGAATGAATTCCCGCACGCCATTGGTGCCTTGCGGAAGCGTCCCTACCGGCACGGCGTTGCTGCGCTTGCCATAGTGGGCCAGCGTGCCCAGCGCATAGGCGTAGCCTCCGCCTGGCAGGCCGATCTGCCCCAATGCGGCGGCAAGCACCGCCCCCATCCAGACCGGCTGTTCGCCATGCTCGGCGCGCTGCAGCGAATGCGCTACCGTCACCAGCACTCGCTTGCCGGGCAAGGCGCGCGCGATGTCGGCGATTTGCCGTGCCGCCACGCCGCAGATCGCCGCGGCCCACTGCGGAGTCTTGGGTACGCCGTCGGCGCGGCCCAGCAGATAGTCTTCGAAACGGTCCCAGCCGTCGCAGTAAGTGGCCAGGAAATCCCGGTCATGCAGGTTTTCGGACACCAGCACGTGCACCAGCGCCAGCATCAAGGCAGTATCGGAGCCCGGTACCACGGGCAGCCATTCCGACCGCGCTTCGTCCGGCATATCGTCGCGCTGCGGGCTGATGGAGATAAAGCGGCAGCCCCGCCCGGCGGCGGCGCGCATGGAATCGCGTTCGATGTGGCGACTGATGCCGCCGCTGGCCACGCGCGAGTTCTTCAGCGCCATGCCGCCAAAAGACAGCACGATGTCCGAATGCGCAACGATCTGCTCCCAGGTGACGTTGCGACGCGCCACGTCATCCATGCTGCCCAGCACATGCGGCAGTATCACCGCCGACGCGCCGGCGCTGTAGCTGTTCACCGAACGTACGTAGCCACCCAGCACCGTATTCAGGAAACGATGCACCTGGCTTTGGGCGTGGTGGAACCGGCCGGCGCTGGACCAGCCGTACGATCCGCCGAACACGCCTTGCGGCCCATGGGCCGCCTGGATACGGCCGAGTTCGGCGGCCACCCGGTCCAGGACCTCGTCCCAGGCCATGGGCACAAAGGTATCGCGGCCCCGGCGCGGATCGGGCCCCGGCCCGTTCTCGAGCCAGCCGCGCCGCACCATCGGCGTGGCAACCCGTGCGGGGTGGTTGACGGCGTTGACGAAATTTTCGATCAGCGGATTGGGATCGGGATCGTCCAGGTGCGGGCGCACCGCCACCGCGCCGTCGCGCCAGGCTGCCGAGAAAACACCCCAGTGGGCACTGTGGGGCCGCATCGCGGCCGGTCGAGTAGACGAAGATGCCATGTTCGGGGCTACGGGTTCGGGCCTGTCGCAATCGGAGCGCCGGGTTGGCAGCACCATTCGCTCCAGGAACCGGGATATAAGGCCGCGCCGGGCAAGCCGGCGATTTCCAGGGCTAGCAGATTATGGCAGGCCGTGACGCCCGAGCCGCACTGGCTGACCAGCGCCGCCGGCGCATAATCGCCAGCCAACGCCTCGAAGGCCCGCCGCAGTTCGGCGGGCGGCCGGAAGCACCCGGAGGCATCCAGGTTGTCGCGGAACAGGCGATTGCGCGCACCCGGAATATGGCCACCGACCGGGTCCAGGGTTTCGTTCTCGCCGCGAAAGCGATCGGGCGCCCGGGCATCGATAAGCAGCAGCCGCCCGGAGTCCAGATTGGCGCGCAGCGCATCGTGCAGAACGACTCGAACCAGCGGTTCGCGCAGCAATCCCTGCGCCGGGCCGGGCGCGGCTACAGGCGCCGGCTCGGACGTCAGCGGCAGCCCGGCCGCGCGCCACGCCGCCAGGCCGCCATCCAATACCGCCACGGCGCGGTGGCCGATCCAGCGCATCAACCACCACAGCCGCGCGGCATACATGCCGCCCGAGCTGTCGTAGGCCACGACCTGGGTGTCCGCACGGACACCCAGGCGCGCGATACGGGCGGCGAATGCCTCGCGGTCAGGCAACGGGTGGCGGCCATTGCGGCCATCCGGCACGCCGCTCAGGTCCTCTTCCAGGTGCAGATAGCAAGCGCCCGGGATATGCCCTTCGTCATGGGCGCGCCGGCCCGCTTGCGGCTGGACCAGGTCGAAGCCGCAGTCGACGACCACTGGCGCGTTGGCATCGCCCAGGGTCTTCGCCAGTTCTTTGGCGGTAATCAGCGTATCGAAATGCATGGCGGCCCTCATGCCGTGAAGTCGCCCAGCGCATCCAGGGCGCGCAACGAATACACATAAGCGGCGCCGGCGTTCAGTGCGATGGCAGTGCCCAGGGCCTCGCTGAGCTCTGCCTCGCTGACGCCGGCCTGGCGCGCGGCGGCGGCATGAGCGGCGATGCATCCATCGCAGCGCGTGGTCACGGCCACCGCCAGGGCGATCAACTCGCGCGTTTTCGCGTCCAGGGTGCCAGTCGCGCCCTGCGCATCGTTCAACGTGCGAAACGCCGTCAATAACTGGGGATTGTGGGCGGCCAGCTGGCCGGCCGCCTTGCGGTTATTGGCCAGCATCTGGCTCCAGTCATTCAGCATGAAGAAAACTCCTATCCGGTTACCGGCCTTTAGAGACCGATCTGCTTCAACAATTGCGGGGTGGCCACGGTCTTGTACTGAGCGATGTCGCGCACCAGGTATTCGCGGAACTGGTCCAGCGGCAAATCCTGTTCCACCGCGGCGTCCCGGCGGATGGTCTTCTGCACTTCCGGGTCTTTCAGCGCCAGGCTCAGATGATGAGACAGCACCTGCAGCACATCGGCAGGCGTGCCGGCGGGCGCCGCCAGGCCATACCACTGTGTCAGCGTCATGTCCACGCCCAGTTCCTTGAATGTCGGCACATCGGGCAGGCTGGGGCTGCGCTTCTGCCCCGACACCGCCAGCAGCTTGAGCCCGCCCTGGCGCACCTGGGGCATCAACGGCGAAGCCGTGGCGAAGAACATGTCTATCTGGCCGCCGATCAGGTCGGTAATGGCCGGACCGGAACCCTTGTACGGAATGTGCAGCAAGCGCAGTCCGGCCAGTTCCTTGATGCGTTCCATGCCGATATGCGCGGCGCCTCCGGTGCCGGTCGACGCGAAGGTCAGCTCCGACTTCTTGGCCGCTGCCAACACCTCTTTTGCGCTGGCGAAGTTCGACTTCGGAGCCACGAACAGGCCATGCGGCGCTTCCAGGATCAGGCCAATGGGGGCAAAATCGTCGGGCACCTTGTACGGCAGCGTCTGAGGCTTGAGCGCCGGCGACACCGCCATGTTGCCGCTCATGGCCAGCAGCATGGTGTAGCCGTCCGGCGGGGCCTTCGCAACCAGGCCCGCGGCGATGTTGCCGCCGGCCCCGGGCTTGTTTTCGACGATCACGGTCTGGCCCAGGGTCTTGCTCATTGCCGTGGCGATCAGCCGGCCATACAGGTCTCCGCCGCCGCCCGGCGGGAACCCCACCACCAGCGTGATGGGCCTGTCCGGGAATTTCGCCTGCGCCGCGCCGGCCGGGATCATCGGCGCGGCCAGCGCCATGGCGGCCGACAGTATGCCGGCCCACAGCGCGTGGCGGCGCCGGCCGGAAAACGTGCAGCGAGTTTGATGCATGGCTTGTCTCCTTGTTGTGCTGTGTTCAATGGGAAAGCATTCAGTCCTGCAGCCAACCCGTTCTTTCCTGCGCGGCAATCAGGCGGTCCACCGACGCGCCGCACTGGCCCAGGTAGCCGGCCGGGTCTGTCAGGCGACGGATCTCTTCCTCGCCCAGCAGGTCGGCCAGTTCTTTGTGTTGACGCATGGCCTCGGCGAAATCAAGCTTTTGGGTAATGCCGTGCATGGACGCCTCGTAGATCCATTCATGCGCGGTCTGCTTGCCCACCCGTTCGCTCAATTCCAGCATCACGCGCTCGGACAGCAAGTACCCGCGCATGCGCTCGAGATTGACCGCCATGGCCGCGCCGTCCACCCGCAGGCCGGCCAGCAGGTTCCTGGCCTGGAACAGCATGGCGCCGGCTATCAGGCAGCATTCGGGCAAGGCCTTCCATTCCATCTTCCAGGCAATGCCGTCGCGCTCGCCTTCCTGCACCATGCCCTCGAGCATCAGCGCGGCGTTGTAGCGCAGCGGCCGTGACAGCCCGGCCAGGTTCTCGGCCGACGTCGGGTTACGCTTGTGCGGCATCGTGGACGAACCCAGCTTGCCGTCCGAGAAGGCTTCCTCGACCTCGGAAAATTCGTTGCGCTGCATATTGAAAAGCTCGTTGCCGATCTTCGAGAGCGTGGCGCCCACCATCGCCAGCAGCAGCGCGTATTCCGTAAAGCGGTCGCGCGCGGGGGCCCAGCTGATCGACGGAACGCCCAGCCCCAGCCGCTGCAGCGTGCGGCGCTCGACCTCGGCGGCCTGGTCGCCCAGCGAGGCCTGGCTGCCGACTGCCCCCACGACCATGCCTACCAGCACGCGCGGTTCGCATTCCGTCAGGCGTTGCTGGTGGCGTTCGATTTCGTCGAGCCAGATGGCGCACTTATGGCCGAACGTGATCGGCAGGGCCTGCACGCCGTGGGTACGGCCGGCCATGATGGTATCGCGATGTTCGCGCGCCAGCCGCGCCAGTTCGCGCCCGACCGCGCGCAGATCGCGCATCACCACGGCATGTGCCTCCTTGAGCTGCAGCGCGACGCCCGTATCGACCACATCCTGGGTCGTGGCGCCGTAGTGCAGCCATTCGCCGTTTTCCTTGCTGCAGCGGGCCTGCAGTTGCTTGAGCGCGGGCACCAGGGAATGCTTGATCCGGCGGATCTCGGCCGACATCTTGCCGATGTCTATATTGCCCACCAGCGCATGGGCGGCGATTTCCTGCGCCGCCGCGGCCGGGATGATGCCCAGCTCGGCCTGGGCAGCGGCCAGCGCGGCCTCGAAGTCCAGCCACTTCTGAATGCGATTCTCTTCAGAGAAAATGGCGCGCAGCTCGTCGGTGCTCCACAGGTGCTGGAGCGATTGCATATCGAAAACGGAAACGGACATGAAGAATCCTGACAGGCTAGATAGCTAGAAAGAAGGACCGCGCCCGCGCGGCAATACGCGGCCGGGGTTGAACAGATGACGGGGATCCAGCGCGGCCTTGATGCTGGCCATCAAGTCCAGCGCGACCGGCGACTTGTGGCGCAGAAACGCCTCTTGCTTGAGGCGGCCAATGCCGTGCTCGGCCGAGATCGAACCCTGCATGCGCGCCGCGACGTCGTGCACCACATCGTGCACGGCTGTCTCGTGTCCACGGAATTCAGCGCTTGGCATGCCGTCCGGCTTGCTCTGGTTGTAGTGCAGATTGCCGTCGCCGACGTGCCCAAAACACACGATGCGGATACCGGGCATCAACTGCTCGAGCGCGGCGCCGGCCTCGGCAATGAACGCGGGAATGCGCGATACGGGCACCGAGATATCGTGCTTGATCGAAGGGCCGTCAAGGCGCTGCGCCTCCGGAATATGTTCCCGCAGTGCCCAGAACTCATGTGCCTGGCGCTCCGAGACGGCCAGCGCGGCGTCCAGCGCCATGCCGTCTTCCAACGCCCGGCCCAGCAGGTCTTCCACCGCTTGCGCGGGATCCAGGCTTGCCGAGGTCTCCGACACATCGAACAGTACGGCCCAGGGGTAACCGCCCCCCAGGGGATCACGCATGCCGGCCAGCGGATGGGCCAGCACCTGATCCAACGCCTGTCGGCCCAGCAGCTCGAAGGCTGTCACCCGCTCGCCGACCGATTCGGTCAGCAGCGCCAGCAGGGCCACCGCGGCCTGCGCGTCGCGCAACGCCACCCATCCGGTGACGACCTTGCGTGGCGCCGCGTACAACTTGAATGTCGCCGCGGTCACCACACCCAGGGTGCCTTCGGCGCCGATGAACAGATGCTTGAGGTCGTAGCCGGTATTGTCCTTGCGCAAGGCCGTCAGGGCATCCAGCACGCGCCCGTCGGGCAGCACCACTTCCACCCCGAGAGTCAGGTCGCGCGTATTGCCGTAGCGCAGCACCTGCTCGCCCCCCGCATTGGTGGACACCACGCCGCCGATCGTGGCGCTGCCCTCCGATGCCAGCGATAACGGAAACAGCCGGCCCTGCTGCGAGGCGGCCTGCTGGGCCACCTGCACTGTGCAACCTGCCTCCAGTGTCATGCTGTTGTCCAGCGGGTCCACTCGCCGCACCGCGTTCATTCGGCCCAGGCTCAGGACGACTTCGCGCCGGGAGTCATCCGGCGTGGATCCCCCCACCAGGCCGGTATTGCCCCCTTGGGGCACCACCGGCGCGCCGGCCGCCGCGCACAAGGCCACCGCGCGAGACACCTGCTCTGTGCTGGCCGGGCGCAATACCGCCAAGGGGGCGCCGGGATAATTGCGGCGCCAGTCGGCCGCATACGCGCTCATGTCCGCGTCGCGCGTCAACACATTAGGTTCGCCCATCACGGCGGCCAATGCGGCAAGCAGAGTCGTGTCCCGATCCGGCATGATTCGCTGCGCCCGCCCTGCCGCAGCGAAGCTGCCACGGCTGAGCGATACTTGTCTCCCTGTCACTGGCCTCGGGCGCACCCCACCGGCCGCGTTTCATTGAATAAAATACGTTTTATTGAATGAAAATATAGGAGCTTTGAATTCACGTGTCAAGCAAAAACACCCCTACGCCGCCGGTCGGCGTGCTGGAACGCGGCGTCGCGATCCTCGAATCTTTCGACGAACAGGCATTGCGTCTTTCCCTGAACGACCTGGCCGAACGCACGGGGCTGGACAAGGCCACCCTGCTGCGTCTGGCGGGCGTGCTGGTGCGTGCCCGCCTGCTGCACCGCTTCGACAGCGGCGTCTATGCGCCCGGCCCCGCCTTGTTGCACATGGGGATGCTTTACCGGCGCACATTCGATCTGGGTGCGCGCATCCAGCCGGTGCTGCACAAGGTAGTACAGGAAACCGAGGAAACCGCCGCGCTGTACACGCGCAGCGGCGACGACCGGATCTGTCTTTATCGCGAGAACACGACCAAAGAGGTACGCCACCACGTCGAGGTGGGGACCCGCCTGCCTCTGGCGGCGGGCGGCTCTTCCGCCCACGTGCTGCAATACTTCACCGGCGGCGCCACCCCGCACGCCAAAACCATCCGCGACAAGGGCTACGCCATGACGCGTTCGGAACGGGTCGCAGAAATGGCGTCCGTGGCCTTGCCCGTCTTCGATGCCGACGGAAGTTTCGTCGGCTCGCTGGTCGTGCTCGGACTGGCATCGCGCCACAATGAAAAAGCGCAATTGAAAGCGGTGGAAATCGTGCGCCGGGAATTGGCCCTGCAAAGTTTTTCCACCTATCCGCCCGCCGATTGGCAGGGCTCGTCCTGATCCGACGGGCGGGGCATCAGCCGGTAAACAAACGAGCCTCGGGGCGGCATTGCACGGCATCGCCGTCCGGGTCGACGAACGCCGCGCACCAGCCGGCGATCTCGCCCGCGGCGGCGTCGCCCATGCCCGGCGCGAATGCCCGCATGCGCGCCTGCAGCGCTTGCCAGGTATAGGGCTCTTCCGGATCGCCGCGCCGCAGTTCGCGGATCGTGCTCAACTGCCGTCCATCGTGCAGCGTGATCGTCACCCGGCTCGGCCGCTTGCGGGGAAAAGCACGCTGGAAGGATTCGTCGGTGCTGACCGTAATGCGAGCGGCCAGCGCCTTCAGGTCGGACGAGTCCAGTTGCGGCGCCTCCATGTCCGCGATGCGCAATTCACCGCGCAGCAACAGCGTGGCCACCACATAGCGCAGACTGAAGCAGGTCTCGGCCGGATTGCCCGGCCAGTCCACGCCGGCGATTTTCAGCGCATGGGGAAAAATCGCGATGTCGACGGCCCGCACATCGCCGGGCCGGATGCCATGCGCGTCCATCAATTCGCGGGTCGCATCCAGCGGGGTAAACAACTGGGCACAACATGGCCAGGCCTTGATGGTTGCGGTATTGATTCGCTCCGGCGCATCGGCGTCGCCATCCAACGCGCCCAGCGGGCCGTCGCCGGCCAGCAGCGCGTACAGGCCTCGCGCGCCGGTCGCGAACGCATGCGCTCCAGGCAAGCCGGCTCGCGCAGCATGGGCCGCGGTCAGTCCATTGCGCACCGCCATCGCAGGATGCAGGGATTTAGACGCATGCGCGCCATCGTCGACCAATTGCCATAGGCCGGCCGCCTGGGTAGCAGCGATGCCCAGGGCGTGATGCAGCTGGCCGGGCGGCAAGCCCAGCGCAACGCTCGCCGCAGCGGCCGCGCCCACTGCGCCGGCCGTCGCCGTGGCATGGAAATTGGCCGCATGCCGCGGGCCCAGCGCTTCGCCCAGGCGCAATGCCACTTCGTAGCCCGCGACAATGGCGTCAATTACCCGGCGCCGTGTCAGCGCTTGTTGCGCCGCCAACGCCATCACCGGCGTGATGGCCACGACGCCGGGGTGCAGCATTGCCGCCCGGTGCGCATCGTCGATCTCGCGAAGATGGGCAATGGCGGCGTTGGCAAATGCGGCCGCCATGCTGGAAACGGCGGGACCGCCAAAGACCGGCGCATTGCCCGCGCCGGGATGGCATTGGCCCGCCACCTCGCGCATGATGGCCGCGGCGGGCATATCAATGCCGGACCACCCCGCCGTGAACCAATCCATCAGCGCCTGCGCCAGCCGTTCCCGCGTGGCGGCCGAAACCGGTTGCGACTGCCGGGCGACAAGATGGCGTACGAGATTCTCTTCGGGAATAGAAGTCATGGATCAAACATTTCATTGAATAAAATTAATTTTATTATATGAAATATCATGTTTGACCGGTTGGCCGCCGTTGCGCCACGCTCGCATGGCCAATCAGGTCGCCATCAACCCTGTGGCCCGCGCCCAGCCTGGCGAGCGACGACATCCAATTCGCACCATACGAGGAACAGTTCGTTCCACGCCAGGACGTGTCTTTTTGGCCCGAATCGATATCCCTGGCGCATCTCCGCCGGTAGAATTTGCCGCACGTTATCCGCCTATCTACCAGTTGGAAGACACACGCTCATGAACAACGCTTTTCTCGACACGCTGAAGAAACGCCGCACGCAATATTCGCTGGGCCGCAATCTGTCGGTATCCAAGGAAGACCTGCTGTCCCTGATCCAGGAAGCGATCAAGCACAGCCCCTCGTCGTTCAATTCGCAGAGCTCGCGCGCGTTGGTGCTGTTCGGCGCCGAAAGCGAAAAAATGTGGCGCATTGCCGTGGACGAAGTCCGCAAGGTGGCGCCGGCCGAAAGCTTTGGCCAGACCGAAGCCAAGCTCAACAGCTTTGCCGCCGGCGTGGGCACCGTGCTGTTCTTCGAAGACCAGGACGTGGTGCGCAGCCTGCAAGAGAAATTCCCCCTGTACGCCGACAATTTCCCGGTATGGTCGGAACAGGCGGGCGGCATGGCGCAATTGTCGGTATGGACGGCCCTGGCCAACGCCGGCGTGGGGGCCAGCCTGCAGCACTACAACCCGCTGATCGACGCCGCCGTGGCGCGCGAATGGAACATTCCCGCCTACTGGAAGCTGCGCGCGCAGATGCCGTTCGGGTCGAACGAAGCGGGGTTCGGCGAAAAGGCCTTCATGGACGACGCCGAACGCTTCCGCGTGGCGGGCTGACCGCCCCGGGGCGGCGCCCACCCGCCCCCGGGCTTCAGGCCCCTTGGGCCGCGCCGGCGGGCAGCCAGCCCCGCTCGCGCGCCCAGCGCAAACCCTGCAACGTGTCGCCTTGCGGCACGTACTCGCAGCCCACCCAGCCGTCGAAGCCGCGCTGTTGCAGCAGATTCAGCACGTAGCCGTAATTGACCTCGCCGATGTCCGGCTCGTGGCGGCCCGGCACGCCGGCGACCTGGATGTAGTCGATGTAGGCGTAGTAGCGGTCGATCAACGCCGCCAGGTTGCCCTGCTCCATCTGCGTGTGATACAGGTCCAGC
>Ga0182735_1000793_pt1 | contig 23033 bp, 20 predicted proteins | sample eDN5th30CKraftMG_FD_128524 | JGI IMG/M metagenome (GOLD analysis project Ga0182735, IMG submission 128524) | Enriched Miracle-Growth compost microbial communities from Emeryville, California, USA - eDNA 5th pass 30_C Kraft MG (version 2) (version 2) ...
CAAGGACATTTATGCGTGGCTTGAGGATGGCGCGCAGATCTATGTCTGCGGCGACGCCACGCATATGGCGCCCGACGTGCACAAGGCGCTGGCCAATGTGGTCGAGACCCATGGCGGTTTGAGCCCTGAGGCGGCGAACGATTATCTCGCCGGGCTGCAGCGCGACCGCCGCTATCTGCTCGACGTTTACTGAAAGTACGCGTGATGGATGTGAAAGTTGAAGTTGATCGCAGCCGCGATCGGTCGCAGCCGCTTGAAAAGCTCGGGCCGGACGAGACGCTGAAGGCCAACAGCGATCAGTTGCGCGGCACCATCGCCAAGAGTCTCGCGGACCCGATTACGCTGTCGGTCGACCCAAACGACAACAAGCTGATGAAGTTTCACGGCATCTATCAGCAGGATGACCGCGACATCCGCGACGAACGCCGCCGCCAGAAGCTTGAGCCCGCGTTTTTCTTCATGGCGCGCGTACGCCTGCCGGGCGGCATCTGCAGCCCGAGCCAGTGGCTCAAGCTCGACGAACTCGGCCGCGCCTATGGCGGCGACACGCTGCGCCTGACCACGCGCCAGACCTTCCAGCTGCATCATGTGCTCAAGCACAATCTGCGCCCGGCGTTGCAGGGGTTGCGCGAGGTGCTGCTCGACACCAAGGCCGCCTGCGGCGACGACACCCGCGGCGTGATGGCCACCGTCAACCCGCTGGTCTCCAAGGCGCATGCCGAGGTCTATAAGCTCGCCAGGCAGGCGAGCGAGCATGCGTTGCATCGCACCGGCGCCTATCGCGAGATCTGGTACGAGGAGGAGCGCGACGCCTCCACCATCAAGTCGGTACCGGACGGCAGCGAGGAGCCGTTCTACGGGCGCACCTACATGCCCCGCAAGTTCAAGATCGGTTTTGCGATTCCGCCGAGCAACGACATCGATGTCTATTCTCAGGATCTGGGCTTCATCGCCATCGTCGAGCGCGGCAAGCTGAAAGGCTTCAATGTCGCCATCGGTGGTGGTCTTGGGCGCACCGATCAGGCGCCGAAGACCTATCCGCGTCTTGCCAGCGTCATCGGCTACATCGATGCAGCCAGGCTGTTTCCGACGATCGATGCGGTGATGTCGGTGCAGCGCGACTACGGCGACCGCGTCGATCGCCTGCATGCGCGCTTCAAGTACACCATCGACGACAAGGGCCTCGACTGGATCAAGGCTGAGATCGAACGCCGGGCCGGATTCGATCTGGCTCCGGCCAAACCTTATACTTTCACCTCGAACGGCGATCCGCTCGGCTGGATCAAGGGCGAGGATGGCCGTCTGCACTGCACGCTGTTCATCCAGAACGGCCGCGTCATCAACCAGCCCGGCCGCCCGATGATGGACGGCCTGCGCGAGGTCGCCCGCATCCACAAGGGCCATTTCCGCCTGACGCCGAACCAGAACCTCACCATTGCCGACATCGCGCCGGAGGACCGGCCCGCGATCGAGGCGGTGATGAAGGAGTACAAGCTCGACGAATTCGAGACCCGCAGCGGCCTGCGGCTGAATTCGATGGCGTGCGTGGCGTTGCCAACCTGCGCACTGGCGATGGCCGAGAGCGAACGCTATCTGCCCGATCTCGTCACCAAGATCGAAACCCTGCTCGAGGCGCACGGCCTCAAGGACGAGCCGATCACCATTCGCATGACCGGTTGCCCGAACGGCTGCGCGCGGCCCTATATCGCCGAGATCGCGCTCACCGGGCGCGCGCCGGGCAAGTACAATCTCTATCTCGGCGGTGGCTTCCATGGCCAACGCCTGAACAAGATGTATCTGGAGAATGTCGGCGAGCCGGCGATTCTCGAGGCGCTCGGCAAGGTGATCGGGCACTTCGCGCGCGAGCGCAAGGACGGCGAGCATTTCGGCGACTTCACCATTCGCGCAGGCTACGTCGCGGAGGTGAAGGAGGGGCGTCACTTCAACGATTGACGCCTGCGAAGAGCCGGGACGGCACGCGGCCGGGCGAGAATTCCCCGCGTGTCAGGGGGTGTTGAAGATGCTGTCCAGGTTTTGCGACAGGTTGCTGTAGCGCCGCTGATCGAGCATGCCGCCGCCATGGAATTTGCGGTCCATCCGTTCCAGCCATTCGGAATGGTCCGCGATGCACAGATCGAGCTTGCGAAGAATCTCGTCGGGATCGGACGCGCCCAATTCCGGAATGTAGAGTTCCGACCGGGCATAGGGCGGGGTGTTCGTGCAAATCGGCACCAGGCCGTTCGAGATATAATCGAGCAGCTTGATGTCCGACTTCGCGTCGAAGAATTTCTGATTGTGGGCCGACAGGCCGGACGGCAACGGCGCCAGCCCGATCGAGCCGCTGAAAGAGCGCAAGAATTCCCAATAGGAATGGATGTCGAGCCGTTGAATGTATCGCCATCGGTTGAACTTCTGGCCCATGGCGGAATCGAACCGGCCGATGAAGATCATCTCGTAGTCATGTTTGTTGGCGATGGCCGCAAGCTTGCTTGCGAATTCGGGGTGCTCGCGCAGGACGAACGGATGGTCGCCTGATGTCCAGATGATCCTGTTCTGGACCCTCCGGGGCGGCAGCTCATGGCCCGGATGACCGTTTTTCAGGACTGTGATTTTGTCCGTTTCGATCGTGTCGCTCAGGTGCAGCTTCAGCAGGTCCGTCGAGGTGGTGACGGCGCATGCGCGATCCAGGCACCAGCGGATGCGCTCGACGATATGGGGCCTGTCCTTCACGAAGTCGGGGACGGCCGTGAGAAGGTCGTCGATGTCGTAAATGATCGGGACGTGCGGATGCTGCTTTCGCAGGAAGCGGTATTGCGCGGTCGATACGTTGCGGTGGCACCAGATATGCGTGAAGGAAAAACTCTTGTGCCACCCCATCGAGCGCATCTTGCGATCGGCGAAGTGAAAGCCGGCGATGATGCCGCGCGCCAGCAACGCCGAGAGATACGGCCTGCCGCGAATTTCATTGAGCTCGTTATCCGATGACAGCGCGAGAATGAACGGCTCGGAATTGGCCCGATAGCTGAAGTTTGATTGATGGAAAAACATCGCTATTCCGGTAGGCTTCGCGGCTCAATGAACATGCTGAAAGTGTGCTACAATAAAAGTATGCAGTAAGGCCTGTCGACTCCGGCTTCGGTGAAAGCAGGGGTTTGATGTGGGCGGGCGTGGCTTGCCCCGGCCCCATATGGACGGCCTGAGCATGGGAATGCTAACTTTCGGACAATTTTACGATAAGGATGATGGAAGGGACAAGGCGATGCAATGGTTGCATCGCTGGTGCCGCTGTTACCGCTGCTTCCGGTAGATGTGTCGAGATGGGTACGATAGCCGCGATTGTCCCACTTTATAACGGGGCCGCTTACATTGCGATCGCGCTCCGCAGCGTGCTGGATCAAGAGCGCCCGGCGGACGAAATCATCGTCGTCGATGACGGTTCAACGGATGACGGACCGGCGATCGTGGAGGCGATGGCTGCCGGAGATGCGAGGGTCCGGTTGCTGCGCAAGGAAAATGGCGGGCAGGGATCGGCCCGCAATCATGGGGTCGCGCATTGCAGCAGCGATTTGATCGCGCTGCTGGATCAGGATGATTACTGGTATGGCGACCATCTGAAGGAGTTGGAGCTGGCGTTCGCCGGCGCGAAAGACAGCCGTCTGGCCTATGTCTATTCCAACCTCGACCGGATTGATCGCGAAGGGGGAATGGTCCAGCGCGATTATCTGAATTGTTTAAAGATCGAGGAACGTCCGAAGAGGACGCTGACAGGGTGCCTGAAGAATGACATGTACATTCTTCCGAGCGCGACCCTGATCTCAAAATCGGCTTTTCAATCCGTCAACGGGTTCGACGATCGCCTGAGGGGTTATGAGGACGATGATCTGTTCCTCAAATTTTTCTGCGCCGGCTTCGAGAGCGCATATATCGACAAGACACTGAGTGCGTGGCGCATTCATCCCGGATCGTCGTCGACCTCCGTCAGAATGCTGGTGTCCGCACAGATCTATTACGATTCGCTGATTGAAACTTTCAAAAGGAAAACCGAGGCGGGGAAGAATCTCGTCGCCGATGTCATTGCACCCCGGTTCGCCTTGGCCAGTCATCGCGCATTCAAATACTATGTCAAACGCAAGGACATGCGTGATGCGAAGTTCGCTTTGCAATTCGCGCTGAAATGCATACGCAGCATGAGAGGGGCCGCCCGCGTGAGAATGATGGCCCGGACCGGAAAGTATGCAGCGTTGTTCTATATGAAACAGTTGTTTCGCGGGACGCGGGGTTGACCTGATTCTGGCCCGGTTGCCTGCGAAACATTCCGCCTGCTTAAGCCTTGAAAATCCCCGCCGCAACGGGCAATGAGGCGGTCCTTCGCATTCGATCGGACAATTCATGCGATCTTTCTGGAAGATCACCGATGATCCCAATGGAGGGCTTCATCTTATCCGGCGTTTGGTGGCTGAACAGGGTGCCGCCCATTGGCGACGATATTTGCTCGTTTTTGTTTTGATGGCGATCGGCTCCGGCGCGAGCGCGGGCTCCGCCTATCTGTTCGGCAAGGTCATCAACGAGGCCTATGTCTCGCGGAACGTCAACGGCATCATGGCGCTGTCGGGGATTGTGATTTGCCTGTTCACGGTCAAGGGCATCGCCACCTATTTTCAGGCCGTGATCCTGTCGAGGATCAGCAACGCCATTCTTGCCAGCAACCAGCGGCGGCTGTTTGCGAAACTGATGCAGGAAAGCGTCGGCTTTTATGCGGCCTCGCATTCGTCGGAATACCTGAACAGGCTTTCGGCAGGCGCGTCCTCGATCACGCAGATATTGTCGCTGCTCGTGACGACCGCGGGGCGTGATGTTCTGACTTTGATCGGGCTTCTGACCGTCATGGTGACGCAGGACCCTTTCATGTCGCTGCTCTGTCTTGTCATCGTGCCTCCGATGGTCCTGTTCGTGCGCAAGATATTGTTCCGGATCAGGCACCTTGCGACGAGCCAGTTCGTCAGCAGCGCTCATATTCTGGAGGTGGTTCAGGAATCGCTGCAGGGGATCAGGACCGTGAAGGCTTTTACCCTTGAAGACGCGATGCAGCATCGTATCGATCGAAGCATCGGAAGCATGGAGGCTTTGGCCAACAGGATGGCGAAAATCGCCAACAGTTCGGCTCCCTTGATGGAAATGCTGGGCGGCATCGCGATCGCCTGCGCGCTGATGTACGGCGGCTATCGCGTCATCGTCACGAATGCCGCGCCGGGCGAATTCATCGCGTTTATCACCGCCTTCCTGCTGGCCTACGAGCCGGCGAAGCGCCTCGCGCGCCTCAATATCGATCTGGGCGGGATGATGATCGGCGCGCGCATGTTGCTTGAGATCATCGACAAGCCGGCGACCGAGCCCGATGACGGCGACAAGCCGGCGTTGACGCTGACGCGGGGACAGATTGAATTCCGCGATGTGACGTTTGCTTATCGGCCCGATCTGCCGGTGCTCAAGAGCATGAGTTTCGTTGCTCCTCCCGGCAAGGTCACGGCTCTGGTCGGTCCTTCGGGAGGGGGCAAGTCGACGATCCTGTCGCTTCTCCTGCGGTTCTATGAGGCCGGAGAAGGCGCGGTGCTGATCGACGACCAGCGGATTTTGGATTATTCGCGCGCTTCGCTGCGCCAGCAGACGGCCTATGTCGGGCAGGATGTCTATCTGTTTCGCGGTACGATCCGCGAGAACATCGCTTTCGGGAAGGCGGGTGCTACGGAAAGCGAGATCGCCGCCGCCGCCAGGGCGGCCTACGCGCATGACTTCATTTCGAACTTTCCGCGCGGATACGATACCCCGGTCGGCGAGCACGGCACCCAGTTGTCCGGAGGTCAGCGCCAGCGTGTCGCCATTGCCCGCGCTTTGGTCAAGGATGCGCCGATCATCCTGTTCGACGAGGCGACGGCCGCGCTCGATTCGGAGTCAGAGAAGTTCGTCCAGGAAGCGATCGCGCATCTTTGCAAGGATCGCACGACGATCGTCATCGCTCATAGGCTCCATACGATCATGCGTGCCGACCAGATTCTCGTGATCGAAGATGGCGAGGTGACCGAGACCGGCCGTCATGACGAGTTGCTGCGAAAGGACGGCCGGTACGCCGCCTTCTTCCGGCTTCAGCAACGAAAATCGCATACGGAAGACGCTGCCGCTGTGCTCGCCAAGGCGGACGACTAGAAGCGGCCGATCCTGTCAAATTTTATTAAATCTGCAGGGATTCCAGTTGTGCCGGTGGCGCAACACTTTATGGAATATCTCGAATTGCCCGCGCCTTCGGCGAATCGCGGGCGATCACGCGTGTAAGCTCGGGTTCTAGGCTTGACACTCAGGCGGCAGATGTTGCGATAAATCGTCCGCCGGGGCGAACGCGCCGCGGCAGAAGCCATGTTGAATGCAGCGATCGGAAAGTTCTGACTTGATGGCGGGTACAGCATTGGAGATTCAAGACCTCGGCATAGATGGCGTGAAGCTCATCAAGACACGCAAGTTCGGCGATCGTCGCGGCTTTTTTTCCGAAACCTATAGTCGAAGGGATTTTTTCGAAGCCGGTATCGAGATCGATTTCGTGCAGGATAACCACTCGATGTCTGCCGCGGTCCATACCGTGCGGGGCCTTCATTTCCAGCTTCCTCCGTTCGCGCAGGACAAGCTGGTGCGCGTCACGCGAGGCTCCGTTTTCGACGTTGCCGTGGATCTCCGAAGCCGGTCGCCGACATATGGTCAATATGTGAGTGCGGTCGTTTCGGCGGACGAATGGAATCAGATTCTCGTCCCGATCGGCTTCGCCCACGGCTTCATGACGCTGGAGCCGGATACCGAGGTCATTTATAAGGTCAGCAACTATTACTCCCCGGAGCATGATCGAGGGGTTCTATGGAGCGATCGCGATCTTGCCATTGATTGGCCCGGCGGGGCTGAGGCTCACCTTTCGGACAAGGACGGGAAGCTGCCGGCTTTTCGCGACCTTCCAAGGATATTTTAACGGGCGTTGTTGATGAGATTATTAGTCACCGGCGGGGCGGGCTTCATCGGCTCTGCAGTCGTTCGGCATTTTGCCGGCCAGTCGTCTGTCGATGTCGTCAACGTCGATGCGCTGACATATGCGGGCAATCTGGATTCGCTCGCCGCCGTCGCGCAGGCGCCGAACTATACGTTCATCAAAGCCGACATCTGCGACCGGGATCTCGTCACCCGGGTGTTTCGCGAATACAAGCCCGATGCCGTCATGCATCTTGCGGCGGAAAGCCATGTCGATCGCTCGATCGACGGGTCCGCCGATTTTGTTCGTACCAATGTCCAGGGCACGCATACGCTGCTCGACGTGGCGCGCGCCTACTGGAACGAACTGGACGCGCCCCAGAAAAAACGCTTCCGCTTCCATCACGTATCGACGGATGAAGTCTACGGCGAGTTGGGCGACGAAGGCGCTTTCACGGAAGAAACGCCCTACGCGCCCAATTCTCCCTATGCGGCGACCAAGGCGTCGTCCGATCATCTGGTCCGGGCCTGGCATCGGACCTATGGCCTGCCGACGATCGTCAGCAACTGCTCGAACAATTACGGCCCTTTCCAGTTTCCGGAAAAGCTCATTCCCCTGACCATTCTCAATGCGCTGGAAGGGCGTCCGCTTCCCGTTTATGGCCGCGGGGAGAATGTCCGCGACTGGCTTTATGTGGGCGATCACGTCGCCGCGCTCGATCTCATTCTGAGGGAAGGGAAGGCAGGCGACACCTACAATGTCGGGGGCGGCGCGGAAATGAAGAACATCGATGTGGTGCGAACCATCTGCGCGGTGATGGACGAGTTGTCGCCGAAGCCGAAACCGCATGCCGAACTGATCACCTTCGTGACGGACCGGCCGGGCCACGATTTCCGCTACGCCATCGATGCGGGTAAAATCGATGCTGCGCTCGGATGGCGACCCGCGCAAACCTTCGCATCGGGCTTGCGCGAGACGGTGGCCTGGTATCTTGCGAACCGTCAGTGGTGGGAGCGCATTCGCTCCGGCGTCTATCGCGGCGAGCGGCTGGGAGTCGCGGCATCATGACTCGCAAAGGTATCATTCTCGCAGGCGGATCGGGCACGCGGCTTCATCCGGCGACGCAAGTCGTCTCGAAGCAGTTGTTGCCGGTGTTCGACAAGCCGATGATCTATTATCCGCTGTCGACGCTCATGCTGAGCTGCATCCGCGAGATTCTGGTGATCTCGACGCCTCAGGATGTGCCGCTGTTCCAGCGGCTTCTGGGCGATGGCAGCCGGTGGGGCCTGTCCCTCAGCTACGCGGCTCAACCCTCGCCCGACGGGCTGGCGCAGGCTTTTATCATCGGCGAAAAATTCATCGGCACCGACCCGTCGGCGTTGGTATTGGGCGACAACATTTTCTATGGGCATGATCTGACGCGGCTGACCCAGGCCGCCGACATGCGGCGCGAGGGCGCCACCGTCTTCGCCTACCATGTCCAAGATCCCGAGCGGTATGGCGTGGCGAGCTTCAACCGCGAGGGCCGCGTCACTGCGATCGAGGAAAAGCCGAAGCAGCCAAAATCGAACTACGCCGTCGTGGGCCTGTATTTCTATGACGGCCATGCTGTCGAATACGCGCATGGCCTGAAGCCGTCTGCGCGGGGAGAACTGGAGATTACGGACCTCAACCGCCGTTATCTCGAAAACGGAAATCTGCACGCCGAGGTGATGGGCCGGGGATTCGCCTGGTTCGATGCCGGCACGCATCAATCGCTTCTCGACGCCAGCCAGTTCGTGGCGACGCTGGAGGGACGTCAGGGCATCAAGATCGCGTCGCCGGAAGAAATCGCGTGGCGGCAGAAGTGGATCGACGAGGCACAACTCGTTCGCCTGATCGAGCCGCTGCGCAAGAGCGGATACGGCGCATATCTGCAACACGTGCTGGATATGGAAGGTGAAGGCCCGTGACGATCCTTGTTCTGGGAAAGAATGGGCAGATCGGCTGGGAACTGCAGCGTTCGCTCAGCCTCCAAGGCGCGGTTGTCGCGCTCGGCAGAAGCGACGTGGACGTCGCCGATGAAGCCGCATTGCGTCACACCATCCGGGAGCTGCGTCCCAGGATTATCGTCAATGCGACCGCATTCACGGCGGTCGACAATGCCGAGCGGGAAACCGCGGCGGCTCATCGGGTCAACGCCGATGTGCCGGGAATCTTTGCGGAAGAGGCTGCCCGGTTGGATGCGTGGCTGATCCATTATTCGACGGATTATGTTTTCGATGGAAAAAAGTCCGGGCTCTATACCGAGACGGATGCGCCTGCGCCGCTTGGCGTTTATGGCGCATCCAAGCTTGCGGGCGAGAATGCGGTTGCCGGCGTTGGCGGCAAGCATCTGATCTTCCGCTGCTGCTGGATTTATTCCAATCGTCGCCCCAATTTCCTTCTTTCGATCCTGTCGCTCGCCATGAAGCGCGACAGCATCCGGGTCATCGATGACTGCACGGGCGCGCCGACAGGTGCCTCCCTTGTTGCCGACGTGACGGGTGTGGTCGTGCGGCAATTAGGGGAGGGCGGGCACGACAGGCATGTCTCTGGAATCTATCATCTTGCAGCCGGGGGCAAGACGACGTGGCATGAATATGCCTCGTTCATCGTCAGCGAGGCCAACAGGCTCGGGATGCCGACCCGTCTGGCGATCTCGCATATCGAGCGCATTAGCGAGCAAGACTATGGCTCCCCCGTGCGCCGTCCGCTGAATTCGTGCTTCGACACCGGCAAGCTTCGCGCGGCGTTCGGCGTGGAACTTCATGACTGGCGATTCGGCGTGGCCCGGGTGCTTGAAGAGGTTGCGGGGTCGCGGGGCATCGTTTCGCCCTCGAATTGACCGGTGATGGTGCGGTGACAGTGATTCGCCGCAGGCCATAAAACTGGAATTATCCCCATTTCTGTGAAGGAAACGGCATGCCAGCGAATGGCAGGTTTGGTATCGGTGGTGTTTGCAGCCCCAACCCATGGAGATCAAATGGCAGCCCAAATGACAAAATCGCAGCTCATCGAGAAAATCGCTGAGTCGAACGAGATTTCGAAGAAGGACGTCAAAGGCGTTTTCGAGACGCTGGCGTCGATTGGCTACAAGGAGCTGAAGAAGAACGGTGTGTTTCTTCTTCCGGGATTTGCCAAGTTCGTCGTGATCAAGAAGCCGGCAACGAAAGCACGCAAGGGCACCAACCCCTTTACCGGCGAGCCGATGACGTTCAAGGCCAAGCCCGCCCGTAAGATCGTTCGCGCGCGCCCCGTAAAGGCTGCGAAGGACGCTGTCTGATTCTCAAGAAGCGAAGACCTCGCAGAGGTCTTCGCTTCTTGATCTCGCGATGAACTATGTTAAATCGCCTCCTGATAGATCGGGAGGATTGAATGGCGAAGCGTTCCAAGAAGCCTGCGAAGACATCGGCGAAGAAGAAGATCGTCCGGCGGCCATTCACAAAAGACGACGTCAAGGCGTTGAGAGCCCATTCGAAGGCCAGAACGCCGGTCGCCAAGATTGCCCGGCAAATGAAGCGCACGGAGGGCTCGCTCCGTCAAAAGGCGCTGAAGCTCGGATTTGGCCTGGGCCATCAGCGGTAAATAGAACTGCGCACGATGCTGTCGCGGTGGCGGCATCGATACGATATACCGCGCATAGCGATCCGCATCCGCGACAAGGTCGCGGATGGCATCCGATCATGAAAATTATTTTTTCTTTGCGATGACGATGGCCTGAGCGGCCCTTCGAGAATCGTCGGTATATTCCTCGATCTCAAAATAAGGCTGCCAGTTTTGGCCGAGCCATTCCACGGGCACGATGGCGTCGCCATAGACAGGTTTGTCCCGATAGGCCCCGCCGCCCGCTTCAGTGACGCATGCCATGATGTCTTCGGCTCGCCGATGGCGGTGCCGCTAAAGCCTGCTGTCTTGCTGACGTCGCGGAGCCCACAATGGCCGCGATATTTGTCTGTATCAGGGTCGCTCAGGCTGAAAAGTGCTGATTTCTCAAGCCTTGCTGGACAGGTGTGTTTGATTATCGGGCCGGCTTTGTCTAAAAAATAAGGCCAGCCAGAGAGGGTGGAAGTTACCGTGTCATCCGGGAATTCGAACAATTCATCGCCTTCCGATCAATCCCTTCGCTTTTTGAAGTTGCGGGCCGCCTGGCGTTACCCTTTGTCTTCGAAAAGGCGGAAGCAGTGGCGTGCATTCAAAACACGAGGCTCCCTCGACTTCATCGAATCCCCGGAAGACGCTGAGGCGTATCGCCGCCCTTATGCGCGGCTCTACGAAGAATTTGTAAAAAATTCGACTGGTCAATATCCGGCGTTCGATTATGTCGAATGCCGGACGCATCCGGCGTGTCCGAGAGCCGATGCCGCGAAAGTCGTCGCCTACTATCTGCCGCAGTTTCATCCCATCGCCGAAAACGATGCGGCATGGGGCAAGGGTTTTACGGAATGGCGGAATGTGACGCGGGCGTTCCCGCATTTCGAGGGGCACTATCAGCCGCGCGTGCCGGGTGAACTCGGTTATTACGATCTGCGCGTGCCCGCCGTGATGCAGCGGCAGGTGAAACTGGCGAAGCTGCACGGGGTTTCGGCCTTCTGTTTTCATTTCTACTGGTTCGCCGGAGAGCGGCTGCTCGAAGGCCCGACCGAGCGTTTCCTCAACGACAAGAATCTCGACATTGAATTTTCGTTGTGCTGGGCCAACGAGAACTGGACGCGCCGATGGGACGGCGGCGAGAACGAACTCATTCGCGCGCAGGCGCATTCGCCGGAAGACGACACCGAATTCATCCGCTACTTGGGCAAATATTTCGCCGACTCGCGGTACATGAAGGTCAATGGCAAGCCTGTTCTGACGGTCTATCGCCCCGCGATCTTGCCCGACATGGCCGGCACCGTGCAGCGCTGGCGCGAAGAAATCCGAAAAATGGGATTTCCCGGCATCTATCTCATCGCCGCGAACTCGTTTGGATTTACCGACTACAAGAAATTCGGGTTCGACGCGCTTTCGGAATTTCCGCCGCACAATACGAGTGTTTCCCAGTTGCGGGATTTGGAGACTACGCCGAAAAGGCACGGCGGCCTGGTTTTTCCGTATTCGTCGCTGGTGGAATGCGAGGTGGAAAAGTCGCCGCCAGAAGGCACTGTCCATCCGGGCATCATCCCGGGGTGGGACAACAGCGCGCGGCGGCCGCACGACGGCACGATTTTTTATGATGCGACCCCAGCCCTTTTTCGGAAGTGGCTCGACGCCTGCTTCGTCCGGGCGGGCGAAAATCCCGCGGGCGAACAATTTGTTTTCATCAATGCGTGGAACGAATGGGCGGAAGGCGCCTATCTCGAGCCCGACCGGCGATATGGCTATGCCTATCTTGCCGCCGTCGCCGGAGCCGTCGAGGGCCGGCCGAGCTTCGGCGAGAAGAAATTCTCCGGCCTTGAGGGAGCACGCTCTCTCGAGGCGAGATTGTTCGAAGAGTATGTTCAGAACACGCTGAGCGAGAAGAGGGCGCCGGAATACACCGATGTCGCGACCGAGGAGACGGAAACCGGGGACGTTCAACTGATCGCCTATTACCTCCCGCAGTTTCATCCGATTCCGGAGAACGACGAGTGGTGGGGCAAGGGCTTTACCGACTGGCGCAACGTCGCTCGCGCATTTCCTTTGTTCGAAGGCCACTACCAGCCGCGCAAGCCCGGCGAGCTTGGCTATTACGATCTGCGCGTGCCGGATGTGATGCGCCGCCAGGTCGAACTGGCAAGACTTTACGGCATCTCGGCCTTCTGTTTTCATTTCTACTGGTTTGGCGGCAAGCGGCTGCTCGAAACACCGATCGAAAATTTCCTCGCCGACAAGAGCCTCGATCTGTCGTTCTGCCTGTGCTGGGCCAATGAAAACTGGTCGCGCCGGTGGGACGGCAGCGAGAACGAGGTTCTGATCTCGCAAAGTCATTCGGACGAGGACGACGAGGCGTTCCTGCGCTACCTCGATAAATATTTCAAAGACGAACGATACCTGAAGATCGATGGCAAACCGGTTCTGACGGTCTATCGTCCGGCCATTCTCAAGGATACGGCCGCGACGACGGCGCGCTGGCGGCGGATCGCACAGGAGCTCAGTTATCCGGATCTCTATCTGATCGCGACGAATGCCTTCAGCTTCAGTGATTATGAAAAATATGGCTTCGATGCGTTGTCGGAGTTTCCCCCTCACGCGGTTGAAGTTCCAAATGTTGAGGGTGAAATTGCGATGTCGCCGCTGCGCACCGGCTGGCGCGTCAGAAACTATGCCGACATCGTTGCGTCGGAGAAGGAGCGCCCTGATGACGAGGGCCGGAAAATTCATCCCGGCGTTATGCCGTCATGGGACAATTCGGCGCGCCGGCCTCCCAACGGCGAAATCATTCACGGCTCAACGCCCGAGCTTTTCCGTCAATGGCTGCAGCACGCATTTTCCCGCGCCATCAAAAATCCGGAAAGTGAACGCCTCGTTTTCGTCAACGCCTGGAATGAATGGGCGGAGGGCGCTTATCTCGAGCCGGACCAGAGATTTGGCTATGCATATCTGGAGATGTGCGCTTCCGTATCGTTGGAATACAGCAATCGGGAGAATGTCGCTCTCCGCAATACAATGCCAACGTCAAAGTGTTGAAGGAGCATCCGGATTTGGAGAGCGGCTCGCATATTTATGTGAACCCTGCCGACCCGCGCGGGAAGAAATTGCTTGAAACGAACGGCAATTTTAATCCCCCGGCGCCCAATATCCGGCAAGAGTTGTTGCGCAGATCCGATTGGACGTGTGTGCTGGACGTCGGCGCCAATTACGGAAAGATGATTGCCAATGGCGGATTGACCCGCCGTGCGAAAATTGTTGCCATCGAACCCAGGCGGATGCCGCTTTTGGCCTGTTTTCAGGACTTTGCCACCTTTATCGAGGTGGTGCATCTTCCTCCGACCGACAAGAAGTGGATTTCCGATCATTTCGCTATCGAGGCTTTCGACGTGGAAGAAAAAGGGTGCCTCGTTAAAGTGTCGGATTTAAATTGGGAAAAACATTCCGGTTTCTATCCGTATGATGTGGTGATTCGCCGGCACCTTGCAGCAAGCAAGTGATACTGAGCATTTGATGTCGCCTGGAAAGCTGCAAGTCACATGAAAAACGGCGGGGCGTTCATAGAGCTGAATGGCCGGAACGAACTGGATTACTGTCTGCGCGCCGAGTGCCATGCAGCCGCGCCTCCATTCATTCGGGTCTGGAAAAACAATCCCGACTCGCCGCCCCTTTTCATTCCCGCGGCTGCGGAGAGCGAATTCAGGGTGACGATCAAAACTCCCGGCACACGGCTGCTCGTCAGTCGTGATGAGGTTTCCATCGGGGAGTGCCGCCGCTGGCGTCTTCCGGATGTTCTGAAGTCGGCGAGGCTTTTCCGGTTCAAAAAATATACCCGATACGATGATGCCGATGTGAGAATCCAGCCCTTGCTGCATGGGTCGGACGAAGGGATCGGTGTGGCCCGCGCGGTCAGGGTGGCGGCGCAATGGGGCTTCGGTACGTCGACGCGAAACCTGCAAGACACGTTGTCTTATGAGCTTGCAAGCCATCCGGAGGCTGCGAAGGGTGCGGTACCGGCGTTGTCGACCGCCATCGTGGTCGATCTTTATTACGACGAGCTGTGGCCCGATTTCGAGAGCAGGCTCAGCCGGCTTTCGCTGCCGTTCACGCTGATCGTGACGACGGTCAAAGCGCGGCCGCAGCTTACCGATCGTATTCGCGCGACCTTCCCTGACGCCAGAATCGTGAACTATCCAAATCGCGGCAGGGATGTTGGTCCGTTTATCCAGCTCTTGCGGGACGAGCATCTCGATAAGTTCGATCTCGTCTGTAAAGTGCATGGAAAGAAATCGGTTGCGTTGGGCCCGCAAGCGTTTTTCGGCGATATTTGGCGCCGCTCGATGCTGAACGATTTGCTGGGCTCCGACAGGCACGTGAAGACGATCGTCGATCGCTTTGCTGCTGATCCTTCTGTCGGCCTGATAGGACCGGCCCGTTTCCGCTTGCCGAACGAATGTCGCCGTTCCTATAGGGATACGTGGGGTCAGGGTAACGAACTCATGACCAAGAAGCTGGCTGCCAAACTGGGCTGTGCCAGCGAAGAATTCGTTCTCGATTTTTTCGCGGGGACGATGTTCTGGATACGCAGGGATCTGCTCGATCTTCTGAAGCCTCTCGATCTGTCTCTTGACAGTTTTCCGGACGAGAAGGGCCAAACAGATGGGGCGCTTCAACATGCGCTCGAGCGTCTGTTCGGAGCCCTGCCGGATCTGGCCAATCCCAAGAGGAAAACGGAAGCGGTCTCCTGGAAAAATGGTGAGGGCTAGATCCTTCGAGGATCAGCCGCCGCTGGTGATATGGCATCCTCTTTATTTCGGTTTCCCTCGATCCAGAACGCTTTGGCTTTAGCAACAATCTCGTTCCGAATTGTTCTTCTGTCATTTCGAAGAACGGTGCCGTGACAGTTTGCTGCTGTCGGCGCACGGCTTTGATTTCTGTTTTCGAATTTGACACTCACCGGTAGTCACGCGCATTCGGATGACCGGTCGCGATCGATCGCGGTTCAATTGTGGTTCGTTGTCTCAACATCCAGAAAATCGGCAGACGTCATGCAGCATGCCTTAGATGTTGACTTCCTTATTTGTTGTACTCAGAATTTAATACGACGTTTCAACATGTGGGACATGCATGGAAATCAAAATCCTTCGGTCGCTGTCGCTTTATCGGCGGAGATTTTTCATTCGAAATTGAGCGGCAGGAGGCGGCACGTCACTCTTGAGAACATGTGCTTGATGATGAAGATGCAGCTTGGCGAGATCCTTCGCAAACATGATCCGGCTTCGACGGCATTGCTGTTTGAAGATCGGACTTACTCTTACGGAGAACTGGAAGCTCTCTCAAATCGCTTCGCGCATATGCTTCTGTCTTTCGGCGTGAAGGCGGGAGAGAGCGTTTCCTATCTGCTGGGCAACGATCCCTTGCTGGTGGCGGGTTACATCGCCGGATTCAAAACCGGCATCGTCACCAACCCGCTGCACGATCGTCTCACCGCCGATGAGATCGCCTACATCGTCAACCACGCCGGCAGCAGGATCGTGGTGGCGGGCGAATCATATGCCGCGACGCTCGCCGAAGCCTTGAAGGGCATCGGCAATGTCCGCGTCGTCTGCTTCGGCTCGCCGGGACCATTGCAGGATGCGGCCACTCCCGATCTGGAATCCTTTTCATCCGAGCCGCTGAAGCCGGACATGAAGCCGGATGACGTCGCGCTGCTGCTCTATACATCCGGCACGACGGGACGGCCGAAAGGCGTGATGCTGACGCATCGCAATGTGGCGGCAGGCATCACGGCGGTCGCCGGCGGTTTCCATCTCAAGCCGTCCGACCGTACGCTGTGCATCATGTCGCTGTCGCACACCAACGCGCTGATGTTCAGCACGCTGCCTTATCTGCTGTCCGGCGGGTCGATCGCGCTGTGCAAGCGTTTCAGCGCCTCCAATCTGTGGGCGTTGTGCGAGCGTTACGACGTCAACAGCATGAGCGCCTCGCCGACCATCCTGAGCATTCTGCTGGAAGACGAGACGGGAAAGACCGGTTATTCGAAGCTCGAATTCGTCAAGGTGGCGTCCGCGCCCACATCGGTCGATCTGTCGAATCGCTTCCATGCGCGTTTCGGCAAGAACCTGCTGCTGGAGACTTACGGTCTCACAGAAACGACATCGATCAACGTGATGAATCCGCTGCGCGGCGTGCGCAAGGCGGGCTCGATCGGGCAGGCGCTCGCGCCGAGCGAAATCCGGATCGTCGATGCCGAGGGCAAGGAACTGCCGGCGGGCGAAGTCGGCGAGATCGAAATTCGCGGGCCGACGGTGATGAAGGGCTATTACAAGGACCCCGATGCGACCGCCGCGACCATCAGGCACGGCTGGGTGCGTTCCGGCGATCTGGCCCGGTTCGACGATGAGGGTTATATTTTCATCGTCGGACGAAAGAAGGAAACCATCATTCGCGGTGGTGAAAACATTTCGCCGCTTGAAGTCGAGCAGATCATCGCGCGCCATCCGGCCGTGCGGGAAGCCGCGGCGGTCGGAATTCCGGATCGCATCTACGGCGAGGTCGTCGCCGCCTGCGTCGTCAAGCGCGACGACGTGACGGAGAGCGAATTGATCCGTCACTGCGGCGAATATCTTGCCTCGTTCAAGGTGCCGGCGCGCATCGTTTTCGTCGATGAACTGCCGCGCAATCCGATCGGGAAGTTTGTCCGCCGGGCTTTGCTACCGTATTTCGAAAGCGTGGGCGCGGCGATGGCCGGCAAGAGGAACGCATGAGCACGAAAAAAGTAGCCGTCGATTTCGGTGACAGGAAACTCGACATCGAGGTACCCGATCACGCTTCGGTCGTCGAATTCGAAGACCCGCCGTTCTTGCAGGACCCGGCCGCCTCCGTGCGCGAGACGCTGGCGAAGCCCTACAATTCGCCGCCGTTGGCCGAGCTCGTCAAACCCGGCATGCGGGCCGCGATCGGATTCGACGACATCACCCGGCCGAACACGCCGCCGCGCACCATCCTGCCGATCATCGTGGAGGAACTGCTCTCCAAGGGTGTGAAGCAGCGCGACATCCTGTTTGTCAACGCGTGCAGCAACCATCGCAAGAACACGCGCGCGGAGTTGGCCAATCATCTCGGGCCGGAGATTTTCGGAACGTTCTGGGGAACGGGGCAAATCCTCAATCACGACTGCACCGATCCGGAGCAGTTGCAGTATTTCGGCGTCACCGATGGCGGCCGCTATGTCGAAATGAACAAGCATTTCGTCAATGCGGATCTGATGATTTATCAGGGCAACGTCTCCGCCGGAGCGTGGCGCAGTTACACCGGCACGGGCGTTGCTGTGGGTTTGGCGTCGACGCGCAGCATCGCGTCCCACCACAGCTTCCATGGCATTCCCGAGCCTGCGGTCAAGGTCAACGCCGAGAAGAAGGCGGCTGCTTCTCCGCGCAAGCGCATTCCGAGCGTCAAGGAGGAGATGACCGACTTCCTCGATAACGCGCTTGGCCGCAAGGTTTTTTATATCAACTCATTCAACGGCAGCGGCGGACGCATGGCCGGCGTGTTCGCCGGCTCCGCCGATGGTGTGAAGCCTCCAGCGTGGGAGTTGGCCGAGAAATATGTGCGCCGTCCGACACCGGAAGCGGACGTTCTGATTGTTGGCCTTCCTGCCAGTTATTCCTACGGCAGCTCCAACAACACGCTGATCGCGACGGTCGGCGCGACGGTGCCGCCGCGTTATTGCCCCGAAGCACCGGTGCTGCGCGAGGGCGGCGTCGTCATCGCCTGTTCGCCCGCCAACGGCCATATCGACGCCGACCGTTTCCCGTCCTACCAGCCGGCCATCGATCTCTACGCACGCTATTTCACCTCGCGCGACATGGTCGATCATGAGGACGAATTCGATCATCGTCCGGACTTCCGGCACAAATACACCCACGGCTACGGCTACCCGCCGCTGCATGCGTTCTGGCTGTTCTACGAGAACGAATACATCCTGAAGCGCGCCGGCGCGGTCATCATGGCGGGCACGCCGAATCCGGGCGCCTTTCGCGCGCTGGGCCTCACGCCGGCCCGCAATTTCGACGACGCGTGGCAGATCGCGAAGAAATATGTCGGCGCGAATCCCCGGACAGTGGTCGCGCCGACGTTCTGGAGCAAGCCCCGCATCAAGTTCGACGTGCCGCGATGATCCGTTAATGGAGTGACCCGATGCTGTCAGATCAGATCAAGCTCGACTTTCAGCGGCGGGAGCGGATCGGTTTTGACGAAGCCGCACTTTGCGAATGGAAAAGCGTGGAGCAGATCGCCTACATCCTGCAGACGGCCAGCGAATCTCAGCGTCCGTTGCTTCTGACAAGGCTCACGGATACCAAGTTCGCCGCACTGCCGGAAACTCAGCGCAGGAATATCGATTATGACCCGGTGTCCCGCACCGGCTTCTTCGCAGCCGAACTTTTCGTGCCCCCGCATGCCGAGGTGAGCGTGGTGAGCGCGGGAAGCTCGGACATTCCAATGGCGCACGAGGCGATCCGCACATTGCAGTATTTCGGTGTCGGCGCGTCCGAGATTTCCGATGTCGGCGTCGCGGGCCTGTGGCGGCTGATGGAGCGGATCGACGCCATCCGGGCGAGCAAGGTCGTCATCGTGGCCGCAGGAATGGACGGCGCATTGCCGAGCGTGGTCGGCGGCCTCGTGCCGGGCGCGGTGATCGCGATTCCGACATCCGTGGGTTACGGCGCATCGGACGGCGGGCGCACGGCGATGAACGCCTGCCTGGCGAGCTGTGCCGCGGGCCTTACGGTCGTCAACATCGACAACGGCTTCGGAGCGGCCTGTGCCGCGTTGCGCGTGCTGCGCGACACGAAAGCTCCGCAATATCGAATGCTGCATGAAGCAGCTCAAGAGGTGAACCTGTCAAAATAATCAAGCGACATAGGGAGGAGAGGTCATGTTTCGAGGAAAAGAAAAAGCCGGTGTAAGCGGATTGCTGCTCGCCGGCGCACTCGTTCTGGCAGCGGCTACGACGCCCGCCCGCGCGGAAGTCGGCGAGGTCAAGATCGCCATGCAGTATGGTCTCGGGCATCTGCACGTGATGCTGATGCGCGACAAGAAGCTGGTCGAGAAGCACCTCAAGGAAGAAGGTCTCAGCGCCACCACCACAAAATATTTCCAGCTCGCGGGGTCGGCGGCGATGAATGACGCGCTGCTGTCGGGAAGCGTCGATTTCACCAGCGGCGGATTGACGGGCATTGCCACATTGTGGAGCGCCTCAAAAGGAAAGGTGAAGGCGCTTTCGGCGGTCAATGCCTTCCCGATGTACCTCAACACGATCAATCCCAACATCAAGTCGCTGAAGGATTTCACGCCGGCCGACAAGATCGCCTTGCCGGCCGTGCGCGTTTCGCCACAGGCGATCGTGCTCGGCATGGCGGCTCAGAAGGAACTGGGCGACGCCACCAAGCTCGACTCGCTGACCGTAACGATGAGCCATCCGGATGCGATGGCCGCCCTGTTTTCGAAATCGGGCGCGGTCAACAGCCACCTTGCCTTCTCACCGTATCAGGAGGCGGAGTTGAAGCATCCGGGCGTTCGGCGGATTTTCAGCTCCTACGACATCATGGGCGGCCCGGCCACGATTGTCGTGATCGGCACGCGACAGGATTTCTATGACCAGAATCCGAAAACCGTGAAAGCCGTGCTTGCGGCGCTGAACGAGGCGATCGCCTTCATTAATAACGACAAGGAGGGCGCTGCAAAGTTCTATGTCGAACACAGCGGCGACAAGAGCTCGACCTATGACGAGGTGCTGAGCCTTCTGAAGAGCCCGGAAATGATCTTCTCCAACGTGCCGTCGGGAACGATGAAGTTCATATCCTTCATGTATGAACGCGGTATCATCAAGCAAAAACCCGAATCCTGGAAAGACCTTTATTTCCCGGTGGCCTACAACATCAAAGGCGCGAACTGAGTGTCTGAACGGCTGCATATCCACCTCGATGTCGTCGGCGGGATCGCCGGCGACATCTTCACTGCCGGGATGGTCGACGCCTTCCCGAAGCTGAAAGACGCCGTGCTCCGGAATACTTCGGCGGTTGTTCCGGTGGCTTGCGGAACACCTGTGTTTTCGGAAGGCAAGAGCGGAGCGATCAGGGCCTTGCGCTTTGCGCTGTCCTCGCCGGACAAAAAGTCACATCATTCTCACGCCCACGGTCATCACCACGATGACCATGGTGATGATCACGCGCATGGCCATCATCATGACGCGGCGGGTTCTCGGACGGGCACCTTGCACCGCCACGATGCGGCGACAGAACATCATCATGGCCACGATCATGGCGCGGGATCCTATCGGGACATTGTGCGTCTGATCGAAGAAGCTGATCTTGCGCCGAACGTGCGCGTGCACGCGCTTGGAATCCTGCGGCTTCTTGCCGAGGCGGAAGCTCATATTCATCAGGTCGAAATCGGCGACGTGCATTTCCACGAGATCGCGGGGTGGGACTCGATCATGGATGTCGTCGCGGCGGGCACGATCATCGCAGCTCTCGACGGCGCGCGCTGGTCGGTATCGAGTCTTCCTCTGGGTGGCGGCCTGATCCAGACACAACATGGTCTGTTGCCGGTGCCCGCGCCCGCGACAACGGCGCTGCTCAAGGATTTCCCGTGGCGCAATGACGGCGTCGCGGGCGAACGCATCACGCCGACCGGCGCGGCCATTCTGAAACATCTGATCGACAGGCCGATGAGCCAGTTGCCGGAAGGGCGTCTGATGTCCACCGGGACCGGTGCGGGAACGCGCGAGTTCGAGCAGCTTCCCAATATCCTGCGCGTGCTTGTCTTCGAGGCCGGCGAGCAGGCGGAAAGCATGGTGGTCGCCACCATCAATTTCGATGTCGACGACATGACGGGAGAGGAAATCCAGATTTCGGCGGAGCGCATTCGCCAGGCCGACGGTGTGATCGATGTGACCACAGGGCAGCGGACCGGGAAGAAGGGACGCATCGTGACGTCGTTCCGCGTGCTGGCCCAGCCCGACAGGCTGGATGACGTCAATCCGCTGATTTTCACGGAGACCTCGACGATCGGCCTGCGCTGGCATCTCGAACAGCGCGCGTGCCTGTTCCGCAAGCCCCACGCCGTTCCGCACAAGGACGGTGTCCTGCGCGTCAAGGAGGTCCTGCGCCCGGACGGCTCCTCCAGCCGCAAGACGGAAAGCGATGATGTGGCGTCCCATGCGGGGCTTGAAAAGCGTCGTGCGCTCAAGGCCAAAGCGGAGCGAAATGAGAAATGAAAACTTTCGCGAACGAAGCGGCCTTGGTGTCGGTGCTGGACAGACATGGCGACATCGCGATTGCAGTCAGCGGCGGCGTCGACAGCATGGTCCTGGCCTACGTCGCGCATCGCTTTTCCCGCGCCCGCGTGACGATGCTCCACGCCATATCGCCCGCCGTGCCGCAGGCGGCGACTGCGCGCGTGAGGCGTTATGCCGAGAGTGAGAAGTGGCGGATCACATGGATCGACGCGGGAGAGTTCGACGACGCGAACTATCGCGCCAACCCGGTGAACCGTTGCTATTACTGCAAATCCAATCTCTATGATCGCATTCGCGCCGTGACCTCGTCGCAGATCGCATCAGGGACAAACACCGACGATCTTGGCGATTTCCGTCCCGGACTGAAAGCCGCATCGGAACGTGCGGTGATTCATCCCTACGTTGAAGCGGGCTTTGGCAAGGCGGACATCTACCGGTTGGCTGAATTGCACGCCTTGACCGATCTTGCCGAACTGCCGGCGCAGCCTTGCCTTGCCAGCCGCGTCGAGACCGGAATTGCGATCGATCCCGATGATCTTGCTTTCATCGAAATGGTGGAGGGTCGGGCTGCTTCACTCGCGCCGGTCGCTTCGGATATTCGTTGCCGAACCACGGCCACAGGCATCGTCATCGAAGTCGGCACGACATTTCCGCAATCTCAACGTGCCGCACTTGCAGATGATGCCGCGAAATTATGTGCGGCTCATGGGCGGATATTTGTCGGCGTGCGGGATTATCGCCGAGGTTCTGCTTTTCTTCGCTGACCCGCGTCCGCGATACCAAAGGGCTGCGGTCTGAGTCGCTCCTGCGTCAAGAGCGGCTTCAACGGCGCGGCTGGACCGGCTCTTGCACGAGCACATAGGGATAGCCGGACAGCCGCTCGACGCGGGCCTGTACGGCGTAGACATCGGCCAGCATCTGCGGCGTGATGGTCTGGTCGGGAGTGCCCTGCGAATGCAGCGCGCCCTTGCTCATGACGACGATGGAGTCCGCCCAGCGTGCCGCCTGCGACAGGTCGTGAAGCACGCAGACGACGATCTTCCCGGCTGCGGCCAGTTCGCGGACAACGCTCATGACCGTCGCCTGATGGCGCAGATCGAGCGC
>Ga0182735_1000794_pt1 | contig 23007 bp, 15 predicted proteins | sample eDN5th30CKraftMG_FD_128524 | JGI IMG/M metagenome (GOLD analysis project Ga0182735, IMG submission 128524) | Enriched Miracle-Growth compost microbial communities from Emeryville, California, USA - eDNA 5th pass 30_C Kraft MG (version 2) (version 2) ...
GACACCTCGCATGACTCGCATCGCCATCAACGGGTTCGGACGCATCGGACGGGGCGCGCTGCGCGCGCTGCTCGAGCGCGGCAGCGACCTCGACGTCGTCGCCGTGAACGACCTCGGCGAGCCCGCCGCCCTGGCGCAGCTCCTCTCCTACGACTCGACGGCGGGTCGGTTGGGCCGCCCGGTCACGGTGGACGAGGACGCCCTCGTCGTCGACGGCCGTCGGATCACGGTCCTCGCGGAGCGCGACCCGGCAGACCTGCCGTGGGCCGAGCTCGGCGTCGACATCGTTCTCGAGTCGACCGGGCGGTTCACGTCGGCGACCGCGGCGCGCGCGCACCTCGCCGCGGGAGCCACGAAGGTCCTCGTCAGCGCCCCGTCCGACGGCGCCGACGTGACGCTCGCCCTCGGCGTCAACACCACGGCGTACGACCCCGCCGTCCACACCGTCGTCTCGAACGCCTCGTGCACGACGAACGCGCTCGCCCCGCTCGCCGCGGTGCTGCACGACCTGGCCGACATCGAGCACGGCTTCATGACGACCGTGCACGCCTACACCCAGGAGCAGAACCTGCAGGACGGCCCGCACCGCGACCCGCGCCGGGCGCGGGCCGCGGCGGTGAACATCGTGCCGACGACGACGGGGGCGGCCAAGGCCATCGGGCTCGTGCTCCCCGCGCTCGACGGCAGGCTCTCCGGCGACTCGATCCGCGTGCCCGTGCCGGTCGGCTCGATCGTCGAGCTGAACGCCACCGTCGCTCGCGACGTGACGAGGGACGACGTCCTCGCCGCCTACCGCGCCGCCGCCGAGGGCCCGCTCGCGGGGGTCCTCGAGTACTCCGAGGCGCCGCTGGTCTCCTCGGACATCGTCGGCAACCCCGCGTCGTCGATCTTCGACTCCGCGCTCACCCGGGTCGACGGACGGCACGTCAAGGTCGTGGCCTGGTACGACAACGAGTGGGGCTTCTCCAACCGTCTCGTCGACACCCTCGACCTGCTCGCGGCGGGCTGACGCCCCCGTTCCCCGCGGCCGCGCGTCACGAGGCGCGCGGCCGCGGGGAACAGAGCGTCACAGGTCGTAGGTGACCACCACGGGCGCGTGGTCGCTCCACTGGGCGTCATAGCTCGCGGCACGGTCGATCTCCACGGTGCGTGCGAGCTCGGCGAGCTCCGGGGTGGCGAGCTGGTAGTCGATCCGCCAGCCGGAGTCGTTGTCGAAAGCCTGCCCGCGCTGCGACCACCAGGTGTACGGGCCGGGGCCGGGGCCGCCGAAGCGGCGGCCGAGGTCGACCCAGCCGAGGTCGTCGAACCACCGGTCGAGGTAGGCGCGCTCCTCGGGCAGGAAGCCCGCCGTCTTGAGGTTGCCCTTCCAGTTCTTGATGTCCTCGTTGCGGTGCGCGATGTTGAGGTCGCCGGCGACGACGGCCAGACCGCCGGCCGCCACCAGCTCCGCGAGGCGCGCGGTGACGAGCTCGAGGAAGGCGTACTTCTCGTCCATCTTGGGCGTTCCGGCCGTCCCGGAGTGGATGTACGCGGAGACGACCGTCAGCGTGCGCGTGCCTCCGGAGCCGTCGGGCACGTCGAGGTCGGTCTCGATCCAGCGGCCCGTGTCGACGGGGATGCCGCCCGGACCGAGCCCCGTGCGCACCGCCGTGAACGGCCGGCGCGAGGCGATCGCCACGCCGGCACGCCCCTTGATCTCGCACGCCTCCTTGGCGAGGCTCCACTCGCTCGCGGGGTACAGCCCCTCCACGATCTCGTCGGGGGCGCGGACCTCCTGCAGCAGCAGGACGTCCGGTGCGCGGGTGGCGAGCCACGTGGGCATCCCCTTGCGGTGGGCGGCACGGACTCCGTTGACGTTCACTGTGGCGATGGTGAGCACCTGCCCATCCAACCGCACCCGGGGGCCGCGCACCAAGCGGCGCGGCGACCGGCGGGCCGGACCGGGTCGTCCCGGCGAGAGACGAGCGCCCCGGGACCAGCCTGGTGCAGGCCGGTCCCGGGGCGCTCGTCCTCGTTGCGTCAGCCCGCGAGCGTGCGCTCCGCGGTCTCGACGACGTTGACGAGCAGCATGGCCCGCGTCATGGGGCCCACGCCCCCGGGATTGGGCGAGAGCCAGCCTGCCACCTCGGCAGCAGCCGGGTCCACGTCGCCGACGACCTTCGACTTCCCGGTCTCGGGGTCCGTCGTCCGGCTCACGCCGACGTCGAGCACGACGGCGCCCGGCTTGACGTCCTGCGCGCGGACGATGCCCGGCACACCGGCCGCCGCGACGACGACGTCGGCGCGGCGCAGGTGCGAGGCGAGGTCCTGCGTGCCGGTGTGCGTGAGCGTCACCGTGGCGTTGACGTCCTTGCGCGTGAGCAGCAGGCCGATCGAGCGGCCTACCGTCGTCCCGCGCCCGAGCACCACGACCTCCTTGCCCGCGAGATCGATCCCGTGTCGCTGCACGAGCTCGATGATGCCCGCGGGCGTGCAGGGCAGCGACGAGGTCACCGGCTCCGAGACCCGCAGCACGAGGCGCCCCAGGTTGGTGGGGTGCAGCCCGTCGGCGTCCTTGTCCGGGTCGATGAGCTCGAGCACCCGGTTCGTGTCGATGCCCTGGGGCAGCGGCAGCTGGACGATGTACCCGGTGCAGGCCGGGTCCTCGTTCAGCCGGCGCACGGCCGCCTCGATCTCCTCCTGCGTGGCCGAGGCCGGCAGGTCCTCCCGGATGGAGGCGATGCCGATCTCGGCGCAGTCGCGGTGCTTGCCCGCGACGTACCACTGGCTGCCCGGGTCCTCACCGACCAGCAGGGTGCCCAGGCCGGGCGTCACGCCTTGCGCGCGCAACGCCGCGACCCGTGCGGCCAGCTCCTGCTTGATCGTGGCAGCCGTCGCCTTGCCGTCCAGGATCTGTGCGGTCATGGCGCTGCCTCTCAGTACTGCTGGAGCTCGGGGTACAGCGGGAAGTCCTCTGCGAGCTTTGCCACGCGCGCGGCGAGCGCGTCGACGTCGGCCGCCTGGCCGTCGCGCAGCGCGGTCGCGATGATGTCCGCGACCTCGGTGAACTCGACGTCGCCGAAACCACGTGCGGCGAGCGCGGGCGTGCCGATCCGCAGGCCCGAGGTGACGCGCGGCGGGCGCGGGTCGAACGGGACGGCGTTACGGTTCACGGTGATGCCCGCGCGGTGCAGGAGGTCCTCGGCCTGCTGGCCGTCGAGGTCCGAGTGACGCAGGTCGACGAGCACCAGGTGCACGTCCGTGCCGCCGGTGAGCACGGAGACGCCCGCACCCGCGACGTCGGCCGCGCCCAGACGGTCGGCGATGAGGCGCGCACCACGCAGCACGCGCTCCTGGCGCTCCTTGAAGCCCTCGGTCGCCGCGACCTTGAACGACACGGCCTTCGCCGCGACGACGTGCATGAGCGGGCCGCCCTGCTGGCCCGGGAACACGGCCGAGTCGATCTTCTTGGCGTACTCCTCGCGCGAGAGGATGAAGCCCGATCGGGGGCCGCCCAGCGTCTTGTGCGCGGTGGAGGAGACGACGTCGGCGTACGGCACGGGGCTCGGGTGCAGGCCCGCGGCCACGAGACCCGCGAAGTGTGCCATGTCCACCCAGAGCTTGGCGCCGACCTCGTCGGCGATCGAGCGGAACGCCGCGAAGTCGACGTGGCGCGGGTAGGCCGACCAGCCGCCGATGATCACGTCGGGGCGCTCGCGCAGCGCGGTCTCGCGGACCTTGTCCATGTCGATGCGGTGGGTGTCCTGCTCCACGCCGTAGGCGGAGACCTGGTACAGCTTGCCGGAGAAGTTGATCTTCATGCCGTGGGTGAGGTGACCACCGTGGGCCAGCTCGAGGCCGAGGATCTTGTCCCCGGGGTTGATCAGGGCGTGCAGCACGGCGGCGTTGGCCGTGGCGCCCGAGTGCGGCTGGACGTTCGCGTGCTCGGCGCCGAAGAGGGACTTGGCGCGGGAGATCGCCAGGTTCTCGGCGATGTCCACCTGCTCGCAGCCGCCGTAGTAGCGGCGGCCCGGGTAACCCTCGGCGTACTTGTTCGTCAGGACCGAGCCCTGCGCCTGCAGCACCGCGCGCGGGACGAAGTTCTCGGAGGCGATCATCTCGAGCGTGCCACGCTGGCGGGCGAGCTCGCCGTCCAGCACGGCCGCGATCTCAGGGTCGAGCTCGGTGATGGACTGGTTCAGGATGTCGTTCTGGGCGCTCATGAAACTCCTCGGTGATGGACATGCCGTCGCAGGGACATGTGCTCGAGGCCCAGGCGAACGACCGTCGATCCACTCGTGAAGTGCGTCGCTCCCCGGTGGTGATCCACCTCATGCGCCAGTCGCGACGCCACGATCCTATCGCACCGCGACCCGCTCGACAGCGCTCGGCTCAGCCCGCCGTGCCTGAGGAGGAACCCTCGGCCCTCAGGACGAACCCTCGCCCAGGATCTTGCGCAGGTAGGCGAAGGTGAGCTGGCCGGCGACCTCGTCGTGCTGGTGCTCGTAGCCCTGCTTCGCGTACATCGCGAGGTTCTGCTTGGAGTCCTTGCCGGTGAAGACCCAGATCTCGCTGGTCTCCTCGGGCAGGTGGGGCAGCACCGCGAACATGAGCTTGGTGCCGATCCCCTCGCCCTGGCGGTCAGGGGCCACCGCGAGACGCCCCAACGTCGCCTTGCCGTCCTCGAGCTCGACGCGGACCGAGCCGATGAGCCGGTGCCCGTCCCACGCGCCCAGGGTCACGACGTCCTCGCGCGCCAGGTCCTCGCGCAGCTCGTCGAGGGTCTGGGTCAGCGGCGGGATGTTCGGGTCGCCGTAGGTCTGGGCCTCGGTGACGAACGCGGCGCGGCGCAGCGTCAGCAGCTCACCGGCCTCCGGGTCGGTCACGGGGCGCAGGGTGATGTCCGGCTCGACGTCGCTCATGCCCCTATCGTCTCAGATCTCCCCCGCTCGTCCGTCTCCGACTCTCCGCGGCGACCACCACGCCGCTCCCGCACCCCGGACCACTAGGCTGAGACCCGTGACCACGCAGACCCCGCACCCGACGAGCGCGCAGCCCACCGCACCGACCCCCTGGGTCCTCACGCTCTCGTGCCCCGACCGTCCCGGCATCGTGCACGCCGTCACGGGCGTGCTCGCCCGGCTCGGCGGGAACATCACCGAGTCCCAGCAGTTCGGCGACCCGGACACGCAGCTGTTCTTCATGCGTGTGGAGGTCGCGACGACCGCGACGCACGAGCAGATCTCCGCCGAGCTGGCACCCGTCGTCGACGAGTTCCGGATGACCTGGCGGCTCGACGTCTCCGGCCGTGCGGTACGCACCCTCGTCATGGTCTCCAAGGCCGCGCACTGCCTCAACGACCTGCTGTTCCGCCAGCGCTCCGAGGGTCTGCCCGTCGACATCGCGGCCGTCGTCGGCAACCACCCCGACCTGGAGCAGCTCGCTGACTTCTACGGCGTGCCGTTCCGCCTGATCCCGGTCACCAAGGACACCAAGCCGCAGGCCGAGGCCGAGCTGCTCTCGCTCGTGCGCGAGCTCGACATCGAGCTCGTCGTGCTCGCCCGCTACATGCAGGTGCTCTCCGACGACCTGTGCCGCGAGCTGCACGGGCAGGTCATCAACATCCACCACTCGTTCCTGCCGAGCTTCAAGGGCGCCAAGCCCTACCACCAGGCGCACGCGCGCGGCGTCAAGCTCATCGGCGCCACGTCGCACTTCGTCACCGGCGACCTGGACGAGGGACCGATCATCGAGCAGGACGTCGAGCGCGTGGACCACACCCGCTCCGCCGAGGCGCTCGTCGCGCTCGGTCAGGACGTCGAGCGCCGGGTGCTCGCCCGCGCGGTGCGCTGGCACGCCGAGCACCGCGTGCTGCTCAACGGGCACCGCACCGTCGTCTTCCGCTGAGGCCCGACGCCGCGTCACGGACCACGCGGCTCGCGACGACACAGGGGCACGACACGCACAAGAGGCCTCGACCGGCGAACCGGTCGAGGCCTCTTGAGTGTCAGCGCTGGATCAGCCCTTGACCGAGCCGGACATCAGACCACCGACGAAGTACTTCCCGAGAAGGATGTAGACGACGAGGGTCGGGACCGAGGCGATCACCGCACCGGCCATGTTCGACGGGTAGGACGGGTTCTGGCTGCTGGCCATGTTGTTCAGCGCCACCGTCACGACGGTCGACTGCTGGCTCGTGTTGTAGAACAACGCGAACAGGAAGTCGTTCCACGCGGAGGTGAACTGCCAGATGAGCACGACCACGAAGCTCGGGATCGAGATCGGCAGCACGACCGACCAGTAGGTCCGCATCATGCCGGCACCGTCGATGCGCGAGGCCTCGATGAGCTCGTGCGGGACCGACTCGTAGTAGTTGCGGAAGATCAGCGTCGTGATCGGGATGCCGTAGATCGAGTGCAGCAGGATCAGCTTGACGATGCCGCTGCTGATGTCGAGCGAGTTGAGCAGCTGCGTCAGCGGGACGACGACGGCCTGGTACGGGATGAACATGCCGAAGAGGATCAGCGTGAACACCAGGTTCGCGCCGCGGAACCGCCAGCGCGAGAGCACGAAGCCGTTCAGCGAGCCGAGCACCGAGGAGATGATCACGGCGGGCACCACGACGATGAACGAGTTGAGCAGCGGCCTGCTCAGCATGTCCCAGGCGTGCTTCCAGCCGTCGAGGCTCCAGGTCTGCGGCAGGTTCCACGCACGCGTGAGCTGCAGGGACTCAGAGTCGGACTTGAAGCTCGTCACGAGGATGACGTAGACGGGGATCAGGATCGCGATCAGGAAGACGAACAGCACGACGTACTGCGCCGTGCGGCCCAGTCCGAAACGCTTCTTGCCCGGCTTCGCGGGAACCGTCGCCGAAGCACCGTGGTTGATCGGGTCGAGGAGGTCAGTAGCGGGAACGGCGCTCATCGCTTGTCCTCCCGAGCGTTGTGGATCAGATACGGAATGACGAGGATGGCGACGATGATCAGCAGGATCGAGCCGATCGCCGCAGCCTGGCTGTACTTGCCGCTCGTCTGGGCGAGGTACAGGTCGACCGCGGGCACGCGCGCCGCGTAGGAACGGTTCGCCACACCGTAGATGAGGTCGAAGGCCTTGAGCGACATGTGGCCGATGATGATCACGGCCGACAGCGCCACGGGGCTCAGCTGCGGGAAGATCACGTAGCGGTACATCTGGAGCTCGGAGGCCCCGTCGATGCGAGCCGCCTCACGGAGCTCCTCGGGGATGCCCCGGAAGCCGGCGAGGAAGAGCGCCATGACGTAGCCGGACAGCTGCCAGATGGCGGGGATCGTCAGGGCTGTGATGCCCCAGTCCGTGTTGTTCCACCAGCTGTTCTGCAGGAAGTCCAGATGGACGATCTGGAACAGACGGTTGAGCCCGAAAGCCTTCTCGTCCTGGTTCAGGTTGAGCAGCCACCGCCACACGACGCTGGAGGCGATGAAGGAGACGGCCATCGGGAAGAGGTAGACCGAACGGAACACGCCCTCGAACTTGACCTTGCGGTCCAGGAGCCACGCCCACAGGAACCCGAAGAAGAGCGTGCCTGCCAGGAACACGACCGTGTAGATCAGCAGGTTTCTCAACGAGTGCTGGAAGTCGTCGTTCCTGAGGAGGTCAGAGTAGTTCTGGAGCCCGACGTTCTTGGAGGGCAGGGCACCGGTCAGCTGGCCGAGGTTCTTCACGTCCTGCGTCGAACGGACGAAGTTCGAGATCAGCAGGCCGTAGACGAAGATGCCCAGAAGGATCAAGGAGGGGGAGATGAGGAGGACTGGCGGCCCCCACCGCCGGATGTTTCGGAACACGAAAGACTTCTTCCTGATGGCAGCGATGTGGTTTCGGAGCTCACGTCACCTGGGTGGTGACGCGAGACAGTGCGTGGCCCCGGACCGTCCTGAGGACGAGATCCGGGGCCACGCCTGCATCAGGTGTCAGCCCTTGGTGGCGGTGACGAGCGCCGCCTGGAGCTCCTCGACGCTCGAGCTACCAGCCGAGAACTTCGAGATCGCGTCCGTGATGTCGCTCAGGACTGCGGCCGGAGCGGCAGCACCGTGAGCCAGCGAGGAGACGATCGTGTCGTTGGCGAACGACTTGATCGCGGTCTGCTGGTACTCGGAGAAGTCCGAGGTGTCGACGTCGGTACGAGCCGGGATCGAGCCCTTGGCCTTGTTGAAGGCCTTCTGGCCGTCGACCGAGCCGATGGTCTCGAGCCACGCCTTGGCGCCGTCCGGGTGCGGGGCACCGACGGGCAGCGTGAAGGAGTCGGCCAGGAAGTCGAACACGCCGTTCGTGCCGGGCGTCGGGAACGCCAGGTAGTCCGTGTTCAGCACCTTGCCGTCAGCCTCGAACTGAGCCTCGGCCCAGTCACCCATGACGTTGAACGCGGCGTCGCCGGACTCGACCGAAGCGATCGGCTCGGCCCAGTCCAGACCGTCGCGGTCCTCGTTCGTGAAGCTGAGGAGCTTCTCGTAGTTCTTGAGCGCAGCGGTCACGTCGGAGCCGGCCCAGTCGGTCGAACCGTCCCACAGACCGTTGTAGCCGTCAGCGCCGAGGTCGGCGATGAGGACGTTCTCGAGCAGCTGGACCTGGGTCCAGGGGCCACCGACGGAGAGCGGCGTCTTGCCGGTCTTGTCCTTGACCTGCTGCAGAGCGGTGATCCACTGGTCGGTCGTGTAGGACTCGTACGCCGCGGCGTCGGTCGGCAGGCCGGCCTCCTTGAGGAGGGCGACGTTCGCCCAGGTGACGTTGGCGCGGTGGATGTTCGACGGGATCGAGTAGATCTTGCCGTCGACCGTCAGACGCGAGATGAGGTCAGCCGGGAAGGCGTCGTTCAGGCCGAACTCGTCGTACAGGTTCGAGACGTCCTGGACCTGGCCGGCGTTGATGTAGTCGGTCAGCTCAGCACCGGCGTGGGCCTGGAAGCTGTCCGGCGGGTCGTTCGAGGCGAGACGGCTCGCGAGAACCGGCTTCGCGTTGGAGCCACCACCACCCGAGACGGCAGCGTTGACGAACTTGACGTTCGGGTGCTGCGTGTCGAAGACGGCGACGAGGGCGTCGAGACCCGCCTTCTCGGAACCGTCGGCCCACCAGGTGAAGACCTCGGCCTCGGTCGCGGCAGCGGACTCGCTGCCCGTGCCCGACGCCGCAGGCGTGGTGTTGTCGTCGCTGCTGGAGCAAGCTCCCAGGGAGAACACGAGCGCCGCGACACCTGCGACGGCCGCCGTGACCTTGTTGACTGTGCGCATATCTGTTGTACCGCCTCCATTGCCGTTCGGGGGCCGATGCCGCTTCGTCGCGGCCCCGTGTTCATGCTGTTCGGCCTGCCCCATAGTCAAGGGACTGCGGCGACGTAAGTCAAGATCGATCCCCCTCTGGTCACAAAGGGTGACCAAACCGTGACCAACCGGCCCGGAATCGCAACAGTCCGCCGTTCGCAGGGGATGCCTGGCCTACGTCCAGACAGTCGAGGGACCGGTGGCCCGGGCGCCTGTCGACGCCCGGGCCACCGGTCCTGGGGGCTAGCTCATCGGTGCGACGTCAGCGCTGACGCACCTTGGCCACCTTCGACGTCTTGGACGCCACGGTCTTCGACCCCTTGTAGCCGGCCTTGACCTTGTAGGTGCCCTTCGCGAGCCTGGGCAGGGTCACGGTCACCTTGCCCTTCTTGACCTTGGCCACGACGGACCGCGTCTTCTTGCCCTTGGTCCAGGTGACCTTCACCTTCCCCGTGACCTTGACGGCGGAGGTGACCTTGACGGTCGCCCGCACGCGCTTCTTGCCCTTGACCTTGACGGCCTTGGTCTTGAGCGTGACCTTCGCCGCCGCCTTCTTGATGGTGTAGACGGTGGACGACACGGTCGCGTCCTTGTAGTCCGTCCTGTGCAGCGTCACCACGACCCCGACCTTCTTGCCGAGGTCCTTCGCGGTGAGCCTGTAGGTGGCCTTGGTGGCGCCTGCGACCTTCTTGCCGCCCCGGGTCCACTGGTAGGTCACGGACGTCGCCGCCGGCTGCGCGCCGCTCGCCCGCGCGTGCAGCGTCTGACCGAGACGCTTGCCCGAGGCCTTGACCCCTCCGGTCGCGGTCACCGCCACCTTGCCGACCTTCGAGAAGGTCTTCGCGGCCGTCCCGTTCGCGACGAAGGAGACCGTGTAGGTCTTCGTCGTCGTGCCGTCCGCGGCGGTCACCTTGATGGTGGTGGTGCCCGGCACCGCGGTCGCTGGGGTCACCGTCGCCTCGGCCTCGGCGTCGGTGGTGGTCGCGACCACCACGGGCACCGAGGAACCCTTCGCGACCGTGACCTTGTACGACGTCGTCGTGGCGGAGAAGCCCGGAAGGGCCACGCCGTTCACGGTGATGCCGGACAGGCTGGCGATCGAGGAGAGGGTCTCGGGCAGGTCCCCCGACGTCGGCAGCGTGACGTTCGCCGCGGCCGCCAGGAGCCGCACCGCGGTACCCGGCTCGCCCGAGAACAGCTCGTGCTCGGCGTCGCTCGTCTGCTTCGCGTTCGACGTGCTCGCCGTGCCCGCCACCACGGCGGCCTGGGCGACGTCACGTGCGACCGACACCACCACGTCGGCGTCCACCACGCGGTCGGTCCCGCGCAGCTGCGCGGCGGCCTTCTGCAGCAGCGGCAGCGCCGCCGTCGCGTCCGACACCGATCCGTCCGAGGCCCAGACGTCGGCAGCGAGGACCCGGCGCAGCGTCGTGCGTGCCGCGCTGGCGCCGAGGGTGGCGTCCAGCGCCTGGAGCCTCGCCCGTGCCGAGTCCGTGCGCAGGCCCCAGCCGTAGGCGAACTCGGGTGCGTAGGTCGCGTCGCCCACGTTGATGGGCAACGGGCTGCTCGACGTCGGCCAGGTCACCGACAGGCGGCCCGTGAACGGGACGTCGCCGTACAGCACGTCCGCGACGCCCTCGCCCTCCGTGCCCGGGAGCCACGAGGCGACGAGCGCGTCGGCCTGGCTGAGCTGGTCGGTGACGTACTGCGGGCGGCCGGAGACGACGAGCACGACGCACCGGTCGACGTTCGAGGCGGTGCAGACGTTGGTGATCGTCGTCCGGTCGGCCGTGCTCAGCGCCATCGAGACGTCGGGCGAGGAGGTGTTGCCGACGTCGCCGACGCCCTCGGCGTAGGGCTTCTCGCCCACGACCACGACGCCGACGTCGTAGTGACCGGTGGGAGCGGCGGTCCCGGTCCCGAGCGTGACGTTGTCCGTCCCGCCCGCGGCCTGAATGCCCTGGCCGATCGTGGTGCCCTGGGTGATCGCGCCCGCGCTGCCCTGCCACGAGATCGACCAACCACCGGACTGGCGCCCGATGTCGTTCGAGCTCGAGCCGGCGACGTAGACCTTCTCGCTCGTGCTGAGCGGCAGGGCCCCGTCGTTCTTGAGCAGCACCTGCGACTCCGCGACCGCCTTGCGGGCGACCGCACGGTTGGCCGCGGAGCCGACGTCGCCGGTGTGGGCGCGGTCCGCGAGCGGCTGCTCGAACAGGCCGAGCGCGAACTTCTGCACGAGGATGCGCGTCACCGCGTCGTCCACGCGCGCCTGCGTGACGTCGCCGCTGACCAGGGCTGCCTCGATGGCCTGGATGAACGACGCGTAGTTGTACGGCGCCATCGCCATGTCCATGCCGGAGTTCACCGAGCGCACCGCCTTCTGCGCGTAGGTGCCGCCGGGCAGCTTGTCGATGCCCTCCCAGTCGCTGATGAGGAAGCCCTTGAAACCGAGCTCGTCCTTCAGGAGCGTCGTGTTGAGGTCGGTGTTCTCGTGCATGCGCACCACCGGCCCGCCGTTGATCGAGACGCCTGAGTAGGACGGCATGATCGACCCGACGCCGGCCGCGATCGCCGGCTCGTACGGCTCGACGTACAGCTGCTTGAGCTCGTCGAGGCTGGCGACGTTGGTGACGCCCTGGTCGATCGGGTAGCCGCCGGCCCCGGTGCCATAGGTCGTGCCACCGTCACCGACCCAGTGCTTCGCGGTCGCGAGCACCTTGCCCGAGCCGCTGATGTCGCTCGGGTCGGAACCCTGCAGGCCGGTGATCGCCGCGGAGGCGAAGGTCGACACGAGCGCCGGGTCCTCGCCGAAGGACTCGTACGAGCGGCCCCAGCGCTCGTCCCGCGAGACGCACAGGCACGGGGAGAAGGTCCACGGAATACCGGTGGCGCGGACCTCCTGCGCGGTCACCTGGCCCGCGGCCTCCACGATCGCCGGGTCGTGCGTGGCGCCCAGGCCGACGTTGTGCGGGAAGAGCGTCGCACCGACCACGTTGTTGTGGCCGTGCACGGCGTCGACCCCGTAGACGATCGGGATCTGCAGGCGGGTCGACAGCGCGACCCGCTGGTAGCCGTCCACCATGTCGGCCCAGCCGGACGGGGTGTTGTCCGCGGGGACCGAGCCGCCGCCCGAGAGCACCGAGCCGAGCCCGAGGGTCGCGATGTCGTCCGTCGAGCTCAGGCCGAGCCGCTCGGCCTGAGCCATCTGGCCGACCTTCTCCTCGGTGGTCATCCGCGACAGCAGGTCCGCGGCACGTGCTTCGTTGGACCTGCTGGCGTCGAGGTACGGAAGGCCGTGGGCGTTGATGACGATCTTCCCGGCGCCGTCGACGCTGCCGCTGGTCGAGGTCAGCGTGATGCCGATCTGCTTGGCGACGGACGCCGTGGTCGTCGCGGTGGTCGGCACGGTGAAGGTCTGGGTCGCCCCCGACTCCGTGCCCGAGGGGAACGTCAGCGTGCCCGACGTCGTCGTGTAGTCGGTGCCGGCGACCGCGGTGCCGTCCGTCGTCGTGTAGGCGACCTCGACGTCCTGGGCGAAGGGCTCGCCGTCGCCGGAGACCGCCGAGACCGTCACGGTGGCGTCGTCGCCGGCATCGACGAGCGAGACGCTCGGGTCGGCCGAGAGCACGACGTCGTCGGCGCTCGTGGCCGCCCCGTAGGTCTCCAGGCTGTCGACCTTCCAACCGGTCTCGGGCGTCGAGGCGACGAAGGTGAGCGACCATCCCCACGCCGTGGACAGGATCGGCGAGGTGTCCGTCGTGGTCCAGTCCTGCTGGTAGTCCGTGCGGCGCTGGAACGAGGAGAACGGCAGCTCGACGAGCTTCCAGCGGCTGGGGTTGCCCGCCGCGTCCTTGCCCCAGTTGTCCTTGAAGCTCGCCTGGTAGAGCGCCGCCTGGGTGCCCGAGCCGTAGCCGGTGCGGATCTCGAACTTGATGTCGTTGCCCGCGGTGGGCGAGGCGGGGTTGTTCTCCATGGAGGAGTACCACCAGAAGCGGATGCCCTTGTACAGGCGCCAGTCCTGCGAGGTGGCGAAGTTCTGCGTCACGCCGCCCCAGCTGCCGTCGGCGATGTGGTACGTGCCCGACAGCACGGTGTTGTCCGACGCCGCGGCGCCGTCACGGTCGTCCGTGGTCAGACCGACGGTCGGGTAGCTCGTGCTGTCGCCGCCCCAGGAGTAGATGCCCACCGGGTGCGCCTCGTCGGTCAGCGTGGGGTTGTCGTCGAAGCTCTCGACGTCGCCCGCGAGCTCGCGCAGCTCCATGTCGTCGATGTAGACGGGCTGGTTCCCGTAGCCGTTGAGGACGATCGACCAGCCCGTGACGTTCTTCGGGTTGAAGCGCTGGCTCGGGTCGGTGGTGTGCAGGTCGTCGAACGCGACCTCGACGGCCTTCCAGTCGGTCGAGTCGTCGACGAAGGTGGTCTCGAAGGTGATGCCGTCGCTCTTGAGCTGGTACGCGAGAGTCTTGCCGTTCGCGTTGCCCTTGAACCAGAAGCGGAAGGCGTCATAGCTCTTCCAGCTCAGGTGCGGGTTCGGGTCGTTCGAGAAGCCGCCCCAGTTCGTGCCGTCCGTCATCTGCGCCTTGACCGCCTGGCTGCTCGCCGGGGTGTCGGTGCGGTCCGACGGGACGAGCGTCAGCGACGGCGTGTTGCCGGCGTCGGCGCCCCAGGTGTACCCGGGCAGCGCGCTCCCCTCCATGTCGAGGTAGTCGACCCAGGCGCCGACGGGCGGCAGCGGCACGGGGCGAGAGCTCACGGTGACCGTGTGCGTCGTCCGGCTGCCGAGCACGATGCCCGAGGACGGCGCCGAGAGCGTGAGGGTGAAGTCGCCGCCGTCGGCGCCGGAGGGGATCGCCGAGGTGACCGTCGCGGTCGTGCTCCCTGCGGGGATGGTGACGTCTGCGTCGATCGCCGTGTAGTCGTCTCCCGCGTGGGCCGTGCCGTCGGTGGAGGTGACGTGGACGGTCTGGTCGGTGGCCGCCGGCTGGTTGAGCCGGACCGGGACGGTCGCCGTCGCGCCCGCCTCGACGGTGGACGTCGCCGCGGCGAAGCCGACGAGCGTCTGGTCGGCCTCGCCCCAGACCTCGACCGAGTACAGCGAGTAGCCGTAGTAGTGCGGCACGCTCGGGTCCCAGTTGTTCGCGATCTGCTCCGTCATGGTGAGCAGCACGTAGCGGGCGTGCGCGCCCGCGAGGTCCAGCACCCGGGTCTCGGCCGCCGCCCCGTCGGTGACGGTCGCGGCGGTGGTCCACGTGGAGCCGTCCGTCGAGACCCCGACCGTGTACGACTTCGCTCCCGAGGCCTCCCACTCGAGCTTGAGCGAGTCGAGGTCCGCGGTCGTGCCGAGGTCGACCTCGTAGGTGACGGGACCGCCGGTGCCCGTGGCGCTCGTGTCGTCGTCGGTGCCGCTGGCCCAGCGGGTGCGGTTCGCCTCGACCGGCTCGTCGACGCCCTTCCCGTCGATCGCCAGCGCGGCGGGGAACGCGCCGTCCTGGTTGTTCTGGTACCGGCTCGCGGTCGCGGTCCCGGCCAGCGCCAGGTCGCTCAGGCCGGGGTCTCCGGGAGCCGCCGACGCGGGCGACGTCACCCCGGCGACGAGGAGCGCGGCGCTCGCGGCGGCCGCGGTGAGCGTGGCGAGCCGTCGCAGGGGTCGCGAGGCGCGCGGGAAGCGCGGTGGACGGGTCTGATGGGCAAGGTCGGTCGTCGGCATCGTCAGCTCCATTGTCTGTGCCATCGAGAACTGCAGGGCGTACGCAGCAACCGGACCACGCTCGTCCGAGGACGAGCCGTGACATCGTTGTCGACGGTCGCGTCCCCACCCTCGTACGGGCATGACCGACACCCTCGCGCGGCCTCGTCGGCGAGGGCCCCGCACCGGCGTCGGCGGTTGCTTGTCGTTGCAGGATATAGACCGTGCAGCGCCGCGGCAACGGCTGGCGAACGGTTGGAATCCTGCGGATCAGACCGGAAAAGCGGCTTCACTTACGAAACTCGCCACGGCCCGCACGCCGCTCACCCGCGCGATTCCATGGGATCGCTCCCAAAGACGGCGCCCACGGTTCGCCCCCGAGCGCCGTCGGCGCAGGCCGGATCGCACGGTCACGACGAGAAAAATTCACCCGTTCGCGCTCGAGCCACGTGGTTCACGACCAGGGACCGGCGACCTGCCCACCGCCCGAGGCACGGGCCGCGGGCCAGCACGGGCGTCGCCCTCAGACGAGCACGCCCTCGTGGGTCAGGAGCCACACCTTCCGCTCGAGGCCGCCCGCGTACCCCGTGAGGGCGCCGTCCGAGGCGACCACCCGGTGGCACGGGACGACGATCGACAGCGGGTTGCGCCCCACCGCCGCACCGACCGCGCGCGAGGCACCGCTCGTGGCCGTGCCTCGCTCCGCGAGATCCGCGGCGATCCGCCCGTAGCTCGTCGTCGCGCCGAAGGGGACCCGCAGCAGCTCGGCGCGCACCGCCTGCTGGAACGAGGTCCCCCACGACGCCAGCGGCAGGTCGAACCCCTCGCGATCGCCCGCGAAATACTCCCCCAGCTGCCGGGCGGTCTCGAGGAGCACCGGCACGTCGGCGGCGTCGACCCGGCTGCCGAACCGCTCGGGCGCCGGCCGGTGGCGCTGGTCGGGCAGGTACACGCCGGTAAGCGCGGCGGCGCCCGTCGCAGCACCGTCGTCCGTGCCGCCGCCCGAGGCGCCGCGGGCGAGCGCGACGAGCGTGAGGACGCCGAGCGGGCTGTCGATCGTCGTGTGGACGGTGGGGCCGACGGCTGGAGCCGACGTCGTGCCGCCTTGTCTCGTGCTCTCTGCCTTCGTGCCCTCTGCCCTGGCGCTGCCTGGCCTGGTGCTGCCTGCGGTGCGGAGCCTCACGGGTTCTTCCCCTTCGTTCGGGCCGACGGACGGTCGTCGGTCGGCATGGCGTTCACCGGGTGGTCACCCGTCGCCCACAGGTGCTGGACCGCGTAGGCGCGCCACGGCTGCCACCGGCGTGCGCGGCGCGCGAGCCCCGCGGGCGACGCGGGCAGCGCGAGCGCGGCCGCGGCCGTCCGGACGCCGAGGTCGGTGGGGACGAACGCGTCCGGGTCGCCCAGCGCCCGCATCGCGACCGTCTCCACGGTCCACGGCCCCACCCCGGCGACCGCTCCGAGCGACGCGCGCGACCTGCCCCAGTCGCTGCCCGGTCCCAGGTCGAGCAGCCCGTCCGCGAGCAGCCCGGCCACCGTGACGACCGCAGCCCGGCGGGCGGCGGGCATCGCGAGGTCGTCGGGTGCGGCGCCGGCGAGCAGGCGCGGGGACGGGAACACATGGGTCAGACCGCCCTCCGGGTCGACGACCTGCCGACCGAAGGCACGCACGAGCCTGGCGGCGTGGGTGCGCGCGGCCGCCGTCGAGACCTGCTGCCCGAGGACCGCGCGGACCGCGAAGGTTTCCGGGTCGAGCGTCCGCGGCACCCTGCGGCCAGGAGCCGCCGCGACGAGCGGTGCGAGGACCGGGTCCGCCGCGAGCGCGGCATCGACGGCCAGGGGGTCGGCGTCCAGGTCGAGGGCCCGGCGGCAGCGGCTGATCGCCGCCGCCAGGTCTCGCAGGTCCGCCAGGAGGAGTCGGGCGGCGATGTGCCCCGCGGCCGGGGAGAGCGCCAGGATCGCGGGGCCGTGCGGCAGCGGGACGACGGCGCGGTACGCGCCGTCGCGCCATTCCTCCACCCCAGGCACGGCCGTGGCGACGAGGTGCCCGAAGAGGTTGTCGGCCGTGAGCGGGCTGCGGTACGGCAACCGCACCGCGACCGCCGTGAGGGCGGGCGCGACCGTCCCGTCGCGCGTGACCACGGGGTCGTCGACGGCGGTCGGCTGGTGGGCGACGGCCCGCGCACCGCGCCCTCGGCGACGCAGCTCGGACGGCGTGAGCCCGTAGACCTCGCGCACGGTGTCGTTGAAGGTGCGCACGCTGGAGAACCCGGCCGCGAACGCGACCTCCGTCAGCGTGAGCGTGGTGCCCTCGGCGAGCAGCCTGGCGGTCTGCGCCCGCTGCGCCCGGGCCAGCTGGAGCGGACCCGCGCCGAGCTCGGCGGCCAGGTGCCGCTCGACCTGCCGCTCGCTGTAGCCCAGCTGGCGCGCCAGCCCCGCCACGCCCTCGCGGTCGACCACGCCGTCCGCGATGAGTCGCATGGCACGGCCCACGACGTCGGAGCGGAGGTCCCACGCCGGCGACCCGGGGGTGGCATCCGGTCGGCACCGCTTGCACGCGCGGTAGCCCGCGCGCTGCGCGGCCGCGGCGCTCGGGTAGAACGTCATGTTCGCGTCCTGCGGGGTGCGTGCCGGGCAGCTGGGCCGGCAGTAGATCCGGGTGGTGCGCACCGCCGTGAAGAACTGGCCGTCGAACCGCGCGTCGCGGCTTCGCACGGCCCGCGCGCAGCGGTCGGCATCGAGGATCACTCCCCCAGTATCGATCGTGCGCGAGCCATGGACTAGCGAGAATCCGACATCGCGGTGGTCACGGCCCCGACGGCGGCCCGCTCACAGCAGCCCCAGCGCGCGCACCGCCTCCCGCTCCTCGACCAGCTCGGCCACCGACGCCTCGACGCGCGCACGGGAGAAGGCGTTGAGCTCGAGCCCCTCGACGATCTCCCAGCCGCCCTGCGACGTGCTGGTGACGGGGAACGACGAGACCAGCCCCTCGGGGATCCCGTACTCGCCGCGGGAGACGATGCCCGCGCTCGTCCAGTCGCCCTCCGCGGTGCCGCGCACCCAGTCGCGGCTGTGGTCGAGCGCGGCGTTCGCGGCCGAGGCGACCGACGAGCCGCCGCGCACCTCGATGATCGCCGCGCCGCGGTTCGCCACCGTGGGGACGAGCTCGTCCGCGAGCCAGCCCGTGCCGTCGGCGGGGACCCGCAGCACCTCGGTCGCGGGCCGACCGCCGATCTCGGCGTGGAACACGTCGGGGTACTGCGAGGCGGAGTGGTTGCCCCAGATCGTCAGCCGTCGCACCTGCGCCACCCCCACCCCCGCTCGGCGCGCGACCTGCGTGAGCGCGCGGTTGTGGTCGAGCCTGCTCATCGCCGTGAACCGCTCGGCGGGGACGTCTGGCGCGTGCGCCGCCGCGACGAGGGCGTTCGTGTTGGCCGGGTTCCCGACCACGAGCACACGCACGTCGTCGGCGGCCCCCGCGTTGATCGCGTCGCCCTGGGGGCCGAAGATCGCGCCGTTGGCAGCCAGCAGGTCCCGGCGCTCCATGCCCGGTCCACGGGGACGTGCGCCGACGAGCAGCGCGAGGTTCGTGCCGTCGAAGGCCGCTCTCGCGTCGGCCGTGACCTCCACGTCGGCGAGGAGCGGGAAGGCGCCGTCGGCGAGCTCCATGGCGACGCCCTCGGCCGCGCGCAACGCCGGCGGGATCTCGAGGAGGCGGAGCCGCAGCGGCACGTCCGCGCCGAAGACGTCGCCGGCGGCGAGACGGAACAGGAGCGCGTACCCGATCTGGCCGGCGGCGCCGGTGACGGTCACGGTGACAGGAGCGGTCATGCGGTCCAGCCTGCCACGTCGGGCCGGGCGCAGGGACGGCGAGGGCCGACGAGCATGCGCTCGTCGGCCCTCGCCGCGGTGCGGTGCGGCGTCAGCCCAGCCGGACCGCGAGGTTCTCGTCGAGCGTCGCCAGGAACTCCTCGGTGGACTGCCACTGCTGGTCGGGGCCGACGAGCAGCGCGAGGTCCTTGGTCATCTTCCCGGACTCCACGGCCTTGATGACCACGTCCTCGAGCGTCTCGGCGAAACCGATGACCTCGGGGGTCGAGTCGATCTTGCCGCGGTGCTTGAGGCCACCGGTCCAGGCGAAGATCGAGGCGATCGGGTTGGTCGAGGTCGGCTTGCCCTGCTGGTGCTGGCGGTAGTGGCGCGTGACCGTGCCGTGCGCCGCCTCGGCCTCGACGGTCTTGCCGTCCGGGGTCATGAGCACCGACGTCATGAGGCCGAGCGAGCCGAAGCCCTGGGCCACGGTGTCGGACTGGACGTCGCCGTCGTAGTTCTTGCAGGCCCAGACGTAGCCGCCCTCCCACTTCATGGCCGAGGCGACCATGTCGTCGATGAGGCGGTGCTCGTAGGTCAGGCCGGCGGCCTCGAACTGCGCCTTGAACTCGGTCTCGAAGACCTCGGCGAACAGGTCCTTGAACCGGCCGTCGTAGGCCTTGAGGATCGTGTTCTTGGTCGAGAGGTAGACCGGGTACTGGCGCTGCAGCCCATAGGCGAAGGACGCGCGGGCGAAGTCGCGGATCGAGGCGTCGAGGTTGTACTGGACCTGGGCGACGCCGCCGGCCGGGTACTGGAAGACCTCGTGCTGGATGGGCTCGGAACCGTCCTTGGGGGTGAAGGTCACCGTCAGGGTGCCCTCGCCGGGGACGACGAAGTCGGTCGCGCGGTACTGGTCGCCGAAGGCGTGGCGACCGATGATGATCGGCTTGGTCCAGCCCGGCACGAGCCGCGGGACGTTGGAGATGATGATCGGCTCGCGGAAGACGACACCCCCGAGGATGTTGCGGATCGTCCCGTTCGGGGACCGCCACATCTTCTTCAGGCCGAACTCCTCGACGCGCGCCTCGTCGGGCGTGATCGTGGCGCACTTGACGCCCACGTTGTGCTGCTTGATCGCGTTGGCAGCGTCGATCGTGACCTGGTCGTCGGTCGCGTCCCGGTTCTCGATGCCGAGGTCGTAGTACTTGAGGTCGACGTCGAGGTAGGGGTGGATCAGGCGATCCTTGATGAACTGCCAGATGATCCGCGTCATCTCGTCGCCGTCGAGCTCGACGACCGGACCGGCAACCTTGATCTTGCCCATGCTCGGGTGCTCCTGTCGGTGGTGTGGTGGGACTCCGGGCAAGAATACTCGATCTCTCGACGTCAAGATATCTCGCACGACAAGCCGACATCGAGCGATTTTGCAGGAAACGCACAGCGTGGGCGCGCAAGAATGACACGCGAAGCGCGGGAACAGGTGCGATCATTCGAGCAGGGCCTGAAAAGGCTGGCGACGATGTCGCCGTCGCGTGTCTCACACCAACCACGCACGCTCGTCGTGCGCCCGACCAGACAGGAATGCCATGACACAGGAGTTCATCTCGACTCCCGCCACCGACGCCGCCGCTGTGGCCGTCGACACCCCGCCGGCCGTCGGCCCGAGCCTCGCAGCCCGTCTCGGCTCCGAGGCCCTCGGAACCTTCATGCTGGTGTTCTTCGGCGTCGGCGCCGCCCTCCTGAGCAGCTCGCTCGGCTACGGGCAGCTGGGCGTCGGCCTCGCCTTCGCTGTCGCTGTGATCGCCGCGGCCTCTGCCGTGGGTCACGTCTCCGGCGGCCACTTCAACCCGGCGGTGACCTTCGGCCTCGCGCTCGCGGGCCGTGTCTCCTGGCGCGACGTGCTGCCCTACTGGGTCGTCCAGGCCGTCGGTGGCATCATCGCCACGCTCGTGCTGTTCGTGGCGCTGCCCACGAAGTTCAACGTCGTCGAGGGCATCTCGTCGAGCACCCGCGACGAGCTCTTCAAGGGGGCCGCCAACGGCTTCGGCACGCACGGCCCGTCGTACAGCGGCGCCGCGCAGACGATGGTCGACGGCTACCTGCAGAGCGGTGCCACGAACGAGCAGATCGTCGAGGCCGTGAAGAGCGGGCAGGTCACCCTGCCCGACAGCATCAACTTCACCTGGGGCGCCGCCCTGCTGCTCGAGATCATCGCCACCGCGATCTTCGTGGGTGTGATCCTCGCGGTGACCGACAAGCGCTCGACGATCAAGTTCCAGCCCGTCGTCATCGGACTCACCCTCGGCACCCTCGTCTCGGTCCTGATGCCCGTGACGAACGGTTCGCTCAACCCCGCCCGCTCGCTCGCGGCCGCCGTGTTCGCCGGTGGTTGGACCTGGGGCCAGCTCTGGGTGTTCGTCGTGGCGCCGCTGGTCGGTGGCGCGATCGCCGCGCTGTTCTACCGCGGCTTCGCCGCTCCCCGCGTGGAGCCCGTCCTCGTGGGGACCGCCACGGTCGGCGAGTTCTTCGTCGACGCCTCGGAGCAGCCGTTCACGGTCGCCGAGCCCGGCCTGGGTAACGAGAACGAGGTCGTCCCCGACGTCGTCGCCACGGAGGCTGAGGCACCCGTCGAGGTCGTCGAGGTCGTCGAGACCACGGAGGCGAGCGTCGTCGACGACGCTGACGCCGCCGTCGACCTCGTCAAGGACTCGGACGAGGACGCTCCCAAGCAGGACTGAGCCCAGCGGCACCAGCCGCTGTCGGCTCACGACCGCGTACGCCGGACGGGCGGGTCGCTCCTCTCGAGGGGCGGCCCGCCGTCCGGCGTACGACGACGCTGCCGACGGACGTCGGCGAGCAGCGGCTACAGCTTGGTGCCGGAGACGACGAGCCCGACGACGAGCAGCGCCAGCACGGCGTAGACCGAGACGTCGAAGGCGCGCCCCCGGTTGACCAGCGCCGGGACCCACCGGGCGGGCAACGCCGCCCGTGCCCCGCCGCAGACCAGGAGGACCGCCACGAGAGCGAGCGCGCCGAGCCGCGCGCCCTGCCAGACGCTCACGCCCACGACGCCCAGCACGGCCACGAACAAGCCCCACTGCCCCCAGCCCCGCCCCAGGGTGAACCCCACGCTGCCGGGCTTCGTCGGCGCGGAGCGTCCGGGAGCGGAGGGGTCGGGAGCGGGTGCGGTCACCTGGCAAGACTACCGTTGCCCTCATGGCACCTGAGATTTCCTCGATCACCGTCGTCGGGGCCGGGCTCGCGGGGAGCCGCACCGTCGCGGCGCTGCGCGAGCAAGGTTTCGGCGGACGGCTCACCGTGGTGGGGCACGAGGCCACCCGCGGCTACGACCGCCCTCCGCTGTCCAAGGAGCTGCTGAGCCGCACCGAGCCCGCGTGGTTCCACGACGACCTCGGCATCGACGTGGCCGCCCTGGCGGACGAGCTCGTGCTCGACGACGCGGCGGTGCACCTCGAGACGGCACGCCTGACGACGAGCGGCACGCACACCGTGATCACCCGCGGCGGCCGGAACCTGACGTCCGACGTCGTCGTCCTCGCCGTGGGCAGCGCACCCGTGCGGGTGCCCGGCTGGGAGCGGGCTCTCGTGCTCGGCACCGCCGACGACGCCACCGTGCTGCGTGCCCGGCTGGCGGCGGCACGCTCCCTCGTCGTCGTGGGGGCGGGCTGGATCGGTGCCGAGGTCGCCGGGGTCGTCGCGAAGGCCGGGCTGGCCGTGACCGTGGTCGAGGCGTTCGAGACACCGCTCGCCGCGGCCCTCGGCACCGAGGTCGGGGGGCGGCTCGCGCCCTGGTACGAGCAGGCCGGGGTACGGCTGCGGACGTCGGCCTCGGTCGACGCGGTGGGCGACGACGGCGTGCGCCTGACGAGCGGAGAGGTCGTCGAGGGCGACGTGGTGCTCAGCGCCGTGGGCGCCCGGCCCGCGACCGGGTGGCTCAAGGACTCGCTCCCGCTCGCGGCGCGCGGGGGGATCCCCACCGACGCCGCAGGCGGGGTGCTCGCGGGCCCTGGGCGCCTGGGGGACGGCGGGGCCGGCACCCCCGGTCGCGTCGAAGGGCTCTTCGCGGTGGGCGACTGCGCCGTGCGCGCCGACCCGGCGTGGGGCGCCGTGCCGGCCGGTCACTGGAGCGCGGCGCTGCACGATCCCGAGCTCGTCGCCCACGCCGTCCTGGGGACCGAGCCACCTGCCGCGCACGTGCCGTACGTCTTCTCCACGCAGCTC
>Ga0182735_1000796_pt1 | contig 22950 bp, 22 predicted proteins | sample eDN5th30CKraftMG_FD_128524 | JGI IMG/M metagenome (GOLD analysis project Ga0182735, IMG submission 128524) | Enriched Miracle-Growth compost microbial communities from Emeryville, California, USA - eDNA 5th pass 30_C Kraft MG (version 2) (version 2) ...
CGTCCAGCAGCGCGGCATAAAAATCCTCTATGGCCTTGAGCTGCGCGGCCACATCGCCGGTCTGCACCGCGGTTTCCAGCATTCGCAGGGCCTGATCCAGGTTTTCGCGCTGCTCCACTGTCGCCAGATTGATGAAATTTCTGGCGGCCAGCCCCTCGAGCACCGAACGCACTTGATAGATATCGGCGGCTTCCTGGGCATCCAGCGTCGCCACCCTTACGCCGCGATTGGGCTCATTCACCACATAGCCTTCGCGCGCCAGCAACTGCAGGGCCTCTCTTACAGAGGAACGGCTGGCGCCGGTCAGCTCGCATAGCGCCTTTTCGGTCAAGCGGGAGCCCGGCCGCAGCCTGCCCGCCATGATTTCTTCTTTGACTTTCTTGGCGATCGCGGAACGTTTGAGTGTCATCAGCGCATGGAAAAGTTGAAGAGGGGGACGAATGGACCCGCAATCATAGCCTTTTGCCGGACATCATAAACCCCGCCACCTACCATTTTGACTTCATCGGCGTCGATGCCCAGTCTTTCATCGGTTTATTTTACAGATGGTTCTCTATTTTTTGTCTGACAATTTGTGTTATATTGATCGATAATTTATTAAATAGTTCCATACATAGCTGCTTGCCTTCGAAGGCGCGCGATGGACGGAGCCATAACGGAAACAAGGCATTCGGCTTCGGGACGCCAAGAGGCGAACCCGTGCATGAGGACGGCAAGGCCATGAGGCCAGGCACACAAGAGGAAGCAATGAGCAATTGGAACGATCCTAAATACCAGAACCTGTCGAATGCCGAGATCTCGGATGCGCTGGACTTTTTCGGCTTGCCGGGCAGCTCGCCCGGCCTGTCTTGCGTGACGGGCGAGCACCGGATTTTCGGTCCGGCTTTCACGGTGCGGTTCGCGCCCGCCGATCCGCAAGCCATAGGCACGGTCGGCGACTATATCGACGATGTGCAGCCGGGCCAGGTCGTCGTGCTAGACAACGAGGGCCGTAGCGACTGCACGGTCTGGGGCGGGATACTGAGCCAGGTCGCGCAGGCGCGGAACATAGCGGGCACAGTCATCAACGGCGTATGCCGCGATTCCGAAGAAGCCGTGCAATGCGGTTACCCCATTTTCAGCCGCGGCGTATTCATGCGCACCGGCAAGGACCGCGTGCAGGTCGAAGCCGTGGGCGGCAGCGTTTCGCTCGGCGAAGTCCGGGTCAATCCCGGCGATATCGTCGTGGGCGACCGCGATGGCATAGTCGTCATCCCCGCGGCGCGCGCGGACGAAGTCCTGGAACGCGCTTTGAAGACGCATCAGACGGAAAAAGAGATCGTGCAAGCGGTAAGAGCGGGCGCCACGCTTAAAGAGGCCCGCGAAAAACTGGGCTATCACCTCCTGCAGCGCAGCGAGCAGCCCGCCGATGCCGACCGCCCATAGCCTTACCACCGATACTGAGGAGATTTAAATGCAGTTGAAAAAGCATGTCCGCGCCGCCACCAAACTGGCAGGCGCTTTATTGATGGCCGGCCTGGCATCGACGGCGGTCCCGGCTGCCGCGCAGGAACTGGAGTGCGCCCATGTGGTCATCATTTCGCCCTATCCGCCCGGCGGCACCACCGATATCCTCGCCCGCCTGCTGGCCCCCGAAATGCAGAAGGAACTCGGCGTCACCGTCATCGTGGACAACAAGCCCGGCGCCAGCAGCAACATAGGCACTGAATTCGTGGGCCGCGCCAAGCCGGACGGCTGCACGCTCTTGCTGGGCAACAACACCGGCGTGGTGATCAACCGCAATCTGTACAAGCTGCGGCTGGACCCCGTCGAAAGCCTGGCGCCGGTGGGCGAAGTGGCCGCCGTTCCACTGGTGCTGTATGTCAATCCGTCGAAGATGGAGGTCACCACCCCGGCGCAGCTGATCGACACGCTCAAGCAAAACCCCGATAAGTACAGCTTCGCCTCGGGCGGCAGCGGCAGCCCGCAGCATCTGGCCGGCGAACTGATCAAGCAAAGCAAGTCGGTGAATATGCTGCATGTGCCGTATCGCGGCCAAGGGCCCGCCTTGTCTGACGTCATTGCGGGACACGTGCCCATCGCATTCGAAACCACCACCGTGCTGGTGCCGCATATCAAGTCCGGAGCAGTGCGGCCGCTGGCCATTACCAGCGCCAAACGCAGCAAGGCCCTGCCCGACGTCCCCACCATGGACGAGTCCGGCTTCCCTGGCTTTGTCATCGAGAATTGGTACGGAGTGTTCGCGCCTGCCGGTACGCCGCAGCCCATCATCGCAAAGCTGAACAAGGCGGTGAACGTCGCCCTGAAAGCGCCCAACGTCGTTCAGGCATTGGATAAGATGGGTTCGTCCGACGTCGCGGGCTCGGCCGAGGAGTTCTCGGGCTTCATCGCCAAAGAGGCTCCGGTCTGGAAAGAAGTCGTTCAGAAATCAGGCGCTAAAATAGACTGACGGCGCGCTGAAGCGCCGCTTTTTACGGAGTTTTCATATGGATGCTTTGGCCAAGTTGTTCGAGGGCGTGCCCTCTTCCATCATCAGCGACATCATGCGCAGAATCGCCGGGGCCCGCACCCTGAAGCCGCGCCACGCCAGCGGCGGCCTGGTCGGCACCGCCTATACCGTCAAGGTAAGGTCCGGCGACAATCTGTATATACACGACGCCTTGCGCAAGATACAGCCGGGGCAGGTGCTGGTGGTGGACGGCGAAGGCCATACCGACCGCGCGCTGGTCGGTGAAATCATGATGAGCGCCGCCAGGATGCGCGGCGTGGCGGGCTTTGTCATCGACGGGTCCATACGCGATTCGGACGCATTCGCCACGCACAATTTCCCCTGCTATTCCAAAGGCGTCACGCACCAAGGCCCGTTGAAGAACGGCCCGGGCGAGCTGAATGTGCCCGTGGCCATCGACGGCTGCGTGGTCAACCCCGGCGACATCGTGGTGGGCGACCCCGACGGTGTGGTTTTCATTCCGCGCGACAAGGCCGAGGAAGTGGCTGCGGCGAGCCGCAAGAAGATGGCCGTCGAGGCCGCTGTGCTGGCCGGCATCGCCAAGGGCGAATATGACGACTCCTGGATAGACGGCGCGCTGAAAGCTCAACTGGTATAGGCCTGAAAGCCCGGTTGGGTGGCATGAACATGTCCGGGCGCAGCGTGCACTAAGGCCCATACCAAACCGCGATGCGCCCTTTGACGAAGACCGGCGCCGGCAAAGGGCCTTTGCCCGGCGCTTCATGCACCAGGAACATGGGCCGGGATGGATCCAGGCCATTGAAAGCGTCCGTGGTGATGGCGCTGCCCGCCATGGGCACGCAATGGTCCAGGCTGTTCCAGCACAAGGATGTGCGCAGGACGGCATTGCCGGAATAAGACCGGCCCGCATGCACCGAGACGATGCCCTGCTTGCCCGCGTGTCCGTCCGCAATGCCGGCAGGCGGGCTATACCGCACTATTACCTGCGCGCCGCGATGGTTCAAGGGCGGGCTGACCGCATCTTGCGACCACACCAGGCTGCCGGCATGCGCGGAGCCGGCCGCGATAAAGAAAACCAGCGGCGCCGCCGCGCGGCGGACGGCGCTGCGCAGGGTGGCATGGGTTGGCCGGGCCGGCGCGGAAACGATTGCATAAACCATGCAAGCCGGCGCTAAACGGGCCGCAGAGGCCGCGCGAGCGAGCGGAGAACGGATCGCACTGGCCGGGCGAGTTGGCGCGGTACGAATGGCATAGCCCATGCGGGCCGCTGCGGGTTTCAAAGTAAACATGGACGCTATTCTGCGCTAAAGTGGAAAGAGCGCCAATAGCATAACCGTGCCCTATGGCCGTACCGCAGGGCCGTGCCGCGCTGCGGCGCCGAGACTCACCATGGCCAAGACCGATCCGGATCCCCGTCCCGAACCCCCTCCCCGCCCCGACAACAGCGAATGTTGCGGCGGGGGCTGCAATCCCTGCGTGTTCGATTTCTACGAAGAATCCATGGATATGTACCGCGCCGAGCTACGCGCCTGGGAAGCCCGCCATAAAGGCGAAAAAGCCTCCAAACCCCGACGGACGCGGCGTGGAAGGCTGGACTGATCGGGGTCATTCCTCCAGACAAAGGCACGCGGCTGAATGCAAAAAAAGGCCCGCTGGCCACGCAGGCCGGCGAGCCCAGAACCTGACGCTATGGTCAGGCAGCACTGGCCTTATCTTCGCCGGAACACCCCGCTAAGCAGGGCCAGGACGGCGAGTACGATGAAAATAAAGAAAAGGATTTGCGCGATCGACGCCGCGCCGGCGGCGATGCCGCCGAACCCCAGCAGGGCCGCGACAATGGCGATCACGAAAAAAACTGCGGCGTAATAAAGCATGGTGTCCTCCTTCGCGGGCTCATGCCCGGTCTAGCTATGCAACGGCTGCGGCGCCGCGCCTGCCCGTCGCCCCGCCCAGAAGATGGCAACTGGGCGCGGCGCGCTCGTCGAGCCCGCATCAGGGATGCAGGCCGGCGTTTCCCGCCCGTGTCCAGCCCCCCCGACGCCGGGGCCGGCGTCGCGGCCGGCAACCGGACTGGCAACCAATGGCCGGCAACCAAGGGCTTAGGGATTCCTGTCAAAGAAATCCTTCACTTCGCGCTCCGCTTCTTCGCGGGTGCGGCCATAGCGTTCCTGGACCAGGCCCGCCAGCCTGTCGGCATCGCCGTCGATCTGCGTCAGCTCATCGTCGGTCAATTTCCCCCAGGCGATCTTGGCTTTGCCCATCAATTGTTTCCATTGGCCTTCCATAGTGTCTTTATTCATGGTGTTCCCCTTTTTGAAGAATACGTCTCTACCCTAAACGCTCGCTGCCGGCTTGGGCGCGACGAAATTACAGCGGATGTAACGAAATGCCGGACAGACCTATAAGCAGGCTTCGCGGCCGGCCGAAATACAGCCCAGCAAGTTTCAGGCCCGCGCCGGGGTCGCCGGCTTCGCGCTGCGGCGCCGCCGCCTGGCGCAAGCCCCATCGCCGCGGGCCATGGCGTGCATGCAGCGTGTCCTGCGCATCGCCTTGCGCCACCGTCGATTTATTTCGCCGACGCTCTCTTGCCGCCGTTCGGCCGCGACGCCATGGAACCGGCGCCGCGCAACATCCGCTTATCAAACAGAAGCGCCGCGTAACACTGCAAGGGCAAGCCCCACGCCGGCGCAAAGCTGATAAACTGTATATAAAATCAGTGTTCCTGACGCCGCGCGCATTTCGCCCGGCCTCCATGCCCAGCCTCCATCATGTCGCCCAACCCGCCGCCGGTGCCCATTTGGTACTACCTGGATAACTTCCAGTTCGTCCTCCAATGGCTGAAACACCGCTACAGCGACTTGCTGGACTCCCAGGAGCTCCGGTTCCTGGACGACTTCGCCGCCATGCCGCAGGCATCGCGCGGCTTGCTGGTGCGCATGATCATGCGCAAGGGCTGCCTGTTTCGCGCGAGCAAGCTGCGCTACCCTGAGATCGGCGATGCCGCGCAGGCCGCCGCGCCCTTGATCGAACGGATGTGGATATCGGACCGGCCCGCCATCAGCCTGGACGAGCTGTTCAAGCTTTTCACCAAGGCCGAACTCGCGGATCGATTCGGGCTGCGGCCGCAGACGCAGGGCCAATCCAAGCAAGAGCTATTGAACAGCTTGCGCGCCCGCTTTCCCGCCGCTCTGACCCTGGCGCAATGGCAGCAGCCGCATCCACCGCAGCCCCTGGAATGCATCTACAAAGTCGATATTTCCGCCATGTGCGACCGCTTCCGGCTGATGTTCTTCGGCAATCTCGCTCAGGACTGGAACGAGTTCGTGCTGGCGGATCTGGGCCTGTATCGCTACGAGAAAGTCGGCTTCCCCGAATCCGCGCGCGCCTTCCATACGCGCCGGGAAGTCGATGACTACCTGCATCTGCATGAATGCAAGGAAGGCCTGCTTGCGATCACCGACCCCGCCGCCGCCCGGCAGTCCGAGGAGGCGCCATGCACGCAGGGGCTCACGCTCGACGACATACTGGCCGCCGTACCGGCCGAACCCTATGCCAACGAATGGCTGGAATCGCGCCGCGGCAAGCTGCTGTTGCGCATCGGTCTGCAGTACGAACGCCGGGGCGCATGGGAACGCGCGCTGGACAGCTACGTCCGCTGCGCGTATCCAGGGGTGCGCGCGCGCCGCATACGGGTGCTGGAAAGATCCGCGCAATTCGAGGCGGCGCGCATGCTGGCGGAGCAGGCCGTGCTGGATCCTGAAAGCGAGGAAGAGCGGCAGACCCTGGCGCGCATGATGCCGCGCCTGCGGCGCCGCTGCGGCCTGCCGCGCACGCCCGCGCAGGCGGCCGGCGCGCCGCAGCGCCTGGACCTCGCGCTGCCCGCAACACCGCTGCGTGTCGAAGAACAGGTAAGAAGCCATCTCTGCCGGCACGGCGCCCCGGCTTTCTATGTAGAAAACGCCCTGGTCAATTCGCTCTTCGGGCTGCTCTGCTGGGACGCGGTATTCGCCGCCGTGCCGGGCGCCTTCTTCCACCCATTCCAGCAAGGCCCGGCCGATCTGCTGCAAGGCGGCTTCCATGACCGGCGCCGCGCGCTTTTCGACGCCTGCTTCGCCCAGCTGCGCAGCGGCCGGTACCAGGACACCATACGGCGCAATTTCGCCGCCAAGGCGGGCATCCAGTCGCCCTTCGTTTATTGGGGCGCGCTGACCGCCGAGCTGCTCGAACTGGCGCTCCTATGCATGTCCGCCGAACAATTGGCGCTGCTGTTTCATCGCCTCTTGCAAGACGTGCGCGGCAACCGCTCCGGGCTGCCCGACCTCATCCAGTTCTGGCCGGCCGACAGGCGGTACCGCCTGATCGAGGTCAAAGGGCCGGGCGACCGGCTGCAATACAACCAGTTGCGCTGGCTGGACTACTGCGCCGGACACGGCATCCCGGTCAGCGTCTGCTACGTCAATCGCGGCGCCGGCTCATGAAGTACAGCGTCGCCGTCCGCGCCTTGTGTGAATTCACCGCCCGCAGCGGCGACCTGGACTTGCGCTTCACTCCGGCGCCCACCGCGCTGGAAGGCATGGAGGGCCATGCGGCGGTCAGAAGCCGGCGTTCCAAGGACTACGAATCGGAAATCAGCCTGTCCTGCGACTACCGCGAGCTGACCGTGCGCGGGCGGGCCGACGGCTACGATCCGCGCTTGAACAGGCTGGAAGAAATCAAGACCTATCGCGGCCGCCTGGACGCGATGCCGGAGAACCACAGGGCCTTGCATTGGGCGCAAGCCAAAGTCTATGCGCACCTGCTGTGCGCGCAGCGGGGGCTGCCTGAAATCCATGTGGCCCTTGTCTATTACGACATCGTCGAGCGCAAGGAAACCGTGCTGACGGAGACCTGCGGCGCCGATGCGCTGGCCCGGCATTTCCATCTGCAGTGCGACCGCTATGCCGATTGGGCCGAAAGCGAGCTGCGGCACAGGGCCGCACGCGACCGCTACCTGGAAGCGCTGCGCTTTCCCCATGGCGCTTTCCGGCCCGGGCAGCGGCAGTTGGCCGAAACCGTATACAAGGCCGCGCGCGCGGGCCGCTGCGTGCTGGCCCAGGCTCCCACCGGCATAGGCAAGACGGCGGCGACGCTATTCCCTATGCTCAAGGCCTGCGTGGGGGGCAATCTGGACAAGGTCTTTTTCCTGACGGCGAAAACCACCGGCCGCCGCCTGGCGCTCGACACGCTGGCCATGCTGGCCGGACCGCAAGAGCCAGGCGCCGACCCCCGCTTGCGCGTGCTGGAATTGACCGCCAGAGAAAAGGCCTGCGAGCACCCGGACCGGGCTTGCCACGGCGCTTCCTGCCCTTTGGCCGAAGGGTTTTACGATCGCCTGCCGGCGGCCCGCCGCCAGGCCTGCAGCCTGCAAATGCTCGACCGGGACGCGCTGCGCGGCATCGCGCGCGAACACCGCATCTGCCCCTACTGGCTCAGCCACGACCTGGCCCAATGGAGCGACGTCATCGTCGGCGATTACAACTATTACTTCGATTCATCCGCGCTGCTGCATAGCCTGTCCGCGGCCCGGCAATGGCGCGCCGGCGTGCTGGTGGACGAAGCCCACAACCTGCTGGAACGCGCCCGCGGCATGTACAGCATCGAGCTGCGCGAAACCGAGCTGTACGCGGCGCGGGACGCCGCGCCCGCCGTGTTGCGCAAAGCATTCACCCCCCTGCTGCGCAGCTGGCGCGCCTGCCATCGCGACCAAGCCGATTCCTACCGGGCCTATCCCGACATTCCGGCGCAATTCCATGCCGCGCTACTGCGCACGAGCGCCGCCATCGCCCAGCACATGGACGCCGCGGATACGCCCATGGAACCGGCGCTGCAGCGCTTTTATTTCGACATCCTGCATTTCCTGCGCTTGGCCGAGAGCTTCGGCGCGCATTCCATCTTCGACATAAAGCTGGCCCAGCCTCCGGGCAAGGCGCGCCTGCGCGCCGCCCTGTCTCTGCGCAACATGATACCGGCGCCTTTTCTCGCCCCCCGCTTCGGCGCCTGCCATAGCGCCATCTTATTCTCGGCGACCTTGACGCCCGTCCGTTTCTATCTGGACACGCTGGGCCTGCCCGGCGACACGGCGGGCCTGGATGTGGAATCGCCCTTCAAGGCGGATCAATTGCAGTTGCGGATCAGCCGGCGGATATCGACGCGCTACACGCACCGGCGCCAGTCGCTGGGCCCCATCGCCGCGCTCATGGCCGTCCAGTACCGGGAAAAGCCCGGCAACTACCTGAGCTACTTCAGCAGCTTCGATTATCTGAGCCAGGCCGCCGATGAATTCGCGCGCCGCTTTCCCGACATTCCCATCTGGCGCCAATCGCCCGGCATGAGCGAAATCGAGAGGGAAAAATTCCTGGCGCGCTTCCGCGAGGGCGGTTCGGGCATAGGCTTCGCCGTCCTGGGCGGCGCCTTCGCCGAAGGCGTGGACCTGCCGGGCAGCCGGCTCATCGGCGCGTTCGTCTCCACTCTGGGCCTGCCCCAGGTCAATCCCGTGAATGAACAGTTGAAGCAATGCATGGGCACGGTCTTCGGCGCCGAACGCGGCTACGATTACGCCTACCTCTATCCGGGGCTGCAAAAGGTGGTGCAGGCGGCGGGACGGGTCATCCGCTCGTGCACGGACAGCGGCGTGCTGCACTTGATCGACGACCGCTACGGACAGGCGCGCATACAGGCCCTGCTGCCCAGATGGTGGCGGCTGGAATACGGCGACGGGGCCGCCGCCCTACAACCTTATCGGGAATAGGGTTCCGGGCGTGTTTCGGGGCGCGGATATCTACAATGGACGCACCATCCCATTTCATCCAACAGAAAGGAACCCAACGTGCCTAGCGATACATCCCTGCCCATACTCTCGGAAGGCGTCCATCCGTTCGACGCGCGGGGCGTAGCCAAGCGCTTTCGCCACGCCGCCATCTTCGGCGCCCTGTCGGCCCTGCAGCCGGGTGAAACCATGCGGTTCTGCAACGATCACGACCCTTTGCCGCTGCTGCAGCAATTGAAGGGACATTTCGGCGACGATATCCAGATCGAATACCTGTCACGCCAGCCGGGCGAGATCGTCATCGATTTCAAGATCGTAGGCTAGACCGCCATCGGCGCCCGCCGCGGCGCACCCCAGGCCGCGGGCTCGGCGAGCATACTCAGCGCCGTCGATGTCCGGCGTGCCGGCGCGGCATCAGCCGCACGCCTTCCAGCCATCCCCGCAGTTCAGCAATCCCCACTTCAGCAATCCACAACGACGCCTTGCGGTTTTTTACCGCAAGGCGTTTTGAATTTAAGCTGCATCAAGCAATTCGAAAATAGTCGCGGCTTGGCGTTGACCACGAATAACCACTACATATAGTATTTGTCATTATCGAAAACACAAAATGTAGTGAAACAGGGTAAAACAATGAGCCATATCGACGTCCAATCCTCCATCGACGAATACCTGCAGAAGAAAGACTGGCGGGTCAATGCCAATGCCAACCAGGGTTACTCGCTGGGCGGGCTCATCCTGAATGTATCGGGCAAGGTCATCGCCAATTATTGGCTAGACAATGTATATCCGTCAGCCATCGGCCGCGCCCATCGCGAGGCCGACCTGCACATACACGACCTGGACATGCTTTCAGGATACTGCGCGGGATGGTCGCTGCGCACATTGCTGAATGAAGGCTTGAACGGCATTCCCGACAAGGTCGAATCGGGCCCGCCCCGGCACATGTCCAGCGCCATAGGCCAGATCGTCAATTTTTTAGGGACGCTGCAAAATGAATGGGCGGGGGCGCAGGCCTTCAGCTCCTTCGACACCTATATGGCTCCCTTCGTCCGCAACGACAATCTGTCCTACGCCGAAGTCCGGCAAGCCATGCAGGAGCTTATCTACAACCTGAACGTGCCGTCGCGCTGGGGCACCCAGACCCCTTTCACCAACCTGACCTTCGACTGGGTTTGCCCCGAAGACCTGCGCGAACAGGTGCCGCTGATCGGCGGCCGGGAAATGCCCTTCCGCTACGGCGACCTGCAAGCGGAAATGGACATGATCAACAAGGCCTACATCGAAGTCATGACGGCCGGCGACGAGAAAGGCCGGGCCTTCACTTTTCCCATTCCCACCTACAACATCACGGCCGATTTCGACTGGCACAGCCCCAACGCCGACCTGCTGTTCGAAATGACGGCGAAGTACGGCCTGCCCTATTTCCAGAACTTCATCAATTCCGAACTCAAGCCCAATATGATCCGCTCCATGTGCTGCCGGCTGCAGCTGGACTTGCGCGAATTGCTCAAGCGCGGCAACGGGCTGTTCGGCTCGGCCGAGCAGACGGGTTCGCTGGGAGTGGTCACCATCAATTGCGCGCGGCTGGGCTACCTGCATGCGGGAGACGAAGCCGCGCTGCTGCGCCGCCTGGACGAGCTGCTGCGGCTGGGCCGGGACAGCCTGGAGATCAAGCGCGCGGTCATACAGGGCCTGATGGACGATGGACTGTTCCCCTACACCCGGCGTTATCTGGGGACCTTGCGCAACCATTTCTCCACGCTGGGCGTGAATGGCATCAACGAAATGATACGCAACTTCACGCATGACGGACACGACATCACGACGCCCTGGGGCCATGCTTTCGCCCTGCGCCTGCTGGACCATGTGCGCGCGCGCATGCTGGAATTCCAGGAGGAAACCGGGCATATGTACAACCTGGAGGCGACGCCGGCCGAAGGCACGACCTACCGCTTTGCCAAGGAAGACCGCAAGCGCCATCCCGGCATCCTGCAGGCCGGCACGGCGGATATGCCCTACTACACCAATTCGTCGCAACTACCCGTGGGTTTCACCGACGACCCTTTCGAAGCCCTGGAGCGCCAAGACGACCTGCAGCGCAAGTACACCGGCGGCACCGTGCTGCATCTATACATGACCGAGCCGCTGTCCAGCGCGCAGGCCTGCCGCAGCCTGGTGCAGCGGTCGCTGAGCCGCTTCAAGCTGCCCTATATCACGGTCACGCCGACGTTTTCCATATGTCCAGTACATGGCTATCTGGGCGGCCATCACGATTTCTGCCCCAAGTGCGACGAGGAAATCCTCGCCCGCAAGGCCGCGATGGCGGCCTGAATGCCACCCCGGCGGCATATCCACCGCTTTTTTCCACAACCCAACAGGAGTCATCCATCATGATCCAAACCAACACCCGAACCAACGCCGCAAAGTCTTCCAGCCCCGCCGCTTGCGTGCTGTCCGACAGCGAACGCCAGCCGTGCGAAATCTGGACGCGCGTCATGGGCTATCACCGCCCCATGTCGTCCTTCAACATCGGCAAGAAGGGCGAATTCCACGAGCGCAAATATTTCAGTGAAAAAGAGGCGCGCCTTGGCGCCTGAGGCCTCGTTGCTCAGCGCTCCGTCCATTCGGCCGGCGCGCATGCGCCGCCTGAAAACGGGCGGCATCACGCCCTTTACCGCGACGGACTACCCGGGTTTGCTGTCCGCGGTGGTCTTCGTACAGGGCTGCCCCTGGCGCTGCGGCTATTGTCACAACCCCCATTTGCAGGAGCGCACGCCGCACAGCCCCCTGGCTTGGGACGAGGTACTGTCCCTGCTCGAAAGACGCATCGGCCTGATCGACGCGGTGGTGTTCAGCGGGGGAGAGCCCACGATGGACCCGGCGCTTGCCGATGCCCTGCGGGAAGTGCGCGAAATGGGCTTCAAGACGGGCTTGCATAGCGGCGGCACCCACCCGCGGCGCCTGGAAAGCGTGCTGCCCTTGCTGGACTGGGTCGGCTTCGACGTCAAAGCGGGCTTCGCCGACTACGAGCGCGTCACCAAGGTGCAAGACAGCGGCGCGCCCGCCCTGCGCGGCCTGCAAGCCGTGCTGGCCAGCGACGTCGACTATGAATGCAGGACCACGGCGCACCCGGCTTTGCTGTCCGAAGCCGAAATACTGAGCCTGGCCAGGACGCTTGCCGGCATGGGCGTGCAGGACTACGCCCTGCAGGTATTCCGGCCCCAGGGCTGCGGCGACGCGGCGCTGAACGCATCCGCGCAGGCGCACTACCCTTCGGCCGCGCTGGCGGCGGAGCTGGGCCGCCTGTTTCCGAGCTTTACGCTGCGGCGCGGGTAAGCCGCCACGCCTGCCGGCCTGGGGCCGGGCGCCATGACGCGGCCGGACCCGATGTAGCTGTGACTTGATGTGGCTGGGACTATATCCTGGACCGCCTTTTCAGGCCGTTCCAGGCGAACACCGACATATCGATGGAATCCAGCGTATTCTTGGCCAGCAGGCCCAGTTCCGTGTCCCCTTCCATGATCAGGCGCCGGCTGAAGAACAGGGTATCGGGATCCTCTTTGCGCTGTATCAGCGAGACGAAGTCCTGCAGGCTGGCGGCGATGGTCAGCGCCACCTCGGCGCCGCGCCCGACCGCCTGGAAACGATTGCCCCGCCAGGCGAAATCGAAGGCGAGCCCGGCATCGCGGACCTTGATCCTCAAGACCTTGCCTTCGAGCATGGCCAGGGTGTCGCCCGGCAAATGCCTGGCCAGCGTCAGATTCAGTCCCGTCACGAACAGCAGCGAACCGGGATACGCCGGCAGGCGGCTCAATACATTGGCCAGCGGCGCGGGAATGGTGGGTAGCGGCAAGCTCATAGTTGGTTTTCTCTCGGCGGCGGCTTACGCCGCATAGTGTTCCAGACCGGGCCTGCCATGCCAGTAGCCATTGCAAGGCCCGGCCGGCATCAGCGGAAGCGTCTGGTTGAAAGCATCCCCCGCCTGCATCTCGCCGGCTATCGCCTGGCTGAACAATTCGGCGATGCGCCCGGTATGCTGGGATTGCGGACTGATGCGCAGCACGTCCACATGCAGGCGGCGCATGTCGTCGAGCTCTTTGACCAGGTTGTAGACCAGCGCCGACTGCGTCTGTATGCCGTTGAGCACCAGGAAGGGCTGGCCTTCGCGGGTCTGCAGCAGCAGCCCATCGGGATGGTCCATGCACACATACTGGCAATTGTCTTTCGGGATATTCCGGTTGCGCGCGGTAAAACATCGCGCCGAAAAAGCCAGCGGCATGCGTCCGTAGGCGAACACCTCGGTCTGCAGGCCGGCCGGCCGCGCCGCCTGCATCCGGCCCAGCGCCTCGCGCCCCATTTCCAGCGGCATCACCCACCGCCTTGCGCCCAGGCCAGCCAGAATATCCAGCGTGGGCTCGTTGTAGACATTCAGAAAAGGCCCGGCCACGAAAGGCTTCCCTTCCAGGCTATGCACCGCCCCCATGTCGTTGGCCTCTATCGTGAAATCGCCGTTGCCGGCGACCTTGCGCATCGTCGCCAGGTCCTGGGCGGACTCCAGCAGAACCTGCGTGGACAGCACCACTTCTTTGCCGGCGTCGGCCAGCATCCTGGCGACTTCCAGCCAGTCCGGCAGGCGCAGCTCGTGGCGCCGCGAACAGACGGTCTCGCCGAGATAAACGATATCCACCGGCCATTCCGTCGCGGATTCGTAGAACTGCAAAAGCTCCACGCGCGCCCAATAATATTGAACCGGCCCCAAAGCGATTTTCATACTTGCATCCTGCTAAACATTCGCACTGCTTTTTTTCCGCTGCCGCCGCCCTGGCCTCGAGGCCGGGCCGGCGGCGCGGCTACTTCCATGGCCTGTGGTAGGCGCCCAGGGTATGCTGCTGGCCTTCGGCCACTTTGTTCAGCTCCGCCATCCAGGACGGCTTCACCGAATAGCGCTGCATGCTGGCATAGCATTGGTCGATGGCGTCGCGCCACACGCGGGTCACCTGGGCCACATAGGCGGGGCTGCGCTGGCGCCCCTCGATCTTGACCGCCCGCACCCCCATCGTCGCCAGCCGCGGCAGCAGCTCCAGGGTATTCAGGCTGGTCGGCTCTTCGAGCGCGTAATAGTTTTCCTGCGCCACATCGAATCGCCCCTTGCACAAAGTCGGATAGCCGGCGTTCTCATGTTCGCCGTAGCGGTCGATCAGCACGCCGTTGAGCCGCGATTCCAGCCCCTGGTCCGTCTGTTGCCAGCGCACGGCCTTGGCGGGCGAGCATACGCCGTGGGTATTGGGCGACTCGCCCGTGGCATAGGACGACAGGGCGCATCGCCCTTCCACCATGACGCACAGGCTGCCGAAGCCAAAGACCTCGATCTCGACCGTGGTGTTCTCCAGCAGCTGCTCCACCTGGGCCAGCGACAGCACGCGCGGCAGCACGGCGCGCACGACGCCGAAATGCCGTTGGTAGAAAGCGATCGCTTCCACGTTGGTCGCCGAACCCTGTACCGACAGATGCAGCGCCAGCCCGGGATGATGCCGGTGGGCGTATTGCATCAAGCCCGGATCCGCCACGATCAGGGCGTCGATGCCGCTGGCCGCGGCGCGGTCCACGGCGGAGCGCCACAACTCGTAGCCAGAAGGCTGGGGATAGGTGTTCAGCGCCAGCAGGACCTTGACGCCCTGGGCGTGCGCATAGCGTATGCCTTCGTTTATCGCCGCTTCGTCGAAGTTCAGGCCGGCGAAGTTGCGCGCGTTGGTGGCGTCGCGAAACCCCAGATAGACGCAATCGGCGCCATGGTCGACCGCCGCTTTCAGAGCCGGCAGGCTGCCGGCCGGACAAAGCAGTTCCATTTTGGGCGCATGGGCGCCCGCCCCGGCCGCGCCGGGCGGGATAGTTTGATTCATCATGCTGTGTAAAAATCGTGTCTGTCAGGCTGGAACCAGCGCATCGGCCGGCCGCACCGTAGGCGCGGGCGTGATCGCCGCAAGCGCCGGCTTGATGCCCGTCAGCAGGTATTCGATCAGATCGCGCGCCGAACGTATGGCGTTGCCGAAGGGCAGCTTTTCAGAGCCCCGGAAGAACAGGCCGCGCTTGATGTCGCCGGCCAGCGCGAACGCCAGCTGCGTATCTATGCAGAACTGGCCGTGCTTGCTGATGCCGTCGCGCAGGCCGCAGGATGCCAGGCAGTCGAAGCCGACCGTGCACGGTCGTTTCTTGGCGATGCGCTGCAGCTTTTCCTCCTTCTCCAGATAATTGGCCAGCCATGGCGTGCGCACCGCCCTGGCCGGCAGACCCGCCACGCTCATGAACGTGACGATGTCTTCGGGCTTGGCCTCGACCAGCACCTTCTTGAAGTTGGGGTGGGCGTCGCCTTCTTCGGTGACGGCGAAAGCCGAACCCAATTGCACGGCGCTGGCGCCCATGCCGAGCAGTTCCACCACTTGCTCGTGGCTATGCACGCCGCCGGCTGTGATCAGCGGAATGTTTTCTTTTTCCAGGCCCAGGTCGCGGAACAACTGCTTGGCGCCGGCCAGGACGTTCGAGAAAGCGAAATTGGGGCTGCTCATCGCCTCGGCGACCGGCGCCCCCAGGTGGCCGGCGGCGTACTTGGGGTTCTCGATGACGATGGCGTCCGGCAAGCGGTTCTTGCGCATCCATTTTTTCAGGATCAGGCCTATGCCGCGCACATCGGACAGGACGGGAATGATCGCCACCTTGGGAAAATCGGTCGTCAGCTCGGGCAGATCCAGAGGCAGCCCGGCGCCCACGACCACGGCGTCCGCCTCGCTCTCGCAGGCCTGCCGGACATAGGCGGCATATTCGGACACGGCGCGCATGACGTTGACGGCCACCAGCCCTTTGCCGCGGGACATTTCCTTGGCGGCGTGCACTTCGCGGTCCAGAGCGAGCAGATTGACCGAGTTGATCAGTTCCTTGTTGCGCGAACGCCCCGTCTGCAGCATCAGGTCGGGATGGTGGCGGCGCAAATCGACGCTGGAGATAGTACCCATGGCGCCTAGCGACGCCACCGTGCCCGCCAGGCGGTGGGCGGAAACGCCCACGCCCATGCCGCCTTGTACGATGGGCAGCAGGGACTTGCCTTTGAGCGTGAGGCGTTTCAATGCGGTTTGGAACACAATAATCGTCCTTTACTATAAACACACATAATCGGCGCAATTAAGCACTATGCAACTATGCAGGCAGACAGGCGGACGTTCCTTAATAAATATCAAGGTTCCGTGTTTTACGGCGATGCGAAAATCCCCGACGGACGAGAGGCCTATGCTAGCCTGCTTCCCGTGCTGCATGTAAAGTAGACCCATGATGAAAGACGAACAGACCCATCTGCTGGATGTGCGCGGCCTGGAGCCGCCCGAGCCGCTGGAGCGCGTGCTGGAAGCGCTGGATACCCTAGCCGGCGACAATTCCCTGCTCATGCTCATAGACCGCGAGCCGCGGCCGCTGTATGGCATCCTGGACAAAAACGGCTACGCCTACCAGGCCGGCCTCGCGGACAGCGGCCACTACGAAATCCTCATCCGGCGCAAACGCTGATGCAGCGCGCCCTGTCTTTCAAGGCGTCGCCCCCTTTGGGCGTGCCGCTGCGCTTCCTGTCATCCGCGCCCCTGTTCGCCTTGCTCGCCGCCCTGCTGATGCTCTGGGCGGGCCCGGTTTCGCTGGCGTCGCGCTGGAACGGCTACGCGCTGGCCCTGACCCATTTATTCACCCTGGGGGTATTGGGCAACGCCATGGCGGGCGCCCTGATGCAGGTGATGCCGGTCGCCACCGGCATCAGCGTGCTCGCGCCGCGCGCGACGGCCGGCGTGGTACACAGCCTGCTCTGCCTGGGAGCGCTGGCCCTGGCGGCCGGCTTTCTATGGGTGGAACCGCGATTATTCGGCGCGGCCGCGGCGATGCTGCTGGCGGGCCTGCTGTGGTTCCTGGCCGCCGCGGCCGGCGGGCTGTGGCGCGACCGCAAGCAGGCCAGCAAGGGTTCGGCCGAGATACTGTCCGCCGTAAGGCTGGCGCTGGCGTCATTGCTGCTCACCGCCTTGCTGGGCGGGGCGCTGGCAGGCAGCATGGCCCTGGCTCTGCCGCTGCCGCGGCAGCTGACCAACCTGCACGGCGCCTGGGGCCTGCTGGGCTGGGTGGGGCTGCTGGTCATCGGCATCGCCTATCAGGTCATACCGATGTTCCAGGTGACCGAACTTTATCCCAGGCCTGTCACGCGCTGGCTGGCCCTGACCATTTTCGTGCTGCTGGCCGTTCTGACAGCCAACGCCATGCTGCCTTCGGCCGCCCAATGGGAGGCCGGCTTCGTGCTGGCCGCGGCGCTGCTCGCCTGCTACCTGGTATTCGCGATCGTCACCTTCCAGCTATTGCGCCATCGCAAGCGGCCGGAGCCGGACACCACCACGCTGTTCTGGCGCGTGGCGCTGGCCTGCCTGGCCGCCACGCCGCCCGTCTGGCTGCTGCATGCGGCCCAGGTGGCGGATTTGTCGGTCTTGCTGGGCGTGCTGTTCATCGTGGGCTTCGCCTGGTCGGCGGTGAACGGCATGCTGTACAAGATCCTGCCTTTTCTGTTGTGGTACCACGCCCAGAAGGACTTGATGGTGGCCTTGCGGGTCGTGCCCAAGGTCAAGGATTTCATTCCGGACCACATCGCCCGGCCGCAATTCCGCATTCATCTCGCGGCCGTCGTGCTGATGCTGCTGGCCAGCCTGCGGCCCGCCCTGTCCGCGCATGCCGCCGCACTGGCCATGGCGGCCTCCACGTCCTGGCTGTGCTGGAATATCTGGCGGGCCCTGCGGCGCTACCTGGAGGCGCGCAGGGACATCGCCGCCGCGCTGGCGCCGAAGGCCTGAGGCCGGATCACCCCTGGTACGAAGCCAGCCGCTCGGCATTCAGTATGGTGATGTCGCGCCCCTTCACCCGTATCAGCCCCTGCGCGCCCAGATCGTGCAATATGCGTGAAAAATGCTCGGGGGTCAGGTTCAGGCGGGATGCGATCACCGTCTTGCTGGTGTCCAGCCGGAACTGGTGGCCGTTCTCGCAGCGCTTGCCGCCGAGCAGGAAGGCGCTTACCCGCTGCGTTCCCGAGCGCAGGGAATAGGCTTCCACATCGCTGACCAGGCTGTGCAGGCGCTGGCTGAGCCCCGCCAGCATCTTGCGCGCAAAGCCTGGCTGGGTGTCGATTTCCCTGAAGATCGCCGCCTTGCCCACATGCAGCAGCAACGTGTCGGCCAGCGCCTGCGCGGAAACGATATAGTTCTTCTCCATGAACATCAGCGCTTCGCCGAAGCTGTCGCCGGGGCCGATGATGCGCACCACTTTTTCGCTGCCCATGGGAGAAACGAATATCAGCTTGATCTGCCCGTAAACGACGGTGTGGAAGCCCACGCAAGGCTCGCCCCGGCGAAAGACCATATCCCCGCGCGCCAACTGGATTTCGCTGGCGCCCGCCGCGATGCGGTCCAGCTCCTGGCCGTCCAGTTCGTTGAATAAAGGTATCCTGACGAGAAAATCCCGTATGCGCGCTTTTCCTGTCGTCATCGCTCCCTCCGTATGCCCCGCCGCGGCAAGGCAAGCAAATTGTTAGAATTCAATAAAGCCATCGTCACTACACCTCGCAGCCCCTCGCTGCCGACGCAAACCGGCGCCCCTACCCGCAATGGTCAAACTCCTGCTCAACATCATCGGTACGCTGGCCCTGGCGCTGGGCATATTGGGCATATTCCTGCCTTTGCTGCCCGCCACCCCGTTCCTGCTGCTGGCGTCGGCGTGCTACCTGCGGGGCTCCGAACGCCTGCATCGCCAGCTAATGGCCAGCCGCTACATCGGCCCCTACCTGCTCGCCTTCCAGAGCAACCGCGGCATCCCCCTGCGCGCCAAAATCTGGGCGCTGGCCCTGCTGTGGGCCTCGCTGGCGGTGTCGGCCTGGTTCGCGCCCCTGCCCTGGATACGCGGCCTGCTCTTGATCCCCGGCATCGGCGTCACCATCTACCTGCTGCGCCAGAAAACCGCCCCGACCAGTACCCGCCGGTAGGCTGACAGCCGCGCGCTCGGCCCGAGCGCCCGTCCGCGTCCCTCGTCCGCAACGCCCATCCATATCATTCAGATCAGTTTCGAATACGTCGACACCGTGGGCTGGGCCAGATATTTGTCGAAAACCATGCCTATGCCGCGCACGAACAAGCGCCCCTTGGGCGTGACCTTCAGGCTGGTTTCGTCCAGTTCGATCAGGCCGGCCTCGGAAAACGGCGCCAGGCGTTCGATCTCGGGCGCGAAATAGCGCAGGAAGTCTATGCCGTGGTCGCGGTTCAGCGCGTGAAAATCCAGAGGCATGCTGCACATCAGGTCCATGATGACCTCGCGCCGCAGCAGGTCGTCGGCATCGAGATCGAAGCCGCGCTCTATCGGCAGGCGTCCCTCGTCCAGCGCATGATAATAAGCATTCAGGCTGCGCACCGAAGCGCTGTAGGAAGCGCCCACCTTGCCGATGGCGGACACGCCGAAGCCGATCATGTCCAGCTCCGCGCGCGTGGTATAGCCCTGGAAGTTGCGATGCAGGCTTTTGTCCAGCCTGGCCTTGTTCAGCTCGTCGTCCGGCTTGGCGAAGTGGTCCAGGCCTATGTACACATAGCCGGCCTGGAGCAGCCGGCGCGTGGACAGCAGGAAGATCTGCAGGCGTTCTTCGGCGCTGGGCAGGTCCGCCGCATGGATCAGCCGCTGCGCCTTGAAGCGGCTGGGCAGATGGGCGTAGTTGTACAGGGCGATGCGGTCCGGCGACAGGCGCAGCACTTCATCGAGTGTGCGGTCGAAACTGGCGACGCTTTGCTTGGGCAGGCCGTAGATCAGATCGGTGTTCACAGACTGGAAGCCGGCGTTGCGGCTGGCCTGCAGCGCCCTTTCCACCATATCCAGGGGCTGGATGCGGTTGACGGCGGCCTGCACCGCCGGATCGAAATCCTGTATGCCGAAACTGGTGCGGTTGAAGCCCAGCCCCGCCAGCATGGCCAAGGTAGCGTCGTTTACCGTGCGCGGATCGATTTCCACGCCCAGTTCCGCATCGGGGGTGAATTCGAAATGGCGGCGCAGGCCGTCCATCAGGCGGGTGAGTTCGGCGGCGCTGAGAAAGGTCGGCGTGCCCCCGCCCAGATGCAGCTGCGCCGTCTTGCGGTCCGGCCCCAGATGGCCGCCCACCAGCGCCATTTCCTTTTCCAGATAATCCAGATATTCGGCGCTGCGGCCATGGTCCTGGGTGATGATCTTGTTACAGGCGCAGAAATAGCACAGCTTTTCGCAGAAGGGCAGGTGCACATACACCGACAGGGGCGGATTCGCGCCCGCGGCCGCCCGCTGCGCCAGATAGCCCGTATAAGACTGTTCGGTGTAGGCGGCCTTGAAACGGTCCGCCGTCGGGTAGGAGGTATAGCGCGGGCCGGAGCTGTCGAAGCGGCGTATCAACGCTTCGGAAATTTCGATATCGGGGGAAAAAAAAGTAGTGCGGTCATATGCCGCGGTGCTTACATCCATGGACCTTGCTCCGGGTTGCATCGCTGTACCGCCCGCCCTTTGATTTCCAGCCGGCGCAGTAACGGTACTATGCATGAGCGACATTTTCACGCCGATGGCCCCCTCTGTTCTTGACTTAGGTCAATAGGGGCGGAATTGCCGCCACCTGCGCGCGAAGAAGCCGGCAGGCGAACGCGCGGAGCCCGCCATGGACGGCTTTCTCGGAGCTGAACAAAACATATCGTATTATTTAGGCTGGAATCATTCAATTGCAACCCTCCCTTCCCACATGTCGTTGATATTCATACTTGCCCTGCCTTTCGCAGGCAGCATCGTCGCTGCATTGCTGCCCGAGAACGCGCGCAAGCTGGAAGCCTGGCTGGCGGGGTTCGTGGCGATCGCCTGTTCCGTCCTGGTGTTTACCGAATTCCCCAACGCCGTGGACGGCCGCATCGTCAAGACCACTATAAGCTGGATTCCGGAACTGGGGATGGATTTCACCCTGCGCATGGATGGCTATTCCTGGCTGTTTTCCATGATCATCACCACGATGGGCGCGCTCATCGTGCTGTACGCGCGCTATTACCTGTCTCCGCAGGATCCCGTGCCGCGCTTTTTCTCCTTCTTCCAGGCCTTCATGGGCTCCATGCTGGGGGTCGTGCTATCGGGCAATCTGATCCAACTGGTCATCTTCTGGGAACTGACCAGCCTGTCCTCGTTCATGCTGATCGCCTATTGGCATCACCGGCTGGACGCGCGCCGCGGCGCGCGCATGTCGCTGATCATCACCGGCGCCGGCGGACTGTGCCTGCTGGCCGGCATGCTGATGCTCGGACAGGTGGTGGGCAGTTACGACCTGGATCAGGTCCTGGCTTCCGGCGACATCATCCGCACCCATCCCTGGTATACGGCCATCCTGGTCCTCATCGCGCTGGGTGCGCTGAGCAAAAGCGCGCAATTCCCCTTCCATGTCTGGCTGCCCAACGCCATGGCGGCGCCCACGCCGGTATCGGCTTACCTGCACTCGGCCACCATGGTCAAGGCGGGGGTGTTCCTGCTGGCGCGGCTGTGGCCCGTGCTCGCCGGCACTCAGGAATGGGCCTGGATCATAGGCGGGGCCGGCCTGGTCTCGCTGGCGCTGGGCGCCTATGCCGCCACCTTCCAGATGGACATGAAAGGCGTGCTTGCGTATTCGACCATCAGCCACCTGGGCCTGATCACGCTGCTGCTGGGCATGGACAGCAAGCTCGCCCTGGTGGCCGCGGTCTTCCACATGATCAATCACGCCACCTTCAAGGCCTCGCTCTTCATGGCCGCCGGCATCGTCGACCATGAAACCGGCACGCGCGATCTCAGCCGCCTGTCGGGGCTGTACCGCAGCATGCCCATCACCGCCACGCTGGCCGTGGTGGCCGCGGCCTCGATGGCGGGCGTGCCCCTGCTGAACGGCTTCATCTCGAAAGAAATGTTCTTCGCTGAAACCGTGTTCATGTCGGGCAACTGGTTCAGCCGCACGGCCCTGCCCGCCATCGCCGTGGCGGCGGGCGCGTTCAGCGTGGCGTACTCGCTGCGTTTCATCCTTCAGGTGTTCTTCGGCCCGGCGCCGCGCGACCTTCCGCGCGCCCCCCACGAGCCGCCCTTGCGCATGCTCATACCCAGCGCCATCCTGGTCCTGACCTGCCTGGTGGTCGGCATGCTGCCCAGCTATACGCTGGGGCCTTTCCTGCACAATGCGGTGCAGGCCATACTCGGCGCCGACATGCCCCAGTACGATCTGCGCGTCTGGCATGGCTTCAATCTTCCGCTGGCCATGAGCTTCCTGGCCTTGGGCGGCGGCATAGTCCTGCTCTGGCTGCTGGGGCCGCGCCAGCAGCGCCGGCCCGGCAAGGCGCCGCTGATCTACCGCCTCGACGGGCGCCGCAGCTTCGAAGCCCTGCTCGAAGGACTGGACGCGGCGTCGGTCGTCCTGTTGAGCTGGACGCGCTCGCCGCGATTGCAGCCGCAATTGCTGCTGACCGTCCTGTGCACCTTCTTTGTCGCCATGCTGCCCCTGCTGCCGGGCGGCTGGCTGCAGCCTGAAATCTCCACCGCGATCGACCCCTTCTTCGCGCTGCTGTGGGTGGCGGGCGCGGCCTGCGCCATCAGCGCCGCCAGGCAGGCCAAA
>Ga0182735_1000798_pt1 | contig 22924 bp, 21 predicted proteins | sample eDN5th30CKraftMG_FD_128524 | JGI IMG/M metagenome (GOLD analysis project Ga0182735, IMG submission 128524) | Enriched Miracle-Growth compost microbial communities from Emeryville, California, USA - eDNA 5th pass 30_C Kraft MG (version 2) (version 2) ...
CGCGCCGGATTTTCTTTTCGAAGTTCGCTACGCCTTACTGTTTTTCCAGACGGGCCACCTCGGCCACGTTCGCCCAGGTATTGTAGTCGGCCTTGATGAGCGCTTCGGTGCCCTCGACCGAATTCGGCAGCGGGTCGGCGCCGTTGCGCGCGAGAAACTCCTTGGTTTCTTCGGACCGCACGATCTGGTCGAGCCAGTCGTGCATCTTCTGCACGATCTCCCGCGGCGTGCCTTTCGGGAACCATGCCGCCCAATTGGCCGCGAAGGCATAGCCCGAGATGCCGGATTCGCTCATGGTCGGGACATCCGGCGCGCCGGGAACGCGGGTGGGAGGGGTTGCCGCGAGCAGCTTGATGCGGTTCTGCTTGGCTTGCGCGATGGCGAACACGGCGTCGATCATCGCGAAATCGAGATCGCCGGAGGCGATATCGGGCACCATCTCGGCGGAATTCTTGTAGCTGACCCGCTCGGCCTTGGTGCCGGTCCGGGCCATGAACAGTTCCGCCGAAGCGAGCGAGTTGCCGCTCGATTGCCCGTACTTCGCATTGCTCTTGCCCTTGAGCGCGGTGACAAGCTCCGACACGGAGTTGATCCGGCTGTTGGGCGCTACCGTCAGGATGAACCCGTTGCGAAGCAGGGAAGAAACCGGCTGCAGGTCCTTGATCGGGTCGAACGGAATATCCTTGATGAGAAAGATGTTGCCGACCACCGTCGCGGTGCCGCTCAGCATGATGCGGTAGCCGTCGGGCTTCGACGACACCGTGGACTGGGTGGCGATGTTGCCGAACGCGCCCGGCCGGTTCTCGACGACGACGCTCTGGCCGGAAAGCTTCTCGAGCTTGGCCGCGAAATACCGGACGATGATGTCGGCGCCGCTGCCCGCGGAATAACCGCAGATGACGTGGATCGGCTGATCCGGATAGGCGGCCTGCGCCGGATAGAGGAACGCGAGCACGGAGAGCGTCGCCGCGACCGCGCCGGTCCTCAGGAATTTCTTCAGCATCTTCACCTCCCTTGATCGTCTTGGTGGTCGTTCTGCGTCAGGTGATTTCACTTTCGCTCGAAGGCGCGCCGGCGGCGCCGCCGGCAATGAGCTTGTCGATCTGGCTTTTCGAGTAGCCCAGCCCCATGAGCAGGCCGCGCGTGTGCTGGCCGAAGGTCGGCGCGGCAAGCGGCGGCGGGCATTTCGAGACGCCGAAGGCGACGGGCTGGCTCAGGCCGCGATAGGAGCCGACCGCCGGATGTGCGAATTCTGCAACGAGTCCCTCGGCAAGCACCTGCGGATCGTCGAACAGGTCTTCCGTCCGTCGCACGGCCGCGCAGGGAACGCTGTCGCCGAGCCGTTCTTCCCATTCCTTCGCGGATTTCGCCCGCAGCGCCGTGCGGATTTTCGGAATGAGTTCGGCCGCGTGTTCCGCGCGCTTGCGCACCGTGTCGTAGCGCGGATCGCGCGCCAGCTCCGGCAGGCCGACGCCGTTGCAAAATGCTTCCCAGAAATGCGGCGCCGTCGTCGTCAGGTAAAGGTGGCCTTCGGCGGTCGGATAGATGCCGGTCGTTCCCATCGACTTGAAATCGCGGTCGATCGCGGCGGGCTCCCCCTCGGCCCAGACGATGCGGGCGGATTGCATCGTCATGGCGCTTTGCAGCAGCGAGACGCCGAGTTCCTGGCCTTCGCCGGTGCGCTCCCGATGAAACAGCGCCGCGGAAACCGCATAGGCGAGCATCGACGACGTGTAGTAATCCACGACGGAGCCCCAGACGATTTCCGGCTCGTCCGGCGTCTTCCCCTGAAGCGCGCAGATGCCGGTCGCGGCCTGAAGCAACTGGTCGTAGCCCGGCCGCTGACGGAGGGGGCCGCGGTTTCCGAACCCCGTGATGGCGCAATAGATCAGGCGAGGATTGACGGCCCTGAGGGTCGGATAGTCGATCCGCAGCCGGGCGGGCACGGCGGGACGGAAATTATGGACGAGCACGTCGGCGATGCGAACCAGGCGCAGCAGGACCTCATAGGCTTCCGGGCGCTTGAGATCGAGGACGATTCCGCGCTTGTTCCTGTTCAGGCCGAGGAAGGCGCGGTTCTCCTTTTTCAGCGTGGAGGGATACTGCCGCACCGTGTCGCCCGCCGGAGGCTCTATCTTGATGACGTCTGCGCCGAGATCGCCCAGCAGCGTGCAGCCGTAAGGCCCGGCGATGAACGCGCTGAGGTCGAGCACCGTGATCCCGGCGAGCGGGCCTCCGCGTGCGGTCGTCTCGCCAGCCGGCGCCGCGGGCGAAGCCATCAGCGCGGCTCCGGCAGCGCCATCGCCATCTCGCGCTCGACCGTCTTGCTGTCCTGGCGAAGGGCGGCGATCAGGTCGGAGGCTATCGAGCCGGGATAGGCCTCTTCGGTGCCGTCGCGGATCATCCTGACGACTTCGTTGGCGACCTGAACCGGCGACAGCTTCGGGGGCGGGGAGTCGGCGCTCGCCGGCGTGTCGACCGTGGACGGGAAGATCGCGCAGACGCGAATGCCCCACGGCAGCAATTCCGCGCGGACGCCTTGCGTCAGCGAGAGCGTCGCCGCCTTGCTCGCGCAGTAGGAGCCCATCGAAGGCAGGCAGACGTGCGCGAGGATGCTCAGCACGTTGACGATGACGCCCTGCCGCCGCGCCTTGAAGTGGGGCGTCAGGGCGCGGATCGTGCCGAGCGTGCCGAAGTAGTTGACCTCCATCTCGCGTCTTGCGCCGTCCATCGTGTCCGCGTCGAGCAGCCCGCTCGATGCCGTGACGCCCGCATTGTTGATGAGGATATCGATGCCGCCGCCGGCCGCTGCCGCGAAAGCCTGAAGCGCTTCGGCGTTCGTCACGTCGAGAACGACGTGCTCGACGCGGCTGTCGTCGCCGGAGCCCTGGGAAGCCTTGCGGGTCGCGGCGATGATCCTGCCGGCGCCCGCGTCGAGAAATGCCTTCACCAGGGCGCGTCCAATGCCGCCATCGGCACCGGTGATCAGAACGGTTTTGCCCGCTATCTCACGATTGGGGTCCGGCAAGACAACCTCCCGCTGACGTGTTTCCTCCTCGACGGCGACAAGCACGGCTTCGCCGCTGCGATCGAGGTGGTTCTGGATCTGGACGCGATCGCCGGCCGCTCTCGTCCCGGATTTGAGGCGGACCATCACGACAGGCCCCGCATCGAGACGAACCGAGGCGAAACCGAGCGGGCGGTGAGCCTGGAAATAGGGGTCCGTCGCGTGGCGTATCGCGGTCGCCGACAGGACGGTGCCGCCCGGCGCAACGCTTTCCCACCTGAGATCGTCGGAGAGGCAGGACTTGCAGATCTCCCGGATCGGATATTGCACCGTTCCGCATTTCTGGCAGACCGGCAACTCCAGCCGTCCGAGGGCGGCGGCGCTGGTCAGGCGGCGGGCAGGGCGCCCGCGCAGGCGGGGCGGAAGATCGGGACGGCGCTTCATGACGCATTTCCTGCCGTGAGAATGGCGGCGCTCGAGCAGACGCCGCGGTCGTAGTTGACCGTGCCGAAGCAGCTTACGACTCCGGCGGTCGCGTTCGGAACGCGCGCTCCTTGCGTCCGGCCGGTAAGCTGGCGCAGCGCTTCGTTCATTCCCAGCGAACCGCCCGCGGCGCCGGCCTGACCGAGCGACAGCATGCCGCCGCTGGTGTTGAGCGGGAGATCGCCGTCGGCGGTCATCCGTTTCTCGCGTACGAGCTTCGGCGCCTCGCCGGGCGCGCAGAAGCCCAGGGCTTCGAGCTGCATCATGACGATCACCGGGTAATCGTCGTAGGCCTGGACGAACCGCATGTCCTGGGGGCCCATGCCGGCCTGCGCGTAAAGGCTGTCGCGGTCCATCGCGATGCCGACCTGCGACATCACCGGATCGGAGGCAAATCCATTGATGCGCTCCACGACGCCGCCGATCGCCGCATAGGCAACCTTCAATGCGCGCGCGCGCTCCTCGGTCATGACCAGGAAGGCCTCGCCGGCGCAGCAGCGCGGCACGCAATCGTAAAGCCGCAAGGGGTCCGAGATCAGCCGGGCGGAAAGGTATTCCTCCATCGTCAGCGTCTTGCGGAACATGCTTTGCGCATGGGCGACGCCGTTGGCGCGCTGGGCAAGGCAGATCTGGCCGAAATCTTCCGCCGTCGCGCCATTCGCGCGCATGTAGTTCGACGTGATGAGCGCGAACACCGAGTTCGCGCCGCCCGCGCCGTACGGATAGATGTGATCGCGCGTGAAGCTCGAGAAGTTCGCGTAAATTCCATACCCGGAGGGTGCGGTATCCGCCGCCATGCAGGCGACGATTTCGGCGTCCCCGGATTGAACCGCGCGCGCCGCGCGCGACATCATCATGACGCCTGCCGCTCCGCCATAGGGCAGGTCGAGTACGAAACGCGGTGTCAGATCGAAATATTCCGCGAGCGACGCCGCGTTGTCCGGCGCCAGCGTGTAGCTTGCGACCGCAAGCCCGTCGATGCTGGCTTTCTCCAGACCGGATTCGCGAAGAAGGTCGGAAAGCAGCTTGCCGAAGAACCAGTGCGTCGTGCGCCGCGTGGTGCGGAAGCGCGGGGTCGTGACCGGAACGGCGACCGCTACTCCCCGATACGAACCCGGTTTCCTCATCCAGCACTCCCGCCTTGTTGCCGGGAATGCTGGCGCGGGGAGAAAAAGATATCCAATATATAAATGAGCAAACAGTGATATGGATTGATTATAAGAGCACGGCATGAGGGCGGGAAATTGGAACTGAAGGACCTGCAGTGCTTCGTCGCGATCGCGGAGGAGCTGAGCTTCACCCGCGCGGCGCTGAGGCTGCGCATCGCGCAGCCCGCCTTGAGCTTGCGCTTGCGCTATTTCGAGGAGGCGCTGGGCGCGCAATTGTTCGCGCGCACCAAGCGGAAGGTCGCCTTGACCCAGGCGGGCGCCGCCTTGCTGCCGCTGGCGCGGCAGGTGCTGGCGTCGGCCGACCAGGCGGTGCAGACGGTCCGGCTGGTGAGCGAAGGGCAGTCCGGAGTGCTGCGGGTCGGCGCGTTCTATTCCGCCATCTATACGGTGCTGCCGCGGATCATCCGCCAGTTCTCGTCGCGCTATCCGAACGTCGAGATCCAGATAAAGCAGGCGATCGTCAGCGAGCAGATCCGGATGCTCAATGCCGGGGCGATCGACGTCGGCATTCTCCGTTCCGAGCGGCCGCTGCCGGAGCTTCGCGCCATCGACCTCCTTCAGGAGGATTTTCTCTGTGCGATGCATGTCGAGCATCGCCTGGCGGACCGCCGGCGGGTATCCCTGCACGATCTGGCCGAGGAATCCCTGATCGCCCTCGACCCCGAGTTCAATGCCGAATTCTATGCCGCGACCTATGCGGCGTTTGCCGCCGAGGACCTGTCGCCGCACGTCATCAAGAAGGCGCCCGACATGCACCTGGTGCTCGGGCTGGTCAGCGCCGGGCTTGGCGTTTCGCTGGTGCCGTCCTCGCTCGCGCAGATTCAGCACAAGTACGTGCAGTTCCGCCCGCTGAAGGAGACGCTTCCGAGAATGACCATGCGGCTCGCCTGGCATCCGGACACGGAGAGCGCGATCGTGCCGCGTTTCGTTGCGGAGGCGATGAAGGCGATCGCAAAGGGGCCGGCGAAGTCTCGTTCCCTGCGCGAGAAAGGGTGACGAGCGCTCGCCGGCTCCATGTTTCTTACGATCGGTCTCGGCGCGACCGCGTGTTGATCGCGGTCAGAACTTGATATCGGCCGCCTTGATGATCGGCGCCCATTTCCGGACTTCCGTAGCCATGAACGCCTTCAGCTCTTCCGGCGTGCCGCCGGCCGGCTGGATACCGATATTGTCGAAGGTGGCCCTGGCCTTGTCCGATTTGAGGTAGGCGTTGGTCGCCGCGTTGAGCTTGGCGACGACGTCGGGCGGCGTACCTGTCGGGGCCAGCAGCGCGTACCAGACGGTCGCCTCGAAGCCGGGAAGGCCGGATTCCGACGCGGTCGGAACGTTGGGGAGTTTCGACCAGCGCTGCGCGCCGGCCATCGCCAGCGCCTTGACCTGTCCGCCCTCGACAGTCGGGACGTAGGCTCCCATCGAATCCATCGCGATGTCGATGTTCTTGCCGATCAGGTCGGTGATGATGGCGGACGCGCCGCGGTATTGCACGGTGCCGAACTTGATTCCGGCCGTGCTTTGCAGGAGCACGCCGGTGATGTGCCCGAGCGTGCCGTTGCCGGGAAAGCCGGCATTGATCTTGTCGGGGTTCGCGCGCGCATAGTCGATCATCTCTTTGAGCGTCGAGAACGGCGCATCGGCACGCGCGGTGATCAGTACCGGTGACTTGCCGATCAGCACGACGGGGACGAAATCCCGCTCGGGATCGTATTGGATGCTGCTGTACATCAGCTTGTTGGTGGCGGCCTGGCCGGTCGTCGCGAACAGCAGCGTGTAGCCGTCGTGCGGCGAGCGGGCGACCGCGGCGGCGCCGATGTTGCCGCCCGCGCCCGCGCGGTTGTCGACTACGACCGACTGCCCGATCGTCTCGCTCATGTATTGGGCGAGGCCGCGGGCGAGGATGTCCGAGGTCGTGCCGGCCGAGAACGCGACGACCATGGTCACGGGGCGCGACGGCCAGGCTTGAGCTGCCGCGGGAGAGGAACCCGGCAGGCCGATCATGCCTGCCGCTGCCGCTATCGAGAGCGCCGCGCGCGCCGCCCGCATCCATCCAGTCATTTCCGGTCCTCCCTCTGGGTTATATCGTTGGTTGTCCGGCGCGGAGCGCCGTCGTTCAGAAGCCCACCTCGTCGCCGCCCTTGAGCGCCAGCATCCGCCGCGCCTCGTCCGGCGTTGCGATCTCGAGACCGAGTCCTTCGATGATCTGGCGCGCGTTCTTCACCTGGGCCGCGTTGGAAGGCGCAAGCTTGCCCGCGCCGAGCCATAGCGAGTCCTCCAGGCCGACGCGCACGTTTCCGCCCATCGCCGCCGCCATGGCCGCGATCGGCATCTGGTTTCGCCCGGCGCCCAGCACCGACCACTGATAGTTCTCGCGGCCGAAGAGGCGGTCCGCGGTGCGGCGCTGATGCATGACGTCTTCCGGATGCGTGCCGATGCCGCCGAGGATGCCGAACACCGTCTGCACGAACAGCGGCGGCTTCACGAGCCCGCGGTCCAGGAAGTGGGCGAGGTTATAGAGGTGGCCGGTGTCGTAGCACTCGAACTCGAAACGGGTGCCGTTGTCCCGGCAGGACTCGAGGATGAACTCGATGTCCTTGAACGTGTTGCGGAAGATGCGGTCCCTGCTGCCTTCCAGATAGGGCCGCTCCCAATCGTGCCTGAATTCCTTGAACCGCTCGAGCATCGGATAGAGGCCGAAGTTCATCGAGCCCATGTTGAGGCTCGCCACCTCCGGCTTGAGCGCGCGTGCCGGACCGGCACGCTCTGCCACCGGCATCGTCGCGGCGCCGCCGCTGGTCAGGTTGATGACGACGTTCGACGCCTGCTTGATGCGCGGCAGGAATTTCATGAAGGCTTCGGGCGCCTGATCGGGCTCGCCCGTCATCGGATCGCGCGCGTGCAGATGCACGATGGCGGCACCGGCCTCCGCCGCGCCGATGGCCGCCTCGGCGATCTCGTCCGGCGTCACCGGCAGATGCGGAGACATCGAGGGCGTATGGATCGAGCCCGTGACAGCGCAGGTGATGATGACCTTGGGCCGCTTCGCCACGTTTCCCCCCTGTCTATCGGCGTCGCTGCATTTTTCCGGCGCGCCCGGCCCGGTCAGGCCGTGACGTATTTTTTCCAGTTGTCGGTCTTCAGCGGCCTCGCCGGGAACGCGCTTCGGCGGTCGGCGGCTACGCCGACGAGATCGGCTGCATTGAGGCCCTTGCGTTTCAGATAAGCCTCGAACTCCGCCAGCGCGTCGGAAAGCGCGCCGGCGCCGCGGATCATGACCGCGGAGGTCATCTCGACGGCCGATGCGCCCGCGAGCATCATGCGTGCGATGTCGAGGCCGGTCTGTGCGCCGTTGGTGGCGATCAGCGGGCTTTCGGCACCAAGCTTCGCGCGCGACAGCGCCAGCCACTGGCACGTCAGCGGAAGATTCCAGTAGCCGCCGACTCCAAGCGTCGTGCCGAGCATCGGCTCGAGCGTCTCGAGATCGGGGATCAGACCCAGCGACCGCCCCGCCATGACGACGGCATCGCCCCCCGCCGCGAAGGCAGCGGCCGCGAGATCGGGGACCCGCTCGCTCTGGCCGGTGATCTTCACCCAGATCGGAAGCGAAACGGCCTTGCGCACCGTCGCGACGATCGCTGAGACATTCGCCGGGTCGAGCTCGGTCGAGACATGCCCCCTGGCCTGGCTCGCGTAGGGGGTGCCGATATTGAGCTCGAGGATGCGCAGCCCGGCCTGCTCGATCTGTCGGGCCATCCTGACCGTGTTGTCCAGGTCGGCGAGGATGACGCTCGCGACGGCGTAGGAGTCGAAGGTGTGCGCCTCGCGGTCCATCCGCGCCGTCTGCTCCAGCCACGCGTCGAACGATTGCGGGGTGAGCCCCGAACGGCACGCGACATAGGCGGAGGCGGGGGCGTCCGGGCCCCAGGGCAGGGGATTCCAGCGCTCGTCGAGCAGCATGTATTCGGCGCGCTGCAACTGGTCGCGCGCGGCTTCCGACTCATTCACCGACTTGACGACCACCGCGCCGACGCCGGCCTTCAGGGCGCGGCGAATTCCGTCGACCTCGATGAGGTGCTCCGCGGAGCCCGCGATGAGCGGGTTCTTCAAGGTCGTGCGGCCGAGCGTGGTGGTGAGAGCGGTCATTTGAATTCAAGCCCGTCTAGCGTGTTGCGGCTGCCTTGCGCCGCTTCGATCCCGTTTCCTGGGTGCCGGCGTGCCCCAGCTTGCGCGAGAGCTGCTGGCTTGCCTCGACCAGGGCCGCGATGTCGGAGGCTTTCGGCTTTTCCGGAAGGAACTGTATCGAGCCGACGATGGCGAGCGTGGCGACGCAGGCGTCGGTGCTGTCGAAGACGGGAGCCGCGACCGCGTTGATGCCCAGCATCGATTCTTCCGGAGCGGATGCGTAGCCGCGCCGGGCGATCTCGATCAGTTCTTTCTCGATGCGCTCGGACGAAGTGATCGTCCGGTCGGTGAATGCTTCCAGCGGACGTGCGAGCGCGCGGGTCTGGAACGGCCGTGGAGCGAACGCGAGCATCACCTTGCCCTGCGCCGTCGCATGGAAGGGCAGCTCGCTCCCGGAGCGCACGCCGATCTCGATGGGCGACTTGCCGGACAGCTTGGCAACGACGAGCGCGCCGCGCGGCGTCATTTCCGAAAGAACGACCGACTGTCCGAGCCGGTCGCGCAATTCCCGCATCGGTCCTTCCGCTAGTTGGACCAGATCGGTTTCCGGCGCGAGGCGCGCAAGCAGACGGCTTTTCGGGCCGATGGTGTAGCGGCTGGTCGAGGGGTTTTGCGCAAGATAGCCGCGCTCCACCAGCGTATGGAGATGCCGGTGGATGGAGCCCTTCGTCCCTTTAAGGCGGTCGGCGATCTGGGTGACGCCGAGTTCCTCGTCGGAGAAGGCAACCGCTTCCAGCACGTCGATCGCGAGCTGGACGGACCGGACCCCTGCCGCGCTGTCGCCCCCCATGCCTGTTACCTGCCGGAATATTGTTTGCGAATGCAGAACACCATACGCAAGTTCAGAACTCGATCAAGCGCGTGACATGGACGGCGTTGAAACAAATCTACGGAAATGGGGAAAATGCGACGGCGTTGCTGGAGCCGCATTGACCGCAGCCGGTGGGATTGCTACCAAAGTGGAAACATTGTTTCGCTATTGCGAACAGCAACTGACGCGGCCTCGGACAACAAATCAAGGCTGCCGGAATGGAGGAGCGCCCATGGCTACGGCATCCGATCAGGCGACAGGCGATCAGGCGACAGGGGCTCGCATCGACCGGCTTCTGAAGGGAGCCATCGATCCGCATGTGCACAGCGGGCCGTCGATCGCCGCGCGCGCGCTCGATCACGTCGAGTTGCTGCGGCAGGCCTCGGCGGCCGGCTTCGCGGCGGTGGTCACCAAGGATCACGATTATTCGAGCGTGATGACGGCGGCGTTGATCCGCCAGAACTTCCCCGAGCTGAAGACCAAGATCTACGCCAGCATCGTCCTCAATAACGTGATCGGCGGCTTCAATCCCTATGCGGTGGAGCATACCGCGGCGATGGGCGGCAAGATCGTGTGGCTTCCGACGCTCGCCGCCGAGAACCATCTGCGCTGGCAGGCGACCCAGGCGAAGTGGACCCACCCGGCCTCGACCGACAAGATCCGCCCGGCGGTCGGCATTCCGGTGCTCGATGCCGGCAGGAACGTGCGCGACGACGTCAAGGAGGTGCTCGACATCGTCGCCAGGAACGACATGGTGCTGGCCAGCGGCCACCTGCATATCAGCGAAACCTGGATCGTCTTCGAGGAGGCAAAGCGGCGCGGGGTGAAGCGCCTCGTGCTGACCCATCCGGAAGACATCGTGGACGCCAGCCTGAACGACGTGAGGGGCATCGCCGCCATGGGCGCCTTCGTCGAGCATTCGCTGTGCATGTTCATCGAAGGATCGAAGTTCAAGATCGCCTCGGCCGAGGACCTGCGTCAGCATATCGAAGCCGCGGGGGTGGATCAGACGATCTTGTGCTCGGACCTCGGGCAGGTCGGTTCGGTCAGCCCGCTGGAAGGGTTCCGCAGCGGCATCAAGCTCTGCATCGAGCTCGGTTACGACGACGAGCAGATACGCAAGATGGTTTCGTTGAACACCGCTCGCGCCCTTGGAATTGAAGCCGACCTGCCGACGCTGCACTGAGCCGCCCACGCGGCCGTCTGCGACGGTAACCAGGAGGTTTACAATGTACGATGTCAGCGATCCCCGCGCGGCGCTTGCCGCGGCGCCGGCCGCGAAACAGGCTCCCGGCGGTCCCTTCGGCGGCGCCGAATACGTGCGCTTTTACGCCGAGCCGCCGCAGGAAAGCGGGCCCGAGGGAAAGACATGGTATGGGCGGGGGCAGAATTTCGTCATCGCCTATACCGAGCCGGCGGGCGGCGCCGTGCTCGCGCGCGACAGCCAGGTCGATGAATATGTCGTGCTGATGCCCGACAAGCAGACCGTCGTGGAGATCACCACGCAGGACGGCACCGAGCGCGTGAGCGGCGGCTCGCTTGCCTTCGTGCCGCCGGGGAGATCGAGCCTGCGCGTGGTTACGCCGGGCCGCATCGTGCGCATGTTCACCTCGCGCGCGAGCGACCTCGCCGCCAAGTGCAGCAACGCCGCCGCCTATGCCGATGCCAAGCCCTATGTCGCGCCGGACGAGCCCTGGCCCGAGCCCAGGGGCGGCTACCGGCTGCGCGTCTACAGTCTCGATGTGCCGGCCGAGAAGGGCCGCTTCGGCCGCATCTGGCGCTGCACCACCTTCATGGTCAACTTCCTCGATTCCTATCAGGGGCCGCGCGACGCCACCAAGCTGTCGCCCCATCATCATGACGATTTCGAGCAGTGCTCGCTCGCGCTCGAGGGCGAGTTCGTCCACCATCTGCGCTGGCCGTGGACGGTGAACAAGCGCTTCTGGCGCGACGACGATCACGAATTGTGCGCCAGTCCCTCGATCGCCGTTATCCCGCCGCCCTCGATCCACACGACCGAGGCGGTCGGCGGCGGCCTCAACCAGCTTGTCGACATCTTCTGCCCTCCGCGAGTGGATTTCTCGCAGAAGCCGGGCTGGGTGCTGAACGCCGACGATTATCCGATGCCGTAAGCGGCGCAACCATCGAAAACCGATCATGCCTTCATCCGCCGCATCCTTCCGTCAGCGTCTGATCGCGCGCGAGCCGCTGATCGGCACTTTCCTGAAGACGCCGACCGGGCACGCGACCGAGATCGTCGGCGCCGCGGGATTCGATTTCGTCGTCATCGATCAGGAGCACGCGCCGTTCGATCGCACCACGTCCGACATGGCGCTGCTTGCGGCGCGCGCCGCCGGCATCCCGGCGCTGGTCAGGGTGCCGAATCCGGACGCCATATTGTCGGTGCTCGATTGCGGCGCCGCGGGCGTCCTGATCCCGCATGTTTCGAGCGTGGATTATGCGCGCCGGGTGGCTTCGCTCTGCCGCTATCGCGGTGGCAAGCGCGGCTTCGCCACGAGCACGCGCGCGGGCGATTACACGGCGGTGCCGATGTGGCGGCATATCGCCGATTCCGACGCCAATACGGTGGTGGTGGCGCAGATCGAGGACCCGGAAGCGCTCGACGAGATCGATGCGATCGCGGCGGTGGAAGGAATCGACTCGCTGTTCATCGGACGCGGCGATCTCACCGCCGCTTTCGGCGATGAGTCCAAGGACCCGCCCGCCGTGCGCAAGGCGGTCGAGCGTATCTCCGCCGCCGCGCAGGCGGCCGGAAAGCCGATCAGCGTCTATGTCGGCAACGGCACCGAGGCCGCCTGGCTGAAGGGGTTGGGAGCGAGCGCGTTCGTGCTGTCGTCGGACCAGGGATTCCTGCGGCAGGGCGCGCTCGCCGGTCTCGCCGAAGTGCGCGGCAAGATCGGCGCTCCGGGATAAGGACAGGTCGATGCTCCGGCCGGCAGAGCCGGGCTTTATCAAGAACAGGCTTCATAACGGGAGGATGAAGAAATGAGATTGCGCAACGCGCTGTTGATCGCCACGCTGCTCGCGGCCGTGCCCGGGTTTTCCGCCTCCGCGGCGGACAATATCAAGATCGGGTCCTCGCTCGGCCTGACCGGCTATGGCTCGCTCACCGACGGCCATTGGCGCGACGGTCTCGAACTCGCGATCGAGGCGGTCAACGCCAAGGGCGGGGTGCTCGGCCGCAAGCTGGAGCTGATTTACGAGGACAACAAGTCGATCCCGCAGCAGGCGGTGGTCGTCTATCGGAAGATGATGTCCGAGGACAAGGTGGTCGCTTTCGGCAGCGGCTGCATCTCCGCCGGCAACTTCGCCGCCGCGAGCTTCGTCACCAAGGCCAAGCTGCCGATGTTCCTCTGCTCGATCCTGCCGCAGCAGCCCGACGAGCAGAAGTGGGCCTTCAGCTTCCTGCCGCCGCCGAAATTCGAGATCGACTCGCGCTACGAGTACCTCAAGAACAAGACCGACATCCGCAAGGTCGGCGTGCTCGGCGATCCCAGTCCCTACGGCATGCTGATGCGCAAGTTCGCCCTCGACGACGCCAAGAACTTCGGCCTCGAAGTGGTCGCCAACGAATCCTACCAGCAGGACGACGCCGACTTCAGCGTCCAGATCGGCCGCATCAACGCCGCGGGCGGCGGTGCGATCATCATGATCGGGCAGGGCAACGCGGTCATCACCGTGTCGAAGAACATCAAGAGCCTCGGCCTGAACAAGATGCTGCTGCTCGGCAGCATCAACGAGCGCGAACTGCTTCTCGAGGCAGGGCAGGTGCTCGGCGAGCAGTATCTCTTTCCGTCGCCCATGATCCAGGTCGCGATCGACGATCTCAACCTCATCACCGACCCGAAGGCGCGTACCGCGGCCGAAGCCTTCATCACGCCGCTGAAAGCGAAATTCGGCAACAAGGTCGACAGCTCGCAGACCTCGCGCGCCTGGGACTCGCTCCTGATGATGGCGCAGGCGATGCAGGCGGCCAAGACGACCGAGGGAACGGCCGTGCGCGATGCCTTCGAGAAGATCGGCACCTATGTCGGGGCCGGCGCGACCTACGAGTTCTCGGCGACGCAGCATGTGGGGATCACCAGGAATCCCTACCTGATCGCTTATGTGAAGGACGGCAAGCTGGCCATCAAGTATGACGGCAGATAGTCCTTCATCGCATGCCCTGATCGAGGTCAACGGGCTGTCGGCCAGCTACGGTCATGTCGCTGCGCTCAAGCCCGTCGATCTTCGCGTCGAGGAGGGTGAGTTCGTCACCGTCCTGGGTCCCAACGGGGCGGGGAAGACGACGCTCCTGCGCGCCATCTCCCGGCTCATCGGCAGCAGCGGCAGGATCACGTTCCGGGGACGGAACATCTCCGCCCTCCCGACGCATCATCTCGCCAAGCTCGGCATCATCATGGTGCAGGAAGGGCGCGGGCTGTTCGGCGAGATGACGGTGCGGGAAAACCTGCTGCTCGGCGCCTACGGCATCGGCAATTCGAACGACGAGATGGAGCGGCGCTTCGAGCAGGTGTTCAAGCTCTTCCCGAAGCTGCGGGAGCGCGAGGGGCAGGTGGCGGCTTCGATGTCGGGCGGCGAGCAGCAGATGCTGGCGGTCGGCCGCGCGCTGATGGCGGGTCCGAAGTTATTGATGCTCGACGAGCCGTCGCTCGGGCTTGCTCCCAAGGTGGCGGCGGGAATCCTCGATACCCTGGGCGAGCTCAACCGCAACGGACTGGGCATCCTTCTCGTCGAGCAGAAAGCTCCGCTCGCGCTCAAGCTCGCGCGGCGCGTCTATGTTCTTTCCTCGGGCAGCGTCCGCGCGGAATTGCCGGCGCATGAGATCAAATCGCATCATGACCTTGCGCGCTTCTATTTCCACTAGGACCGGCGGTTACGGCTACGTCGCCATCGGCGGCGGGGTGCTTCTCGCCGCGCTGTTCGCCTTCGTCTTCATCAAGGGCGGCTATCTGCTCACGGTGATGCAGCTCGCGATGATCTACGGCGTGTTCTGCATCGGGCTGAACTTCTTCATGGGCTACACGGGGCAGGCCTCGTTCGGGCAGAACGCGTTCGCGGCGATCGGCGGCTATGGCACCGCGATCCTGTGCGTCGAGTACGGCTGGGAACCGGTGCTGGCGCTGCTGGCTTCGATGGCGATCGCCGGGGTCGCCTCGATCGTCGTCGGCTATCCGACGCTGCGGCTGCGCGGCCATTATCTCGCGATGGCGACCTTTGCGCTCGGTCTCATCACCTACGATCTGTCGGTGCAGTGGACCAGCCTGACGAAGGGTTACATGGGCTACGCCGGAATACCGCCGCTCGGCATCGGCCCGTTCACGGTCGAGGATGAGCGCATGAAGCTCGTCTGCCTGATGGTGCTCCTGCTGATCGGCCTGTGGATCTCCGGCCGCTTGCGCAATTCCCGCTTCGGCCGGGCGCTGCGCGCGATCTCGACCAGCGAGCCGGGCGCCGCCGCGCTCGGTATCCGCATTCCGCAGTACAAGCTGGCGGCGTTCATCATCGCGGCGCTTTACGCCTCGGCCGCGGGCTCGCTGTTCGCGCATGTCGTCGGCTTCATCAGTCCCGAAGTGTTCGGGCTGCAGATGGTGGTGGTCACCTTCACCATGCTCTACGTCGGCGGCATCGGCACCGTGCTGGGGCCGGCCATCGGCGCCGTCGTGGCGTCGCTGCTGCCCGAGATCGTGCGCAGCACCGGCCGCTTCCAGGACATCGCCTATGCCCTGGTCCTGCTGGTGCTGCTTATCTATGTGCCGAAGGGACTGTCCGCGCTTTCCGCCCTTGGCCGGCCGCGCGCGGCCGAGCCGGGCACGACGGGCTGAGCGGCGGGCCGGGCCATGGCGCTTCTCACGGTTCGAAACCTGACCAAGCGGTTTGCCGGACTGGCGGCCAACAGCGACATCAGCCTGTCCATTCCGGAAGGCTGCCTGTTTGCCGTCATCGGTCCCAACGGAGCCGGCAAGACAACCTTCTTCAACATGGTGTCGGGCTTCCTTGCGCCCACGGCGGGGACGATCGAGTTCGCGGGAGAGGACATCACGCATCTGCGGCAGGACAAGATCGCCGCGAAGGGGCTGGTGCGCACTTTCCAGCTCGTCCAGCTCTTCAAGGGAATGACGGTTGCCGAGAACGTCGAGGTCGGCTGCCATCTGGCGACCAGGGGCGGCGTCGGCGCCGCGCTGTGCCGCATGGCATGGTTCCGCCGCCAGGAGGCCGATGTGCACGCCCGGGCGCGCGAACTCCTCGCTTTCGTCGGCCTCGCCGGCCAGGCCGAGCTCGATGCCGAGTTGCTTCCCTACGGACAGCAGCGCCTGCTCGAGGTTGCCCGCGCGCTTGCCGCGCAGCCGCGCCTGCTGCTGCTCGACGAGCCCGCCGCCGGCCTCAATGCGCACGAGACCGACGCGCTCGCCGCCGTCATCCAGGAACTCAATCGCCGCGGCACCACCGTGCTGCTCATCGAGCACGACATGGCGCTGGTGACGCGTATCGCGCAGCGCATCGCCGTGCTCGATTTCGGCTGCAAGATCACGGAAGGAACGCCGGACGAGATCAAGCGCCATCCGGACGTGATCGCCGCTTATCTCGGCACGGAGGAGGCCGCGCATGCCCAGCACGGTTGAGCTTGTTCAAAGTCTCGTCAACGGCGTCGGCACCGGGCTCGTCTACGGCCTGATCGCCATCGGCTTCTGCGTGATCTACAACGCCAGCGGCATCGTCAACTTCGCGCAGGGCGTTTTCGTCATGCTCGGCGGCATGTTCACCCATGCGATGCTGACGCGGCTCGGCTGGCCGCTCGCCGTCTCGGCGTTCGTCAGCATCGTCGTCGTCGCGGCCGTCGGGGTAGCGGTGCAGATCGCGGTCATCCGGCCGATGTGGAAACGTGGCGCGCCGCTGTTCGCGATCATCCTCGCCACCTTGGCCGTGCAGTTGCTGATCGAGCAGATCGTCATTCTCACCATGGGCGATCAGCCGCGGACCTATCCCGATTTCTCGCCCGGCGGGCCGCTGAAGCTCGGCGACATCGCAATCAGCTACCAGCTCTTCTGGATTCTCGGCTGCGGCGCGCTCATGGTGCTGCTGCTCGTGCTTTTCTTCAATCATACCCGAGCCGGCCGGGCGCTGCGCGCCTGCTCGCAGAACCGCGAAGCCGCGGCGCTGCTCGGCATTCCGGTCAATGCGATGCTGATGCTGTCGTTCGCGTTGAGCGCGGCGCTCGGTGCCGCGGCCGGGATTCTGATCACGCCGACGCAGTACACGGCATACAGCGTCGATGGTCCCTTCGGCATCAACGGGTTCATCGCGGCGATCATCGGAGGATTCGGCAGCGCGCCGGCCGCGCTTGTCGGCGGCGTGCTGCTCGGCGTGGTGCAGTCTGGCGCCATCGTCGTGGTCGGAGCCGGCTACAAGAACGTCGTGGCGCTCACCGTGCTGCTGATCGTACTGCTGTTCTTCCCGCATGGTTTGTTCGGTGGGCTGGGGAAGCGCGTTTAGCAAATGGCGGGTTCGTTGAGCGGCAAGGTTGCATTGATCACCGGTGGCTCGCGGGGCATCGGCGCCGCGGTCGCCCGCCGCTTCGCCGCGGCCGGCTGCCGGGTCGCCATCGGCTATCACTCGCGCGGCGATGCCGCCACCGCTCTGGCGAGGGAGATCGCCGCCGCCGGCGGGCAATGCATGGCGGTGCAGGGCGATATCGCCGATGCGGATGCGGCGCAGTGGATCGCGACGGATACCGCCGACCGCTTCGGCCGCATCGATATCCTGATCAACTGCGCGGGCATCGGGCCTTATCGCGCCCTGGGCGAGATGGATGCGCGGTTCATCCGCTCGATCCTCGATGCCAACGTGCTCGGCATGGTGCTCGTCACCCAGGCGGTGCTTCCGCATCTGACCGCGCCCGGCGGACGCATCGTCAATTTCGCTTCCGCGCTGGCATTCCGGCCGATTCCGACGAGCTCGGTCTATTCCGCTTCGAAAGCCGCGGTCGTCACGCTGACCCATGCCTGGAGCAAGGAACTCGGGCCGAAAGGCATAACGGTCAACGCCATCGCGCCGGGCGTGATCGAGACCGACATGACCGCATCGATTCTGGAGGAGCGCGGCGCAAGCATCGTGTCCTCGACACCGCTCGGGCGCATCGGCCAGACCGACGATATCGCAGGCGTCGCGCTCTTCTTGTGCTCGCCCGAAGCCGGCTGGATCACCGGGCGCACGATCATCGCCGACGGGGGAGTCACCTGAGGGGCGATAAAGCGTCAGGTCGCTGCCCGCCGCTCAGCGACCATATTCGGGCTGCCATCGGGGATCGTCATGGTCGCGGATTTACCGGCCGTTCCCGTCGCCGGCCGCTCGCTTCTGGCGCGCATCTGTCGGCGGTTTCGCCGGCTCCGGAAACGGTAGTCGGCATGTACTGTGCCGGGACCGGATTTTGAAAGAATCGTATCGCATCGCTTAGCCCCTTGAAGGCAAAATTCTTTTTTTCGCGATCATATTGTTCTCCGTTCCGATCGGGTTTTAGTCCTGCTTACGAACCGGTTGGCACGTCGCTTCTGTCACGCCGAGCCGGTCCGGTGGAGGCCGAGCCGACGACGTCTCTCTGGCGCTGAAGATCGAAAATTAGCGAAGACTGGCTCTCCCTGTTTATCGGTCTTGCCGGCGGCGAGCGGCCATTCGCTTCCGGGGTTTGTTTGCAATGACCAAGGCGGAATTTCCAAGTTCGACCCTCACCACCGATCAGTGGGAGCAGATCAACCGGCTCGCCACGTCGCTCAGCCACGACCAGGCGATCTGGATCAGCGGTTATTTTGCCGGCCTCGGCCATCAGGCCCGCACCGGTTCGATCGCTCCGGAACTTGGTATCAGGCTGACGCCGCCTTCCGGGGCCGGGATTGCTGCCGCCTCCGCCACCCGGCTGCTGACGATCCTGTTCGGCAGCGAGACCGGAAACAGCAAGAACCTCGCCAAATCGCTGGCCGAAGCCGCCAAGGCGAAGGGAATAGAGCCGCGGCTCGTCGATATGGCCGATTACAAGACGCGCGGTCTCAAGGACGAGCAGGATCTGCTCGTCATCACCAGCACGCATGGGGAGGGCGATCCGCCGCAGACGGCGGTCGGCTTCTTCGAATTCCTGGAAAGCCGCAAGGCGCCGAAGCTGCCGCAACTGCGCTTCGCGGTGCTGGCGCTGGGAGATTCGACCTACGAACGCTACTGCGAGGCCGGCAAGCGCATCGACCGCCGCCTCGAGGAACTGGGCGCGCAGCGTCTCGCCGACCGGGTCGATTGCGACGTCGATTACGAGGACGCCGCGGCCGCCTGGATTGCCGCGGCCGTCGGCAAGCTCGCGCCATCCGATTCGGCTGGGCAGCAGCCGGCGCTGTCGTCGGCGGCTTCGGTCCCGGACACTGCGCCCGGGCCGGCGGCGGCGACCTTCGACAAGAAGAATCCGTTCCAGGCCGCCGTCATCGACAACCTCGTGTTGACGGGGCGGGGCTCCACCAAGGAAACCCGCCATATCGAACTGTCGCTTGCCGATTCCGGCCTGACCTATCGGCCGGGTGACGCGCTGGGTGTCGTGCCGCGCAACGATCCGGCGCTGGTAACCGCGCTGCTGGATCGGCTCGGCCTCTCGGCCGAAGCACCGGTAGCGGTCAAGCAGGGCACGACCAGTCTCGGCGAGGCGCTGGCCGGCACGTTCGAGATCACGGCGGCGACGCCGCGTTTTCTCGACCATTGGGCCGAGCTCACCGGCGACGCGGACCTGCAGGCGCTGCGCACCACCGACCAGAAGGAAGCGCGCACCGCCTTCCTGCACAATCATCATATTCTCGATATCGTCAGCCGCTTTCCGGCGCCGGGCATCGATGCGGGGCGGCTCATCGCCGGATTGCGGCCGCTGCAGCCGCGGCTCTATTCGATCGCATCGAGCCTTGCCGCCGCGCCGGAGGAAGCGCACCTCACGGTCAGCACGGTACGCTACGTCCTTCACGACGTGCCGCGCACCGGCGTCGCTTCCGGCTACCTCGCCGCGCGCACCGAGCCCGACGCCACCGTTCCGGTTTATATCCAGTCGAACGATCACTTCCATCTGCCGGACGACGACGTGCCGATCCTGATGATCGGCGCCGGCACCGGCGTCGCGCCCTATCGCGCCTTCATGCAGGAGCGCGAGGCGCGCGGCGCGTCTGGCCGTTCCTGGCTGTTCTTCGGCGAGCGCAATTTCCGCAGCGACTTCCTTTATCAGGTCGAATGGCAGGAGCTGCTGAAGAACGGCGTGCTCACCCGTCTCGACCTTGCGTTCTCCCGCGATGCCGCGCCGAAGACCTATGTGCAGGACCGGCTGCGCAAGCAGGGCCGCGATGTCTATGCGTGGCTCGAAGAGGGCGCCTGGCTCTACGTCTGCGGCGATGCCGCGCACATGGCTCCGGACGTCCATGCGGCGCTCACCGACATTGTTGCCGAGCACGGCGGCCTCGATCGCGAAGAGGCGGGGGCCTACCTGTCGGCTCTGCAGCGCGACCGCCGCTACCGGCTCGACGTGTACTGAGGTCATGCGGATGGACGCCAAGACACCTGCCACCACGGATCGCAGCCGCGATCTTTCCCAGCCGCTCGACAAGCTCGGGCCGGACGAGACGCTGAAGGCGAACAGCGACTACCTGCGCGGGACGATCAAGCAAAGTCTGGCCGACGAAATCACCGCGGCAGTGACGCCGAGCGACGGCAAGCTGATGAAGTTTTTCGGCATCTACCAGCAGGACGACCGCGACATCCGCGACGAGCGGCGACGGCAGAAGCTCGAAGCCGCTTTCTCCTTCATGGCGCGCGTGCGCCTGCCGGGAGGCGTCTGCAGCCCGAGCCAATGGCTCAAGCTCGATGAACTCGCGCGCACCTACGCCGGCGACACGCTGCGGCTGACCACGCGGCAGACGTTCCAGCTCCACCGCGTCATGAAGCATGACCTGCGCACCGTCATCCAGGGCCTGCGGGACGTGCTGCTGGATACCAAAGCGGCGTGCGGCGACGACACCCGCGGCGTGATGTGCACGGTCAATCCCAACCTGTCGAAGCTGCATGGCGACGTCTATGCGCTCGCCAAGCGGGCGAGCGACCATGCGACCCACAAGACGGGCGCCTATAGCGAAATCTGGTACGGCGCGGAGCGTCAGGAGACGGATGGCCCGGAAGAGCCGTTCTACGGACGCACCTATATGCCACGCAAGTTCAAGATCGGCTTCGCGATCCCGCCCAGCAACGACATCGATGTCTATGCCCAGGATCTTGGATTCATCGCCATTGCCCAGCGCGGCAAGCTGAAAGGCTTCAACGTCGCCATCGGCGGCGGTCTCGGCCGCACCGACCAGGCGCCGAAGACCTACCCGCGGCTTGCCAGCGTTATCGGTTATGTCGAAACCGAGAAGCTGTTCGCGACCATCGATGCGGTCATGTCGGTGCAGCGCGATTACGGCGACCGGGTGGACCGCCAGCACGCCCGCTTCAAATACACCATCGACGACAAGGGGATCGACTGGATCAAGGCGGAGGTCGAACGGCGTCTGGGTTTCGCGCTGGCGCCCGCGAAACCTTACCAGTTCACGTCGAACGGCGATCCGCTCGGCTGGATCAAGGGCGAGGACGGACGCGAGCACTGCACGCTGTTCATCCAGAACGGCCGCGTCATCAACACGCCCGACCGCCCGATGATGGACGGGCTGCGGGCCATCGCCGGCATCCACAAGGGCACGTTCCGGATCACGCCGAACCAGAACCTCATCATTTCCGACATCGCGCCTGAAGATCGCCCCGCCATCGAGGCGCTGCTGAAGGAATACGGCCTCAACGAGTTCGAGAACCGCAGCGGGCTGCGTCTCAACTCGATGGCCTGCGTCGCGCTGCCGACCTGCGGCCTGGCGATGGCGGAGAGCGAGCGCTATCTGCCCGATCTTCTCACGAAGATCGAAGTCATTCTGAACGCGCACGGACTGAAGGACGATCCGATCACGATCCGCATGACGGGCTGCCCGAACGGCTGTGCGCGGCCTTACATCGCCGAGATCGGCCTGACGGGGCGCGCGCCGGGGAAATACAACCTGTATCTCGGCGGCGGCTTCCACGGCGAACGCCTGAACAAGATGTATCTCGAGAATGTCGGCGAGGCCGCGATCCTTGACGCCCTCGACAAGACGCTTGGCCATTACGCCCGCGACCGCAGGCCGGGCGAGCGCTTCGGCGATTTCGCGATCCGCGCCGGCTATGTGGCCGAGGTGAAGGAAGGGCGGTTTTTCAACGATTGAGGCGGATCGGGCGCTTCGCGCCGCCGCCGGACGGTTCCATGTTCACAGAAGAAAGGCGACAGTACCATGCCCGATAGCAAAGAGAGCCCGCTCGTCACCGCCGATTGGGTCAAGGACCATCTCAACGATCCGAAGGTGCGGATTTTCGAGGTCAGCGTCGATCCCGGCGTCTACGCCAAGGCGCATATCCCGGGCGCTTTCAATCTCGACTGGCACGTCGATCTCGTCGATACGGTGAACCGCGACATCGCTTCGCGCGAGAAGCTGCAGGGCACGCTGCGCAAGGCGGGCGTCGCGCCCGACGCCACCATCGTCATCTATGGCGATCACAACAACTGGTTCGCCGCCTGGGGCGCGTGGGTGCTCGACGTCTATGGCCTCGGCGCCAACGTCAAGCTGCTCGACGGCGGCCGCAAGCTCTGGGAGGCGCGCGCGCTTCCGGTGACCGCGGAAGTGCCCACGTTCCCGGCATCCTCGATCACGCTGTCGGAACGCAACGAGAAGCTGCGCGCGCGGCTTCCGGACGTGCTGGCGATCGCCGAGGGCCGGGTGCCCGGCAAGCTGATCGACATCCGTTCGCCCGACGAGTACCTCGGCAAGATTTTCGCGCCGGAAGGCGTGAAGGAACTGTCGATCCGCGCCGGCCATATTCCGGGTGCCGAGAACGTTCCGTGGGCGACCATCGTCAACGACGACGGCACGTTCAAGCCGGTCGATGAAATCCGCAAGATCTATGCCGCCAAGGGTGTCGACGGCTCGCTGCCGGTCGTGACCTATTGCCGGATCGGCGAGCGATCGAGCCATTCCTGGTTCGCGCTCAAGCGCATCCTCGGCTACGAGGTGCGCAACTACGACGGCTCCTGGACCGAGTACGGCAATTCGGTCGGCGTTCCGGTGACCAACAAGAGCGGCACGGTCTGGCTCGGGAAGTAAGCCGTCCGAAGCTCGTTCCGCATACGATGAAAGA
>Ga0182735_1000799_pt1 | contig 22916 bp, 19 predicted proteins | sample eDN5th30CKraftMG_FD_128524 | JGI IMG/M metagenome (GOLD analysis project Ga0182735, IMG submission 128524) | Enriched Miracle-Growth compost microbial communities from Emeryville, California, USA - eDNA 5th pass 30_C Kraft MG (version 2) (version 2) ...
GAGAACTGGTCGCGGCCGCAGGTCGATTCCAGCCTTGCCTTCGACATCGTCGGCGGTCGCCATCCGGTGGTCGAGCAGGCGCTGCGCCGCGCCGCCGAAGCGCCGTTCGTCGCCAACGACTGCGACCTCTCGCCGGAGGGCGATGCCCAAGGGGGCAGGCAGGCCGGGGCGATCTGGCTCTTGACCGGCCCCAACATGGGCGGCAAGTCGACCTTCCTGCGCCAGAACGCGCTGATCGCCATCCTTGCCCAGACCGGCTCCTACGTGCCGGCCAAGAGCGCCAGTATCGGCGTCGTCGACCGGCTGTTTTCGCGCGTCGGCGCCTCCGACGACCTGGCGCGGGGCCGCTCCACCTTCATGGTCGAGATGGTCGAGACGGCGGCGATCCTCAATCAGGCAGGCGAGCGGGCTCTGGTCATCCTCGACGAGATCGGGCGCGGCACCGCCACCTTCGACGGCCTCTCCATCGCCTGGGCGGCGGTGGAATACCTGCACGAGAAGAACCGCTGCCGCGCGATCTTCGCCACGCATTTCCACGAGATGACGGCGCTGGCCGGAAAGCTGTCGCGGCTCCACAACGTCACCATGCGGGTGAAGGAGTGGGAAGGCGACGTGGTGTTCCTGCACGAGGTGGGCAAGGGCGCCGCGGACCGCAGCTATGGCGTGCAGGTGGCGCGGCTGGCAGGCCTGCCTGAGGCTGTGGTGGCGCGCGCCCGCGAGGTGCTGCGCCAGCTCGAGGAAGGCGAAGTCTCGGGCAAGGCCGAGCGGCTGGTGGACGACCTGCCGCTGTTTTCCGTCGCCGCCCGGCGCGAGGCGCCGAAGCCGGCGAAGAGCGATGCGGTGGGCGAAGCGCTCGCCGCGCTCAACCTCGACGAGATGACGCCGCGCGAGGCGCTGGAAACGCTCTACCGGCTGAAGGGCCTGGCCGAGCTGTAATCTAATCCCCGAAAATCATTGAAGAAACCAGGAAGGGACAGTCATCATGGCTGAACGGATCAGGATCGCCATCGCCGGCCACGGCAATCTCGGGCGCGGCGTCGAGGCGGCCGTCGCCAGGAACGCCGACATGGATCTTGCCGGCATCTACAGCCGGCGCCCCCCGGAGCAACTCAAGCCGTTGCAGGCCGGCACGCCGGTTTTCGGCATGGAAGCGCTGCCCGGTCACACCGACCGCATCGACGTGCTGATCCTGTGCGGCGGCTCCAAGGAGGACCTGCCCGTGCAGGGGCCGCAACTGGCGGCGCTGTTCAACACCGTGGACAGCTTCGACACGCATGCCCGCATTCCCGAATATTTCGCCGCCGTGGATGCGCCTGCCAGGGCCAATGACAGGACGGCCCTGATTTCGGCCGGCTGGGACCCCGGCATGTTTTCCATCAACCGGGTCATGAGCGAGGCGCTGCTGCCGGACGGTGCCACCTACACCTTCTGGGGCGACGGGCTCAGCCAGGGGCATTCGGATGCCGTGCGCCGCGTCGACGGCGTTGCCGATGCCGTCCAGTATACGCGCCCGGTCGAGGAAGCGGTGGAACGGGTGCGCCGCGCCGAGCGGCCGGTCCTGTCGACGCGCGAGAAGCACACGCGCGAGTGCTTCGTCGTGCTGGAGGAAGGCGCCGACGCCAAGCGGGTGCGCGACGCCATCGTCACCATGCCGCACTATTTCGACGCCTACGACACCACGGTGCATTTCATCGGCGCGGAGGAACTGGCGCGCGACCATCGGGCGATGGGGCATGGCGGCTTCGTCATCCGCAGCGGCAACACTTCGGCCGGCAACGCCCAGGTCGTCGAATATGCGCTGAAGCTCGGCAGCAATCCCGAATTCACCGCCAGCGTGCTGGTGGCCTATGCGCGCGCCGTCCATCGGCTGCACGCCATGGGGCAGTATGGCGCAAAGTCGGTGTTCGACGTGCCGCCGGGTCTGCTTTCCTCCAGGAGCGCCGAGCAGTTGCGCGCCGAAGAACTGTAGGCGCCGGCGGTCAGATCATTGTTGACGAGGTTTGTACCGAACGGTACAAAACTTCCATCGACCGCGTCGCGGCCATAGATGATGGAGCAACACAATCATGAGCCGCCCGCCGCTTCCGCCCTTCACTCCCGAGTCCGCCGCGCAGAAGGCGCGGCTGGCCGAAGACGCCTGGAACGGGCGCGACCCGGAAAGGGTGGCGTCGGGCTATACCGAGGACAGCATCTGGCGCAACCGTGCCGAATTCGTCACCGGCCGCGCCGAGATCGTCGCGTTCCTGCGCCGCAAATGGGTGCGCGAGCTCGACTACCGCCTGATCAAGGAAGTGTGGAGCTCGCATGACAACCGCATCGCCATCCGCTTTGCCTATGAGTGGCATGACGATGGCGGCCACTGGTTCCGCTCCTACGGCAACGAGAACTGGGAGTTCAATGCGGAGGGGCTGATGTACCGTCGCCATGCCAGCATCAACGACTTGCCGATCAGGGAAAGCGAGCGCAAGTTTTTCTGGCCGCTCGGCCGTCGCCCCGACGACCACCCCGGCCTTACCGAACTGGACCTGTAGAGCATGCTCCCGAAAGTGCATCGCGGTTTTCGGAAAAAGATCATGGTCCAACAAAGGGATAGAGCGTCCTGACGCTCTAGAGCGCATGCGCGCAGACACCGCCGAAGCCGAGAAACTGGTTGCCCGTATCGCCGAGGTGTTTCGCGAACGTGGCTATGAGGGCGCCAGCCTGACGCGGATCGGGCAGGCGACGGGGCTGGGCAAGGGCAGCCTCTACAACTTCTTTCCCGGTGGCAAGGAAGAGATGGCCGCCGCTGTGCTCGCCCATATCGCCGCATGGTTCGAGGAAAACGTGTTCGCGCCCCTGCGGGACGAAGGCCAACCCGCCGCCGGCATCGGCCGCATGCTCGACGCCACCGACCTCTATTTCCAGTCGGGCGGCCGCGTCTGCCTGGTCGGGGCCTTTGCACTGGATGATTCCAGGAATCGTTTCGTCACCGAGATAAGGGCCTATTTCGGCTCCTGGGTCGCGCATCTCAGCGCAGCACTGCAACGCGGCGGTCGCGACAAGCCTGAAGCCGACCAGCTTGCCGAGGATACGGTCGCGGCCATCCAGGGCGCGCTGACCCTGTCGCGCGCCTTCGACGATACGGCCGTGTTCTCGCGCGCGCTGGCGCGGGCAAGGGCAAGGCTTGCGGTCTGAGGGGCCGCCGGCGCCCGGTTCGGTTTCAGACTCGTGTTCAGATCATCTCCAGCGGCTGCCTGCGCGGCGGCGGCGCGAACAGCCGGTCGAGTTCGGCGAGGTCTTCAGGCGCGAGCTTGATGTCGAGCGCGGCGACGTTCTGTCGGATATGCTCGGCTCGGACCGCCTTGGGAATGGCGATGACACCCGGCCGGGCCATCGTCCAGGCCAGCGCGATCTGTGCCGAGGTCGCGCCGTGGCGGGCGGCGATGGCGTCCAGTTTGCCGCCGCGCGCCAGCCGCCCCTGTTCCACCGGCGAATAGGCCATGATAGGCATGCCGTGCTGCCGGCACCATGGCAGGAGGTCGAATTCCGGCCCGCGCCGGGTGAGGTTGTAGAGTATCTGGTTGGTCTGGCAGTTCCCGCCGGCGGGCAAGGCCGCCAGTTCTTCCATGTCGTCGGCGTCGAAATTGGACACGCCCCAATGGCGGATTTTTCCCGCCGCCTTCAACGCCTCGAGCGCTTCCACCGTTTCGCGCAATGGCACGCCGCCGCGCCAATGCAGCAGGTAAAGGTCGATGCGATCGGTGCCGAGCCGCTTCAGGCTGCGTTCGCAGGCCGCCACCGTGCCCGAGCGCGAGGCGTTGGACGGCAGTACCTTGGAGACGATGAAGGTTGAATCGCGATGGCCGGCGATGGCCTCGCCGACCACGGATTCGGCGTTGCCGTACATTTCCGCCGTGTCGATCAGCGTCAGGCCGAGGTCGAGACCGAGCCGCAGCGCCGCCACTTCCTCGGCGAAGCGGCTCCTGTCCTCGCCCATGTGCCAGGTGCCCTGACCGAGGACCGGCACGGCCTCGCCGCTGGGCAGGGTGGTGGTTCGGATCGGCATCGGTGGCTCCTTCGTCAGGCGGCAGTGGGATCAAGGATACCGCATGACGGGATTTGAGCCAGTATTGGGAGGATTCTGTGTCCGGCCTGCTTCACCCGGCATTTGCCGCCGGATGAAGGCAGGCCGTGTGGCCGCCTATTTTCCCGGATGCGCGTCCAGCCAGTCTTCCATTTCCGTTATTTCCTTTTCCTGCGCCGTGATGATGTTTTGCGCCAGCTTGCGCAGTTCCGGATCCTTGCCATGATCGAGCAGCACCTTGGCCATGTCGATGGCTGCCTGGTGATGCGGGATCATGGCGCGCACGAAGTCGGCGTCGGCGTTTCCGGTGTACTGCATCGCCATCATCTCGCGGTGCATCTTGTCCATCGCCGCCTGGTAGCCGGCGGCGGCCGGGTCGTCGGTCGCTGCGGCGGCCATGTCATGGTTCATCTGTGCCGATTGCGCCGGCATGCCGGCAAGCTGCGCGCCCAGCAGCGCGACGGCGGCCATCGGCGCGAGCAGGATTTTGCGGGTCATACGCATGGGAATTCTCCTTTGGAGTCTATCTGGAAAAGGCGTTCAGAGTTTCAATGTCCTGAGCCGTAACGCGTTCGCGATGACCGACACCGACGACAGGCTCATCGCCGCGGCCGCCAGCATCGGCGACAGCAGCGTGCCGGTGAGGGGGTAGAGCACGCCGGCGGCCACCGGCACGCCGAGCGCGTTGTAGAGGAAGGCGAAGACGAGGTTCTGGCGAATGTTGCCGATGGTCGCCTGCGCTAGCCGGCGTGCCCGCACGATGCCGGTGAGGTCGCCCTTGAGCAGCGTGATGCCGGCGCTTTCCAGCGCCACGTCGGCGCCGGTGCCCATGGCGATGCCGACATCGGCGGTGCTGAGCGCCGGGGCGTCGTTGATGCCGTCGCCGGCCATCGCCACCACGGCCCCCTTCGCCTGGAGTTCCTCGATCAGCCGGGCCTTCGATTCCGGCAGCAGCCCGGCCTGCACCCAGTCGATGCCGAGCCTGGCGGCGATCGCCTGCGCCGTGCGCTCGTTGTCGCCGGTCGCCATGATGATGGTGAGGCCCTGCTCGTGCAGCGCCTTGATCGCCTGCGCGGCGGTCGCCTTGATCGGGTCGGACACGGCGACGATGCCGGCCGCCTTACCGTCGATGGCGACCAGCACGGCCGAGCGGCCGTCCGCGCGCAAGGCGTCGGCCTGCCCGGTGAGCCGGGTCGTATCGATGCGCTCCTCTTCGAGGAAGCGCGCATTGCCGAGCAGCACCGCGCGGCCGCCGACCTTGCCGGTCACGCCCTTGCCGTTGACGGCCTCGAAACCGTCGGCGGCCGAAAAGGCCAGCTTGCGCTCTCTCGCCCCCTGCACGATGGCGTCGGCCAGCGGATGCTCAGAACCCTGTTCGATGGCGGCGGCGAGCGACAGCACCTCGTCCTCGCCGAAGCCGTCGAGCGCGACCACGTCGGTCAGCGTCGGGCGGCCTTCGGTCAGCGTCCCGGTCTTGTCGACGATCAGCGTATCGACGGCGGCGAAGCGTTCCAGCGCCGCCGCTTCCTTGACCAGCACGCCGGCCTGTGCGCCGCGCCCGGTCGCGGTCATGATCGACATCGGCGTCGCCAGCCCGAGCGCGCAGGGGCAGGCGATGATCAGCACCGACACCGCCGAGACGAGGGCGAAGACCAGTCGCGGCTCAGGCCCGAACAGCGCCCAGGCGATGAACGCCACGATGGCGACCAGCACCACGGCCGGGACGAAGTAGAAGGAAACGCGGTCGGCCAACCCCTGGATCGGGGCGCGGCTGCGCTGTGCCTTCGCGACCAGATCGACGATGCGCGCAAGGGTCGTTTCGGAGCCGACTCGTTCGGCCCGCATCACCAGCGTGCCGTTGCGGTTGAGGGTACCGCCGGTGACCGGGTCGCCCGCCGCCTTGCCGACCGGCAGCGGCTCGCCGGTGATCATCGATTCGTCCACCGCCGAGCGTCCGTCCGTGACGGTGCCGTCCACCGGCACGGCTTCGCCAGGGCGGATGCGCAGGAGGTCGCCTTCGCGTACGCTGTCCAGCGCGACATCCGTTTCGCTGCCGTCCGATTCTATGCGCCGCGCGGTCTTCGGGGCGAGGTCGAGCAGCGCGCGAATGGCCGAGCCTGTCTTTTCGCGGGCCCTGAGTTCCAGCACCTGGCCGAGGAAGACCAGCGCCACGATGACCGCCGAGGCCTCGAAATAGACCGGGACGGCGCCGCCATGGCCTCGGAACGCATGTGGGAAAAGGCCGGGGAACAGCGTAGCCACAACGCTGTAGAGATAGGCGGCGCCGACGCCGAGCGAGATCAGCGTCCACATGTTCGGGCTGCGGTTGAGGATGGATTGCCAGCCGCGCCGGAAGAACGGGATCGCCGCCCACAGCACCACCGGGCTGGCCAGCGCCAGCTCGATCCAGGTGGCGGCCGGTTCGCCGACCAGATCGCGCACCGGCAGCCCGAGCATTGGCCCCATGGACAAGACGAGCAACGGGATCGACAGCGCCGCGCTCACCCAGAAGCGGCGCGAAAAATCGACCAGTTCGGGGTTGGGGCCTTCCTCGCCGGTCGGCACCCCCATCGGCTCCAGCGCCATGCCGCAGATCGGGCAGTCGCCGGGACCGTCGCGCACGATCTCGGGGTGCATCGGGCAGGTGTATTTCGTGCCCTTCGGCGCCGGGGTGGGCGCAGGCCGGCCGTTGCGGTATTTTTCCGGGTCGGCCTGGAACTTGTCGAGGCAGCCTTGCGAGCAGAAATAAAATTTTTCGCCCTCGTGCCTGAGGAAATGCCGGGCCGTGGCGCGGTCGACCTTCATGCCGCAGACCGGGTCTTCGGCGGTCAGGTAGCTTTCCGGGTGGGCGGTGAATTTGGTCCGGCAGCCTTCGCTGCAGAAATGGAAGACGCGCCCGCCATGCTCCGCGCTCGGCTTGCCGGCGTTCGGGTCGACCGTCATGCCGCAGACGGGATCGCGGGTCACGGCTTCGTCGGCCGGCGCGGCGGCGTGCGCGGAACAGCGGGAGCCGGTCCCGCCGTGGGCGTGGTGATGATGGTGGTGGTCGTGGTTCGCCATTGCGGTCCTCGAAACGATGCGGAATCTCGATTTCGATCGAAGGTAGGGCTTCCAGCAACTGGAAGGTCAAGAGGCGTTCGGACAAGAAATCGGAGGCGGGCTCCTTCGCCGCCGCTCGGGGCTGGGCCCCATACCCATGGCCCCCAAAACACGCTATAGACGCGCCCGATAAGGCACTTCTCGAAACGGCACCCGCGCGGCCTATGGCGAAACTACCCCCGAAGCTCGACGAACTGATCGACGGCCACGCCCTGCGCGCAGATCTCGCGACACTGGCCGGCGACGGCGGGCTTACGCAGCCGCAGGCGAGGGCGGCGGCCCTTCACCTGCTCAAGGAGCGCAAGGCGGAAGCCTTCGGCAGGGTGGAGGAATTGCTGAAGGCTGATGGCAGCGGCTCGGCCTGCGCCATCCGCCTTTGCCATGTCATGGATGAGATCATCGGCGCGCTTTACGCCTGCGTCTCCGGCGGGGGCGAAAGCATGGCGGTCGTCGCCGTCGGCGGCTACGGCCGCGGCACGCTGGCGCCGGGTTCCGACATCGACCTCCTGTTCCTGCTTCCGGGGGGCAAGTCCCCGGCGGCCGCTGCCGCCGAAACCATGCTCTACCTGCTGTGGGACATGCGGCTGAAGGTCGGCCACGCCACCCGTACTGTCGAGGAATGCCTGCGGCTGGCGCGCGAGGACATCACCATCCGCACGGCCCTGCTCGAGGCGCGGCTGGTCTGCGGCGACGGCAAGCTTTTCCAGACGCTGGAGCGCCGTTTCGACCGCGAACTGGTATCCACGACCGGCCCGGAATATGTGCAGGCCAAGCTTGCCGAGCGCGATACCCGCCACGCCAAGGCCGGCGAGAGCCGCTACCTGGTCGAACCGAACGTCAAGGACGGCAAGGGCGGCCTGCGCGACCTGCATACGCTGTTCTGGATCGGGAAATACTTTTATCGCGTACGCACCGCCGAGGAACTGGTCGGCAAGGGGGTCTTTACGCAGGCTGAATACAACCTGTTCCGCAAGGCGGAGGATTTCCTGTGGGCGGTGCGCTGCCACATGCACTTCCTCACCGGCAAGGCGGAGGAGCGCCTGCATTTCGACATCCAGCGCGATATCGCCGAGCGGCTCGGCTATACCAGCCATCCCGGCCTTTCGGCGGTCGAGCGCTTCATGAAGCACTATTTCCTCGTGGCCAAGAATGTCGGCGACCTGACCCGCATCTTCTGCGCCGCGCTGGAGGAGGAGCAGGCGAAGTACGTGCCCGGCTTCGACCGCATCATCGGCGGCTTCTCGCGCCGCAAGCGCAAGCTTGCCGGCACCAGCGATTTCATCGTCGACAACCATCGCTTGAATGTCGCTGACGACCAGGTGTTCGAGCGCGATCCGGTGAATCTTCTCCGGCTGTTCTGGTTCGCCGACAAGCATGCGATGGAGTTCCATCCGCATGCGCTCAAGCTTCTCACGCGCTCGCTCGGCCTTGTCGACCGGGCGCTGCGGCGCGATCCCGAGGCGAACCGGCTTTTCCTCGATATCCTGACCTCGGACCGCGACCCCGAACTCAACCTTCGCCGCATGAACGAGGCGGGCCTTCTGGGCCGGCTGATCCCCGATTTCGGCAAGATCGTCGCCATGATGCAGTTCTCGATGTACCACCACTACACGGTGGACGAGCACCTGATCCGCTGCATCGGCGTGCTGTCCGAGATCGAGCGCGGCGACGACGCAAAAGTCCATCCGCTGTCGCATTCGCTGATGCCGGGGTTGAAGAAAAGCCGTGACGCGCTCTATGTCGCCGTCCTCCTGCACGACATTGCCAAGGGGCGGCTGGAGGACCATTCGGTGGCCGGCGCCCGCATCGCGCGCCGCATCTGCCCGCATATGGGGCTTTCCGCCGCCGATACCGGCACGGTCGCCTGGCTGATCGAGAATCATCTCCTGATGTCGATGACGGCGCAGACGCGCGACCTCAACGACCGCAAGACGATCGAGGATTTCGCCTCGGTGGTCCAGTCGGTCGAGCGGCTGAAGCTGCTCCTGGTTCTCACCGTCTGCGACATCCGCGGCGTCGGGCCGGGCGTGTGGAACGGCTGGAAGGGCCAGTTGCTGCGCACGCTCTATTTCGAGACCGAGCTGCTTTTGACCGGCGGCTTTTCCGAAATGTCGCGCGCCGACCGCACGACGGCCGCGCGCGATGCGCTACGCGAGGCACTCGGCCATTGGCCGCAGGCGGAGCGCGACCGCATTGTCGCGCTGCACTACCAGAACTACCTGCTGACCGTGGACCTTGCCGACCAGGTGCGCCACGCCGAGTTCATCCGCCAGGCCGATGCGGCCAGGAGAAGCCTCGACACCATGGTCAGGCCGCACCAGTTCGAGGCGGTCACCGAGATCACCGTGCTGGCGCAGGACCATCCGCGACTGCTGTCGGTCATCGCCGGCGCCTGTGCCGCCGCCGGCGCCAACATCGTCGATGCGCAGGTCTTTACTACGGCGGACGGCCGCGCGCTCGACACCATCCTGATCAACCGCGAGTTCGAGCTCGACGAGGACGAGCGCCGGCGCTCGACGCGCGTCGGCAAGCTGATCGAGGATGCGCTTTCCGGAAAAAGCTATCTGCCGGAGATCATCGAGAAACGCACCAAGCCCAGGCGCGGCCAGAAGACGTTCCGCATTCCGCCGCGCGCCGAGATTCGCAACGCGCTGTCCAACCGTTTTTCCGTCATCGAGGTCGAGGGGCTAGACCGGCCGGGGCTTCTGTCGGAGATCACCGGCGCGCTGTCGGACCTGTCGCTCGACATCGCCTCGGCCCACATCACCACTTTCGGCGAAAAGGTCATCGATACCTTCTATGTCACCGACCTGACCGGCCAGAAGATCGAGAACCCGGCGCGCGAAAAGGCGATCGTGCAGAAACTCGTCGCCACGCTGGACGGCACGGGCCCGGCCAGGACGAAGGCGGCAGCGGAGTAGAATTGAGATTGCGTTCCTTTCCGATCCCCTCTGGCGGTCTTCCGGCCGTACCCCCACCCCTAACCCCTCCCCACAAGGGGGAGGGGGATTTGGCGATCACCCCCTTGTGGGGAGGGGTTAGGGGTGGGGGGCTGCCGCCCCGCAATCCCTCGGAGGTTTCGGCATGAGCCTCATCAAAAAATTCGCGACGGTTGCTTCCGGTACGCTGATGAGCCGCGTGCTCGGCTTCACTCGCGAGATGCTGATGGCGGCGGCGCTCGGCACCGGACCGGTGGCGGATGCCTTCTACGCCGCGTTCCAGTTCCCCAACACCTTTCGCCGGCTGTTTGCCGAAGGCGCGTTCAACACCGCCTTCGTGCCGTTGTTCGCCAAGGAGATCGAGGCCGGCGGCCATGACGGCGCCCGCCGCTTCTCGGAAGAAGTGTTCGGCGTGCTGTTCACGGTGCTGATCTTCATCACCATCGCCATGGAACTGGCGATGCCGTTCCTGGTCAGCACCATCATCGCCCCCGGCTTCACCGGCGACCCGCAGAAATACAACCTGACCGTGGCGCTGGCGGCGATCATGTTCCCCTACCTGATGTGCATGTCGCTGGGCGCCATGATGGCCGGCATGCTGAACTCGCTGCGCCGCTATTTCGCGGCCGCCGTCGCTCCCGTCTTCCTCAACGTCATCCTGATCGGCGTCCTCTATTATGCTTGGCACGCCGGCGCCGACGGCCTCAGCGTCGGCTACTGGATGGCCTGGGGCGTGATGGCGGCGGGCGTGGTGCAACTGGCGATCGTGTGGATCGCGGTGCGCCATGCCGGCATTTCCATCGGCTTTCGCCGTCCGCGCATGACGCAGAACGTCAAGCGCCTTTTGTGGCTCGCCTTCCCGGCGGCGATCACCGGCGGCATCACCCAGATCAACCAGCTGATCGGCACCGCCATCGCCTCCACCCAGGCCAGCGCCGTCTCCTCGCTGGCGCTGGCCGACCGCGTCTACCAGCTGCCGCTCGGCGTCGTCGGCATCGCCGTGGCGATGGTGCTCTTGCCGGAACTGTCGCGGGCGCTGAAGGCCGGCCACGCCACCGAGGCGGCCAACTTGCAGAACCGCTCGGTCGAGTTCACCCTGTTCCTGACCCTGCCGGCGGCGGCGGCGCTGACGGTCATTTCCGAGCCGATCGTGCGCCTGCTGTACGAGCGCGGCGCCTTCGCCGCCAGCAATTCGACGCCGACGGTCGCCGCCATCCTGGCGATCTTCGGCCTCGGCCTGCCGGCCTTCGTGCTGATCAAGGCCTTCACTCCGGGATATTTCGCGCGCGAGGACACCCGCACGCCGATGGTCTTCGCGGCGATTTCGGTAGCGGTGAACGTGGCGCTGGCGCTGGCGCTGTTTCCCTCCATGGGCGCGCCGGGCATCGCCACGGCCTCGAGCGTCGCCGGCTGGGTCAACGCGCTGATGCTGCTGGTGGTGCTGGTGCGGCGCGGCCATTGGGGCAGGGAGGAGGCGCTGATGCGGCGCATCCCGCGCCTGGTGCTCGCCTCGGCGCTGATGGGCGCGGCACTTTGGTTCGGCTCACATGCGCTGGCTCCATACCTTGCCTCCGGTTCCCCGCTGGTGGTCAAGGCGACGGCGCTCGGCCTGCTGTGTCTTGGCGGCATGGTGCTTTATTTCGCGCTCGCCTTCGCCATCGGCGGCGCCGACCTCGGCATGGTCCGGCGCAGCATGCGCCGCCGCGGCGCGCCTGCCCCGTCTGCCTCATCCCCTGTCGACGGCGTCCAGCCTCTTGATCGCGGTCCGCGCCTGATCCATAAGCCCCCTCGAATTTCGCCGCGCGCGAAACGGCCCTCCACAAGCCAGGACACTGATCATGACTGAGCCTTCCCCCTTCAAGCCGCTGGTTTTCTCGGGCGTCCAGCCCACCGGCAACCTGCATCTCGGCAACTATCTCGGCGCGATCCGGAAATTCGTCGTCCTGCAGGAGACGAACGACTGCATCTACTGCGTCGTCGACCTGCACTCGTTGACGGCGCAACTGGTGCATGAAGACCTTGCCGAGCAGACGCGCGCCATCACCGCCGCGTTCCTGGCCTCCGGCATCGACCCGAAGAAGCACATCGTCTTCAACCAGAGCCGGGTCATGCAGCACGCCGAACTGGCGTGGATCTTCAACTGCGTGGCGCGCATCGGCTGGATGAACCGCATGACGCAGTTCAAGGACAAGGCCGGCAAGGACCGCGAGAACGCCTCGCTCGGCCTGCTCGCCTATCCGAGCCTGATGGCGGCCGACATCCTCGTCTACCGCGCCACCCATGTGCCGGTCGGTGACGACCAGAAGCAGCACCTGGAACTGACGCGCGACATCGCCCAGAAGTTCAACAACGATTTTTCCAGCCGCATCGCCGAACTCGGCCTTGGCGTGGAGATGCAGGTCGGCGACGAGACGGTGAACGGCTATTTCCCGATCACCGAGCCCGTCATCGGCGGCCCGGCGGCGCGCATCATGAGCCTGCGTGACGGCTCCAAGAAGATGTCGAAGTCCGACCCGTCGGATCTGTCGCGCATCAATCTCACCGACGACGCCGAAACCATCGCCAGGAAGATCAAGAAGGCCAAGACCGATCCGGAGGCGCTGCCGTCCGAGGTCGATGGCCTTGCCGGGCGTCCCGAAGCCGAAAATCTCGTCGGCATCTATGCCGGCCTCGCCGAAACGTCGAAGCAGGCGGTGCTGAAGGAATTCGGCGGCCAGCAGTTCTCCGCCTTCAAGACGGCGCTGGCCGACCTAGCGGTGGAAAAGCTCGCCCCGATCGCGGCCGAAATGCGCCGCATCTCGGCCGACCGCGCCTATGTCGACGGCGTTTTGAGGGACGGCGGCGAGCGCGCCGGCAAGCTCGCCGAGGCGACCATGAAGGACGTGCGCGACATCATCGGGCTGCTGCAGGGTTGAGCCCACACCTGGTCTCGGAACCGGCCCCGCGCCTGGCGCTTGCTGCGGGGCGCGGCCGGTGGCAGATTACAGCGCGGAAACTCCATCGATAAGGGTGAGCATGGTCTCCAAACGCCTCAGCCGCGAAGCGGGTCATCGCCGCAAGTTTCTGGTGATCATCGACGATACGCCGGAGTGCGAGCGCGCCGCGGCCTATGCCGCGCAGCGCATGAAAAGCACCAACGGCGTGCTGGTCCTGCTCTACGTGATCGAGCCGGACGACTTCCAGCATTGGCTGGGCGTGGAAAAGATCATGCGCGACGAGGCCAACGCCACCGCGCGCACGATGCTCGACGGTTACGCCACCAAGATCCGCGAGAAATTCGGAATCGAGCCGGAACTGGTGGTGCGCGAGGGCAAGACGGTGGAGGAGGTCCACAAGGTCATCGAGGAGGACCAGGACATCGCCATCCTCGTGCTTGGCGCCAGCGCCGCCAAGGAGGGACCCGGCCCGCTGGTGGCCTCGGTGGTCGGCAAGGGCGCCGCCTTCCCGATCCCGGTGACCGTGGTGCCGCAGAACCTGTCGGACGACGAAATCACCAGCCTCGGCTGAATCCGCGCCGCTTCGAGCGGTCATCGGCGGTTTTGCTTGAATATCGGGCCTGCAAGGCCTAATTAGAATTATTCCAAACTACTCGCCCGCAGGGTCATTTGGGCACGGAGACAGCCATGTTCATCCAGACGGAAACGACTCCCAATCCGGCGACGCTGAAATTCCTGCCCGGCAAGGAAGTGCTGCGTGAGGGCACCGCCGATTTCCGCGACGCGGCAAGTGCGGCCGAGGCCTCGCCGCTGGCTGGCCGCCTGTTCGCGATCGATGGCGTGACCGGCGTCTTCTTCGGCTACGACTTCATCACGGTTACCAAGGACGGCCCCGACTGGCAGCACCTGAAGCCGGCCATTCTCGGCGCCATCATGGAGCATTTCATGTCGGGCGCTCCGGTGATGGCCCATGCCGGCCCGGCGCTCGAAACCAGCGAGACCAGCGAATTCTACGACAAGGCCGACGAGGAACTGGTGCTCACCATCAAGGAACTGCTCGACACGCGGGTGCGCCCGGCGGTGGCGCAGGACGGCGGCGACATCACCTTCCGCGGCTTCCAGAACGGCACCGTGTTCCTGCACATGAAGGGCTCGTGCGCCGGCTGCCCGTCCTCGACGGCGACGCTGAAGCACGGCATCCAGAACCTGTTGCGCCACTTCGTGCCCGAGGTGGAGCAGGTCGAGCAGGTGGCGTAAGCCTTCGGAGCGCGGACGCGCTCTGGTCGCACAACAATTATCGAGAAACAAAAAACCGGGCCAAAGAGCCCGGTTTTTCTGTTGGACGTCCTTATGTGTTGCCTGGACGGCCCGCGTATAAAAGCTTTACTGGACGATGACCTTGGCGCCGACCTCGGCGCGGTTGTAGAGGTCGATGATGTCCTGGTTCATCAGGCGCACGCAGCCTGACGACATGGCGTGGCCGATCGAGTTCCATTCCGGGCTGCCGTGCAGGCGGTAACCCGAATCGCCGCCCTTGTTGAACAGGTAGAGCGCACGCGCGCCGAGCGGGTTGGTCAGGCCCGGCGGCATGCCGCCGGCCCATTTCTTCAGTTCGGGTTGGCGCTTGATCATGGCGGCCGGCGGCGTCCAGGTCGGCCACTCGCGCTTCAGCGCCACCCTCGCCGTGCCGTGCCACTCGAAGCCTTCGCGGCCGACGCCGATGCCGTAGCGCATCGCCTTGCCTTCAGGCATGACGAAATAGAGGAACTTGTTGGCGGTATCGACGACGATGGTGCCGGGCTTTTCCGCGGTGTCGTAGCGCACCACCTGGCGGCGGTATTTCTGCGGCACTTTTTCGATCGGGATGCGCGGCAGCTGGTAGCCGGCGTCGGTCACCGGGCCGTAGTCATTGGTGAAGACCTGCATCGGGCCGATGCTGGTGCAGCCGGAAAGCATGGCTGCCGCGGCGGCGGCCAGGACAAGGGATTTCATGCGCATTAGACCAATGCTCCACCCGATCGATGGCCCGATTCGAGCCTTGTTTTCGCCGCCATTCATGCGGGCATTTCCGTTGCCTGCCAAGCAGGGGTTGCCTATATGGGCCATGCTGCGCGGCCTAAGAGCGCAACCTGTGGTATTTTGACAACACTCATCACGGGAATGTGAAACGGAATCGATCGTGCGATTCGAGGCGATAACGGGGATCAGAGCCATGAATGTCGGTGAAGCCGCCCGCCGTGCCGGGCTTCCGGCCAAGACCATCCGCTACTACGAGGAGATCGGCCTGATCCGGCCCGAACGGACCGGCAACGGCTATCGCGCCTATACGGGAGACGACATTCATCGCCTTGCCTTCTTGAAGCGCGCCCGCGGACTCGGCTTTTCCATTGACGATTGCCGGCAACTGATGGCGCTCTACCGCGATCGAAGCCGCGCCAGCGCCGATGTCCGCCAGATCGCCGCCGCCCATGTCGAGGCGATCGAGGAAAAGCTGCGCGAATTGCAGGCCATGCGCGCCACTTTGCAGAAGCTCGTCCATGCCTGCCACGGCGACGAGCGCCCGGACTGCCCGATCCTGGAGGAAATGGCGGGCGAGGCCGACGCGCCGAAGCCCGCTTCCCGCAAGCGGGAGCCGGTGGCGGAAATCGGCTGACCCGAACCGGCGGTTCGGCGTCCGGGCTGCTCCGGGATCAGGTGAAAGCCAGGATGAAGACGGAGAGCGAGAGCGCCAGCAGGCCGCAGAAGAAGGCCACGTCGGCGACGATGTTCTTCCATTTGTCCGCATTGCCGTTGCGGATGGCGATGTAGGAAGCGGTGATGCTGACCAGGAACATCAGCGCCGCCACCCACGCGGTTTCGTCGGCGAAGGACCCGGCATCGGTCTTGGTGAATTTCAGCGCGCCGATGATGACGAAGCAGATGCCGAGCAGGTTGGAAGACGCATTCAGGACGTGGGGATGCCGATGCATGGCGACGACCGCTCCTCGATGGGGCGGCAACCAGAAAACAGGCCTTTGGCGAAAATAAAGCGGCTTTTGGAAAATCCTTGCGCCCGTTGGCCGCAGGGGAAGCCATCTCTCAATACCCGGTTCAAACCGTGAACAAAATCTGGCATGATCGGCCATGCCCATCGTTTCACCGATTCCCCAGAACCCGCTTCTCGACGGTCGCCAGTCGGAGCGCGCCTTGCTGGTGCGGCGCGGCGTGCAGCGCCTGTTGATGCAGATGGGGGCGCATGTGCTGCCGGAACTGTCGCTGGCCACCGGCCGTCGCGCCGACCTGGTGGCGCTGACGCCCAAGGGCGACATCTGGATCATCGAGATCAAGTCCTCGGTCGAGGATTTTCGCGTCGACCGCAAATGGCCGGATTACCGGTTGCATTCCGATCGCTTCTTCTTCGCCACCCATCCGGGCGTGCCCGCGGAGATATTTCCGCCCGAATGCGGCTTCATCCTTTCCGACGGCTACGGGGCGGAAATTTTACGCGAGGCGCCGGAGCATCGCTTGGCCGCCGCCACCCGCAAGGCGCTGATGCTGCGCATCGCGCGCGCCGGGGCCGCCCGGCTGCTGGCGGCGGAACTGGCCGGGGTTTCGGTGCCGGCGCTCGACGGCGAAAGCGAGTAGGGCATTTCCAGCAAAAGCGTGAAGCGGTTTTGCGTCCGGAAATGCGGGTAACAAAGAGGTAGGCGGTTCTGCCCGCTCTGGAAAACCAGAACCGCTCCGGGAGCCGGCCGGCAGGCGGCAAGAACGCTCAGCGCGGCGCGCGCTTGGCCAGGATGCGCTGCAAGGTGCGGCGGTGCATGTTGAGGCGGCGTGCCGTTTCCGAGACGTTGCGTTCGCACATCTCGTAGACGCGCTGGATATGCTCCCAGCGCACGCGGTCGGCCGACATCGGGTTTTCCGGCGGCGCGGCGCGCTCGCCGGTCCGGGTCAGCGCCGCGAACACGTCGTCGGCATCGGCGGGCTTCGACAGGTAGTCTACGGCGCCGAGCTTCACCGCCGTCACGGCGGTGGCGATGTTGCCGTAGCCGGTGAGGATGACGGTGCGGGCGTCCGCGCGTTTCTCGCGGATCGCGGCGACCACGTCGAGGCCGTTGCCGTCGCCGAGCCGCATGTCGACGACCGCGTAGGCGGGCGGGTTGGCGCGCGCCTTGCCGACGGCCTCTTCCACGCTTTCGGCCGTGTCGACGACGAAGCCCCGGGTTTCCATCGCGCGGGCGAGCCGGGTCAGGAAGGGTTTGTCGTCCTCGACGATCAGCAGGGAAGTGTCTTCGCCCGTTACCATGCCGTCAGCGGCTTCTTCGCCGTCCATGTCGCATTGTCCTTGTTTGTCAGCTTTATCCGTCAGCTTTTCAAGCAGATATAGTTACGCGCGGCGCTTGTCCAATGCCGCCGCTTCCGGCGCTTCGCCCTATGCGCCGGCAAGCAGGGCCGCGTCCGCCGCCTGCGGATTGGTGAAACTGGCGCGCGCCCAGCTGATCTCGACCACCGCGCCTTCGCCGGGGCCGTTGGAATTGCTGAAGGAGAGGCTGGCGCCGGAGCGTTCGAGCAGGGTCTTGGCGATGAACAGCCCAAGCCCGAGGCCGCCGCCCGGCTCCGCGCCCTGGCGGGTCGACATGTAGGGTTCGCCGATGCGGTCGATGATCTCGGCGGGAAAGCCGGGGCCGTCGTCGGCGATGGAAAGGGTGATGCGGCTGTCGTTCCAGCCCCAGCGCATGACGACCTTGGCCTGCGCGAAATCGACGGCGTTCTCGACGAGGTTGCCGAGGCCGTAGAGCACGCCGGGGTTGCGCCGCCCGACCGGCTCGGGACCGGTCCGTTCGCCCGGAACCAGTTCGATCGAAATGCCGAAGTCGCGATGCGGGGCGATCACCTCCTCGATCAGCGAGGTCAGCGGAAGCTGCGAAAGCTGCGGCTCGCCCTCCGAGGACAGGCTGGTCAGCCGCTTGAGGATCTCGCGGCAGCGCTCGCTCTGCGAGCGCAGCAGGGTGACGTCCTCGCGGAATTTCGGTTCGTTGCCGAGCGCCTTTTCCATCTCGCGCGCGACCAGCGTGATGGTGGCGAGCGGCGTGCCGAGCTCGTGGGCGGCCGCCGCCGCCAGCCCGTCGAGCGCCGACAGGTGCTGCTCGCGTTGCAGCACCAGTTCGGTGGCGGCGAGCGCGTTGGCCAGGAGCCTCGCTTCCTCGGCGACGCGGAAGGCATAGATGGCGGTGAAGGAGATCGACGAGAACACCGCCATCCACATGCCGGCGACATAGACGAAGGGCACCACCAGCGTCGCGCCCTCGGTCCAGGGCAGCGGCAGGTGGAAGAACACGAGGAACGACGCCGCCGCCATCACCAGCGCGCCGAGGGCGGCGGTCAGCGGCAGCGGCAGCGAGGCGGCGGAAATGACGACCGGCACCGTCAGCAGCAGCGAGAACGGGTTGGTGAGGCCGCCCGTCATGTAGAGCAGGCCCGCCAGTTGCAGGCTGTCGAAGATGAGGATGCCCAGCGCCGCCGGCGGCGTCAGCCGGTGGGCGGCCGGATAGCGGAACGCCATCACCAGGTTGAGCCAGGCCGAGGTGGCGATCAGCGCGAAGCAGGGGCCGACCGGCAGCGGGAATTCGAGCCCGTAGGCGACCACCAGGACGGTGATGCTCTGGCCGACGATGGCCAGCCAGCGCAGCCGGATCAGCGTGTTGAGGCGTAGCCGCTGGCTCTGCCGGAAGTCGGGGGCGCGCTGGAAATCACTCATCACGCGGCTTTTATAGGATAGCGCGGAAAATTCTAGCGGCCGCGCGGCTTGGCGCGGCTGGTAGCGGTGGCCTCGAGCGGATTTTCGGGCCAGACATGGCGGGGATAGCGGCCACGCATGTCCATGCGCACGTCGGCCCACGAGCCGCGCCAGAAGCCGGGCAGGTCGCGCGTGGTCTGGATCGGCCGGTGCGCCGGGGACAGCAGTTCCAGCGTCAGCGGCACGGTGCCGCCGGCGATCGACGGATGCGTGTCGAGCCCGAACAGTTCCTGCACGCGGATCGCCAGCACCGGCCCTTCCGCGTCGTAGCGGATCGGCGCGTGGCTGCCGGAAGGGGCGTCGAAATGGGTCGGGGCCAGCGTGTCGATTCGCCGTTCCAGATCATGCGGCACCAGTGCCGTGAGCCCGGCTGAAAGCGCGACCGGAGAAATGGCGGCGAAGCTGGCCGTGCCGGTCAGGAACGGCGCCAGCCAGTCATCCAGCCGTTCGGTCAGCGCGGCATCCGAGACATCCGGCCACGGTGAACCAAGGCCGCGATGGAGCCAGGAAAGGCGGGCACGCAGGACTAGCGCGGGCTTGTCCCAGGGCAGCAGGTCGAGCCCGTATTCGCGCAGCGCCTCGAGGATGGCCGCGTTTGCCTCGGTGCCCGAAGGAGCCGGCAGCATGCGCTCGGCCAGCGTGATGGCGCCGAGCTGCTCGATCTCGCGCGTGCGCACCGCGCGCCGGTCGCGGTCGAACAGGGTCTGGCGGCGCGTTTCGATATTCTTGCCGAGGGCGGCCCTTATCTCCGCTTCGTTGACCGCAGCGGCTGCGGTGATGCGGGCGTTCTGGGCCTTGCCGGTCAGGTCGGCGACGACGAGGAAGGGCTCGCCGGCCAGCGCTTCGGCGGCGTCCAGCGCAGCACCCGAGCCGTTGGCCAGCACGAAGCGGCCGCGTTCGCCCCGCGCCTTGGCGACACGGTCCGGCCAGGCATGGAGCAGCAGCGCCCCGGCCGAGGCGGGGTCGTCGGTTCGGCTGGCGCCCGCCTGTCGCGCCAGCCGCCCGGCCAACTGCCGCGCCGCCTGCGCGCGGGCGGATTTTTCGTTGCGAAAGCGAGACAGCCGGCGTTCGAGATCGACGGCGTCGCCGCCGAGGCCGCGCTCCGTCAGCAGTACCGCGAGGTCGGCGGCCGGCAGCGCCAGCCCGTCTTCGGCGGCCCTCGCCACCATATGTGCGAGCCGCGCCGGCAGCGCCAGCTTGCGCATGCTTTCGCCCTGGCTGGTCAGCCGGCCGGCGGGGTCGATCGCGCCCAGCGTGACGAGCAGGGCCCGCGCTTCGGCAAGGGCTGCGGCCGGCGGCGGATCGAGGAAGGAAAGCGACGCCGGATTGGCGACCCCGAAGGCGGCGCAGTCGAGCACGAGGCCGGAAAGATCGGCCTCGAGGATTTCGGGTGGCGTGAAGGCCGGCAGCGCCGCCGTCTGCTCGGCGCGCCACAGGCGGATGGCGACGCCGGTTTGCGTACGCCCGGCGCGGCCGGCGCGCTGCGCAGCCGAGGCCTTGCTGACGCGCACGGTTTCCAGCCGCGTCAGCCCGCTCGACGGCTCGAAGCGCGGCAGCCGCGAAAGCCCGCTGTCGATGACGACGCGCACGCCGTCGATGGTGATGGAGGTTTCCGCGATCGAGGTGGCCAGCACCACCTTGCGCCGGCCGACCGGCGGCGGCTTGATGGCGGCGTCCTGCGCCTTGCCGTCGAGCAGCCCGTAAAGCGGCACGATATCGGTGTCGCCGCCAAGCCGGCCCTCCAGCCGCTCGGCGGTTCGCAGGATTTCGCGCTGGCCGGGCAGGAAGGCAAGCAGGCTGCCTTTCTCCTCCGCGAGGGCGGTGCGGATCGCTCCCGCCATCGCGTCCTCGACCGGCACGCCCGGCGGCCGTTCGGCGTAGCGGATGTCGACCGGGAAGGCGCGGCCTGCGCTCTCGATCACCGGGGCGCCGTGCAGCAGCTTTGCCACCCGTGCGCCGTCGAGGGTGGCCGACATCACCAGCAGGCGCAGGTCGGGGCGCAGTGCGCCCTGCACGTCGAGCGCCAGCGCCAGGCCGAAATCGCCGTCCAGCGAGCGCTCGTGGAATTCGTCGAACAGGACGGCGGCCACGCCGGGCAATTCCGGATCGTCGAGCAGCATGCGCGAAAACACGCCCTCGGTGACGACAAGGATTTTCGTGCGCGCCGAGGTGCGGTTTTCCATGCGCATGGCGTAGCCCACCGTCTCCCCCGGCTCCTCGCCGAGAAGGGCGGCCATGCGGCGGGCAGCGGCGCGGGCGGCAAGCCGCCGCGGCTCCAGGAGCACGAGCTTGCCGTCGCCCCGCCATGGCGCATCGAGCAGCGCCAAAGGCACCAGCGTGGTCTTGCCGGCGCCGGGCGGCGCCACCAGCACGGCGGCGTTGCCTTCGGCAAGCGCCTGCTTCAGCGCCGGCAGCGCTTCGGTGACCGGCAGGTCGGGCAATATTTCGAACGTCGGGGCAGTCACGTAGGGCAGTCGCCTGGTTGCGCGGCAGAACATCTCCGCATAGCAGCGGCGGCGGGCAATGCCTAGAAGCGACGGCTGAGGAAGGGGGAATCCGCCAGCCCGAATCGCCATGGCTGCTCGACAGCCCGCGTGATGCCGATGCGCGGCCCGGTGGCGATGCCGGCCGGCTCTGTCGGCGGCGCCAGCGAGAACGGTGGGCGGTCGAGCGGCAGCCCGTCCATGGAGTTGTCGACGCCGAGCGCCTGCGACAGCCGCCCCGGCCCGGAGCACAGCAGGCGCGGCCGGTCGAGGTTGCGGCGCTCGGCCATCGCTGCCAATCCGGTGTCCGGCTCCAGCGCGCGGATGAGCACGGCGTGGCCGCGCAGGCACACGAAGTTCAGGCACCAGTGGATGCCGTAGGAGCGGTAGACATAGGCGTGCGCCGGTGGCCCGAACATCGTGCGGTTGCGGTTCCTGATGCCGCCATAGCTGTGCGAGGCCGGGTCGTCCGGCGCGTAGGCCTCTGTCTCCACGATGATTCCGCCGACGCCGTCGATGACAAGGCGCGCGCCGATCAGGTCCCTGGCGACAGCAAGCGCGGGCCGGGAAAAGAACGCCGTGAGCGCCTGCGGCTGATCCGTGGGTGGCGGTGAATCGCTCATGGTGCCGTCGCCAGCGTCTTTTCGACCGGCACGGATGCCGGGGCCGCCGGCAGCCGCACGCGGAAGACGGCGCCGCCGCCACGCGCGCCCTCGACCCAGATGCGGCCGCCGTGCTGAGCGACGATGCGCTGCGATATCGCCAGCCCGAGGCCGGCGCCTTTCGGCTTCTCGCTCATCGTGTCGCCGAGCTGGCGGAAGCGCTCGAAGACGATCTCGCGGTCGGCCGCACGGATGCCGGGGCCGTTGTCGGTCACCGATATCTCGAAGTCGCCGCCGATGCGGTAGAGGCGCAGCGTGGCGAGCCCGGCGCGCGTGGGGGAGAACTTCGCCGCGTTGCCGAGCAGGTTGATGACCACCTGGACCAGCCGGTCGTGGTCGCCCATCACCAGCGCCGGGTCGGCCTCGATGCGCAGCGCAAGTTCCACCTCGCTCGTCGCGAACACCTGGTACATGGCCGAGGTGGATTCCCGGATCACGCCGGCAAGGTCGACGACGGCGGTCTTGGCCGGAATGGCGCCGCTCGCCTCGATCTTGGAGAGGTCGAGCAACTGGTTGATGAGGCGGGTCAGGCGCTCGGATTCCGTCACCACGATGCGCAGGAACTCGTTGCGCTCGGTGTCGGGCATGTCGGTATGGTCGCGCAAAATCTCGGAGAAGGCACGGATCGAGGCCAGCGGCGTGCGCAACTCGTGGTTGACGGTGGCGACGAAGTCGTCCTTCATCCGATCGAGCACCTGCAACTGGGCGTTGGCCTCGGTCAGCTCGGCGGTCGCCGTCTCCAGCGCGCGCGACTTCTCCTCCAGCTGGCGGTTGGCCTCGATGATCCGCGACGTCTCGTCGAGGATGCGCATCATCTCGTCGACGCCGAGCTGTTCTTCCTCGACGATGGCGCTGACCAGCACGCGCGCCGAGGCGGCGCCGATGACGCCTGCGAGCAGGCGTTCGTAGAACAGCACCGTTTCGGCGTCGGCCTGCACGGCGGTGGCCGGGTCGAGGC
>Ga0182735_1000802_pt1 | contig 22896 bp, 25 predicted proteins | sample eDN5th30CKraftMG_FD_128524 | JGI IMG/M metagenome (GOLD analysis project Ga0182735, IMG submission 128524) | Enriched Miracle-Growth compost microbial communities from Emeryville, California, USA - eDNA 5th pass 30_C Kraft MG (version 2) (version 2) ...
GCGATATCCAACCCGATCGTGATAACCTCTGCCATGGACGCCTCCTTCTCATAGGTGTTCTGCAACACCTACCTTGGCACATAGATGCCGTCGGGGGGCGTCCACCCCATCAGACGACGGACAGATGGCGCTCAAGATCCTCTCCGGTCCGAAACGTGATCCGGAAGAGGCCGCGCGCGCCCGCAAGGAGGCGCTGGAGGCGTCGCAGGCGCTCTATAACCATGTGAGGCCGCTGGTCGAGAAGCGTCGCGCAGAAGGGGCGCACGGCAACGACCTGATCGGCCGCCTGCTGAGGACCGAATATGAGGGCGACTCGCTCAGCGACGAGCAGGTGACCGACTTCGTCCGCATGTTGCTGCCGGCGGCGGCGGAGACGACGACCCGCACCTTCGGCAGCCTGATGGTGCTCCTCCTCGAGCGCCCCGAGCTGCTCCAGCGCGTGAGGTCCGACCGCAAGCTGATCTCGAAGGCGATCGACGAGGCGGTGCGCTTCGAGCCTGTCGCGACCTTCAAGGCCCGCGAGACGGCGCGCGATGTCGAGATTGCTGGCACGTCGATTCCCAAGGGCTCGATCATCTCGATGGTCGTTCAGGCGGCAAACCGCGATCCGGATGTCTTCGAGAACCCCGACACCTTCGACATCGACAGACCAGGCAAGCCGCATTTCGGCTTCGGCTACGGTGTCCACATGTGCATCGGGCTGTTCGTGGCGAAAGCCGAGATCGAGGCGGCGGTCAACGCAATCTTCGATCTCATGCCGAACATCCGACTCGACCCGAACCAGCCGGCACCGAAGATCAAGGGCGTCGGACTGCGTGGGCCCGACGCCGTTCATGTCGTGTGGGACGTCCAATGACGACGATCGCGATCGTGGGTGCCGGCCCGATGCTCGGTATGTCCCTCGCCCGGGCCTTCGGGGCGCGAGGCTATTCGGTTGCACTGATCGCGCGCCGGCGTGAATCACTCGACGCAATGGCGTCCGAGCTGCTGGCCGAGGGGATCGACGCGGCCGGTTTCGTCGCCGACCTGCGCGACGAGGCGCAGCTTACCACCGCCCTCGCTGAAGCAAAGGAGCGCTTCGGTGGCATCGATGTCATGGAATTCAGCCCGCTCGCCATGACCTTCGTGCCGCCGTCGCAGGTTACGCCAGGTGTCGCCAGGGATGCATTCGACTTCCTCGTCGTCGGCGCGATCAACGCCGTGCGCCAGGTGCTGCCCGAGATGCGGGAGCGTGGGACGGGCGCGCTGCTGTTCGCTGGTGGTCGGTCCTCGGTTCTGCCGATGAAGCTGCTTGGCTCGCTCGGTCTCGGCGCGGCGGCGCTGCGGCACTATGTCTACAGCCTTCACGAGGAGCTGAAGCCAAGCGGCATCTACGTCGGCACGGTCCCGATCCTGGCGCGGATGGACCGCGCCACGGCCGACAACGTCGCCGAACTGTTCTTGAAGATGATCGACAGCCGCGACCGCGTCGAGATGGTCTATGGCAGCGACACGGCCGCCGATGTCGGGCGTCAGATCGCCTCGATCACCGAGGCCGCTGCTCCGTTCGAGTTGCCGAAGGCGGCGGCCTGAGGGGTTAGATCAGCCCCTCATAGCTTCCGCCGTCGATCTGCAGGTTCTGGCCGGTGATGTAGCCGGCCTGCGCCGAGCAGAGGAAGGCACAGGCATCGCCAAACTCTTCGGGCGTACCGAAGCGCCTGGCCGGCACGGGCTTCAGCATCTCGGCCCGTGCTTGTTCGAGCGGCAGGTCTCGGTGGCGGGCGAGGCGCTCGGTCATGTCGCGCAGTCGGGCCGTCTCGATCCGCTCGGGCAGCAGGTTGTTGACGGTCACATTGTCTTTCGCCGCCTCCCGTGACAGCGCCTTGGCGAAGGCGGTGAGGCCGGCGCGTGACGCGGTCGACAGCCCCATCGGAAGTTGCGGCGACTTCACCATCGCCGAGGTGATGTTGACGATCCGGCCGAAACGCCGCGCCTGCATTCCCGGTACGATGGCTTGGATCAGCAGGACCGCGCTCAGCATGTTGGCATTGAGTGCCGCGAGCCACGCCGCCTCGTCCCAGTCCGACATTCGACCCGGTGCAGGACCGCCATTGTTGGTGACGAGGATATCGGCCTCGGGCGCAGCCGCGAGCAAAGCCGCGCGTCCGTCAGATGTTCCGACATCTGCTGCAACCGCAATGACATCCGCGCCCGTCGCTGCGAGCTTGATGCGGGCTGTTTCAAGCACCTCCGGATCGCGGCCATTCAGCACGACGACACAGCCCTCGCGTGCGAGCGCGGTGGCGCAGGCAAGGCCGAGTCCGCGTGACGAAGCGCAGACGATGGCGGTGCGGCCGGCAATACCGAGGTCCATGGCAGCCTTTCCAGATGTTATGAGCGGGTCTTAGATTAGCGTCGTTCCGATGACTAGCACCGGCCAGGGAAGAGCGCGACGCGCTCGGCACCAAAAGTGCCCGGCAGCCCCAAAACGCCGCCCGGCGCCGCTCCCGGTCACCATTTCCCACCGCCGGCCGCTTCTTGCCCGAGCGCAATGTGCCGAAATCGACGTACGTGACGCAGCCGTCCATGACATTGAGGCGAGCGCCGCGATCGAGACAGGTCTCGAAGTTGCGGCCAATCTCGCTGTCGATGCCGTCGTAGGGCATTGTCACTGTAACTCGACGCAGTTTGGCCGGCGCGGTAGACGCTCGCATGCCGCCGGTCTCGTACGCCCGCCACCGCTTCCCGCCCGAGATCATCCAGCACGTCGTCTGGCTCTACCTGCGCTTCACCTTGAGCCTGCGCGATGTCGAGGAGCTGCTGGCCGAGCGCGGGCTCGACATCTCCTACGAGACCGTGCGCCGCTGGGCGAGATGGCCCAGGCTCCGCCGACCGTCAGGATACTGTTGGCGAAAGCGGGGGCGAGTGGGTTGAACATGCGTTTGAGTGGCCAACGTAGTTGGAGACTGGCCATGTCGCTTCGTCCGCAGCACCCGCTTCCCTTCGTGCCCGAGGCGACCGCGCGGATCGCGCGTGCCGCATTCCCGAAGGGCAAAGCCCACCCGGTGGCCGCCTGGCGTCAGCACCTCGATCGCCACCGGCGCATTCGCCAGCTCGACGAACTTGTGGCGCTCCTCCTCGGGCGTGAAGGCCAGCCACATGCCGCCGTTCACGGCGTGCAGGTTCTGCGCCTCGATGTCGCCGGCAGCCGATTCCGCCGCGAAGATCTCGTGGTTGCCCCGGATGCGCAGCGCCCGCAGCCGGCGCATGATGTCGAGCGATTCCGGGCTACGGCCCGTGCCATCCTTCGGCCCGCGGTCGACAATGTCGCCGAGCGAGATGAGCACGTCCGCGTCCCCGTTGAAACCGATGGCTTCCAGCTCCTGCTCGAGGAGGTCGAAGCAGCCGTGGATGTCGGCGACCGCCAGCACGCGCCCGCCGATCCGCGAGAGGTCGTGGAAAGCATAGTTGGCCGCCATCGTTTTCACTCCATCCAAGTTCGTAATGTTTCGGCGATGGGGCACGCGAAACGCCCCCGGCACAGCGGCAGGGGGCAATTCACTATCCCGTGATCCAGGGACGCTCTCAGAGCGTCTGCGCGCGCCGGACCTCCCCGCCGTCGCTCAAGCCGAGCACGTCGCGCGTGCGGCCCAGCGCCTTGCCGAGCCGGTTCGTGCCGAGCCAGTTCCGCTCGTCCTCGATCCGGGCATCGCGCCAGTCGATGCCGACGCCCCAGATCCTGTCCCTCGGCGAGCCTTCGACGAGGACGCGGTTCCCGCTCGACGCCAGCGTCCGGCGGGCGCGCGCGTCCTGCTCGAACTTCAGCACCAGCCCGGCGAAGACCAGGTCATCGCAGACCGAGTCCCAGAGCGCCTTGTCCTCAGCATCCCACTTGCCGCCCTTTAGCCCCCGGACAGAGCGGCCAATAGCCTTCTGCTCAACTGGCTGATTCGAGACCATGATCTTCTTCAGTGCCGCATCGTCGCCGAAGAACCAGGCCTTCATCGCCATCATCCACTGCTCGCCGCAGTTGAAGCGGACGGGAGCGGCCTGCGGACGATCGGCGCGGGCATCCATCTTCTCCAGCACCGCCGGCGCGTAACGCGCGAGATGCGCGCGGATGTTCTCCACGACGAAGGGCGTGATCGCCCAGTTGGAAAGAGGCCCGCCATGGAAATAGACATGCGTTGCCGTGCTGCGCATCATTTTCTCCCGCCCAACGTTCCTTCGCTGCCGTCACTGACAGCAAAGTCACATCTCGGCGCGTCTCATCCGTCCTGCCGGTTGTCCTCGGCCGAGGTACCGCCTGTCGCTCGCTGGTGCCGCATCAATTCGAGCCGCTCCCGCTGGCCAGCCTCGAACTGCTCCCGCACCACGGCCGTGCACCGCTCGGCGTCGGCATAGAAGATGTCGCCCCAGCGCTTGAAGTACTCGCTGCCGCCCGGCGTGAGGCCGGTGAGCGCACGGGTGAGTTCGCCTACGATCTCGACCAATCGTTTCTCATGCTGGTTGGAAGCAGCCCGATCGGGTTGCCCCATGACAGTGATCGCCCGGGCGAGTGCGCCGGCAGGAATGCCGTTTCTGGCGTTCCCGTGAACCAGCAGCTCCTGGACGTCGGCCGGGACGCCGGCCTGTGCCAGCGCGACGAGGAAGGCTGCCTGGTAGTCGAGAAAGGCGTCGGCTGGGGCCGCAGTCGTGGCCAGCACGTTGCGGGCGCTGCGCGCCGCATTGACCGCATAGTCGGCGCTGATGCTTCCGCCGCAGGCGATGCTATTGGCCATGAGATCAAGGTCGGTTGCAGCCTTCACCAGGGCGCAACGGAGCTTCGACCCATCGCTGCCCGGGAGGGTCTGGTAAGCTTGGCGAGCGCGACGATAGGTGGCGAGCTGGAAGGCCGACGGCGGCACGGCGAAGCTGCGGGTGCCCCGGTCGGCCCAGATCTCGTGATCGTCGTCCTCACGGTCGTCGTAGAGATCGGCGACCTCCGCGAACGGACGCAGCGCCTCGCGCAGCGTCCAGAGCGCCTGCTCCAGCCGCTCGCTGCGGGCATCGGCCTCGGCCTTCAGCTGCATCGGGGTCTTGCCGCCACGACGCTGGATCGTGAGGGTGAAGGTCCCGGCGCCATCGGCGGCCTGCACCTCCATCTCCATGCAGTTGAGCTGGCGCCCGTCCTCGTCGGTCATCAGCTTGACGAAGTAGCCGGCGAGGATGTGGACCGGCGTGGTTGCAGCCTTGAGCGCAGTCGAAGGAGCACAGGTGGCCGAAGGCGTCGCCCTCGTGCGGATCGAGAAGGTGAGCTGATGGCAGGGCGCTACTTTGAAGACTGGTCCGTCGGCGACCGGCTCGCCCACGAGATCCGCCGCACGGTCACCGAGACCGACAACCTGCTGTTCTCAACGATGACGCACAACCCGCAACCGCTCCACCTCGACGTTGAGGCGGCACGCGCCAGCGAGTTCGGGCAGATTCTCGTCAACGGCACCTTCACCTTTGCGCTGATGGTCGGGCTTTCGGTCGGCGATACGACGCTCGGCACACTCGTCGCCAACCTCGGCTACGACAAGCTCGTGATGCCCAAGCCTGTGTTCATCGGTGACACGCTGCGCGCCGGGACGGAGGTGGTCGAACTCAAGGTGTCGAAGTCGCGACCCAATGCCGGCATCGTCACCTTCCGCCACCGCCTGCTCAACCAGCGCGACGAGGTGGTTTGCGAGTGCCTGCGAACGGCCCTCATCCAGCGGCGGCCGGCATGAGGCTGCGCTCGCTGCTCTTCGTGCCCGGTGACCGGCCAGAGCGGATGGAGAAAGCTCTGTCGCTGGGCGCCGACGCGCTCATTCTCGACCTCGAGGACTCCGTCGCTCCCAGCGCTAAGGAGGTGGCGCGCCGAGCGATTGCCGACTTCCTGTCGCGGCCCCGGGGCGAGGTCCGGCTGGTCGTTCGCATCAACCCTGTCGACGGTCCGCTGGCCGCAGAAGATGTCGCGGCCGTGGCAAGCGGGGCTCCCGACGGGTTCGTGCTTCCAAAGGCAGAAGGCGCGGAGACGATCCGCGCCCTCGATCGGATTCTCAGTGACCACGGATGTGTCGGAGCAAAGCTCTTGCCGATCGCAACCGAAACGCCGGCCGCGATCTTCCAGCTCGGCACGTACCGCGAGGTGTCGGATCGTCTTGCCGGCTTGACCTGGGGCGCCGAGGATCTTCCCGCAGCGATCGGCGCCGTGACCTCGCGTGAGCCCAACGGGCAATACACGCCACCATACGAACTAGCGCGATCACTCACGCTCTTTGCGGCGCATGCGGCGGGATGCGCCGCCATCGAGACCGTCTATCCCGCCTTCAGGGATCTTGAGGGGCTGTCAGCTTACGCCGCGTGCGCGGCACGCGACGGGTTCACCGGGATGATGGCCATCCACCCAACGCAGGTCGAGATCATCAATGCCGCCTTCACACCCTCCGAGGAAGCCGTGGCGCACGCCCGCGCCGTCGTGGCCGCGTTCGAGGCCAATCCTGATGCCGGGGTGCTGAGCATCGAGGGCAAGATGATCGATGCGCCGCATCTGAAGCAGGCGCGGCTCGTGCTTGCGCGGGTCGGGCAGGATTGATGGCGAGCACTTAAAGGAAAGCGGAGCCACCAGTATGAACAAGGTCTTTGACGACGCTGCCTCGGCCCTCGAAGGGCTTCTGTTCGACGGGATGACGGTGATGTCGGGGGGCTTCGGCCTGTGCGGCATCCCCGAGAATCTGATTCTCAGCTTAAGGGACAGTGGCGTCAAAGGCCTGACGGTCATCTCGAACAATGCCGGCGTCGACGACTTCGGCTTGGGGCTCCTCCTCCACACCCGCCAGATCGCCAAGATGATCTCGTCGTACGTCGGCGAGAACAAGGAGTTCGAGCGCCAGTATCTGAGCGGAGAGCTCGAGCTCGAGTTCAACCCGCAAGGGACGTTAGCCGAGCGCATCCGCGCCGGCGGCGCCGGCATCCCCGGCTTCTACACCAAGACCGGCGTCGGAACGCTGGTGGCGCAAGGCAAGGAGCACAAGGATTTCAACGGCGAGACCTACATCCTCGAGACCGGGCTCACAGCGGATCTGTCGATCGTCAAGGCCTGGAAGGGTGATCCCTACGGCAACCTCGTGTTTAGGAAGACGGCCAGGAACTTCAACCCGATGATGGCGTCGGCCGGCAAGGTCACCGTCGCCGAAGTCGAGGAGCTGGTGGGCCCCGGCGAGCTCGACCCCGACTGCATCCATACGCCCGGCATCTTCGTCCAGCGCATCTTCCAAGGGCAGAATTACGAGAAGCGCATCGAGCAGCGCACCATCCGTCAGCCCGAGGAGACCGCATAATGGCCTGGACCCGCGATCAGATGGCGGCGCGCGCCGCGAAAGAGCTCAAGGACGGCTATTACGTCAACCTCGGCATCGGCATGCCGACCTTGGTCGCGAACTTCGTCGCACCCGACGTCGACATCACGCTGCAGTCGGAAAACGGCATGCTCGGCATGGGACCGTTTCCCTTGCCGGACGAGATCGACGCGGATCTCATCAACGCCGGCAAGCAGACGATCACCGAGCTGAGAAGAACCAGCTATTTCTCGTCGGCCGACAGCTTCGGGATGATCCGCGGCGGCCACATCGACCTCTCGATCTTAGGGGCGATGGAGGTCGCGGAGAATGGCGACCTCGCCAACTGGATGGTGCCGGGCAAGATGGTGAAAGGCATGGGCGGCGCCATGGACCTCGTCGCCGGCGTCAAGCGCATCATCGTCTTGATGGACCACACCGCGAAAGACGGCACGGCGAAGTTCCGAAAGAGCTGCACGCTGCCCTTAACCGGAACCCAGGTCGTCGACATGATCATCACCGATCTTTGCGTGTTCGAGCGGCCGCAAAAGGGCCAGCCCTTCCATCTGGTGGAACTGGCGCCGGGCGTCACGCCGCAAGAGGTGAGAGCCAAGACCGAGGCGCATTATGAGATCTAACTTGTTCCCTGGTGCATTACCAAGGGAAGGGCGCTCAGTCACTTCGTGTCCGACCCTGGCCCTACGGAGTGCGACGACCTACGCGGAGGCCTGTTCCGGTGGAGCAACGGCTGGAGAACTTACATGACCTGCTGCGAAAACGGGCTGATCGCTTAATTCGGCTTTGAGTTCGTGCGGCATAAGCCGGCGGGCCAATCAGCTCACAGCCGTTCCGGGCATGACGCCGACCTGCTGAAGGAAGGATAGGAAGTCCATAAGAGCCCAGCCTTCGACGATCTTTCCGTCTTCGAAGCGGTAGATGTCGGTGGCGGGGAATGTGACTCGTCGGCCGGTTGGCGGCACGCCCTGGAAGGTGCCGCTGTGGGTGCCGGTCAGAGTGAGGCGGGCGACCACCTTGTCGCCTTCGCCGATCAGGTGGTCGATTTTCACCGATAGGTCGCTGATCCCCCCGGCACGGGCATGGAGCGCCTGCTTGAAGTTCTCGAGGCCGGGCTGTAGGCTAGGGTAGAAGGCTTCGTTGTGGTGCACATAGTCGGGCGAATAGAGTTCCTCCAGCGTCACGGTGCCAGTGTGAAGCTCGAGCAGGAACCTGCGTGCGACACCCTTGTTGGCTTCGATCTGATTTCTCATCCTTTGCCTCTGTCAGCGAATGCGGCCGGTGATCTTCGCATGCGGACCGGCGCGCTGCGCCTCCCAGGCAGCCTCGATTTGCGGTAGGTCGTAGTGCGCATAGTCGACGCTGATCGCATGGTCGCGCGCCATAGTCAGGAGCCGGCGCCAGATCTGCTCGCGGTCGGCAGGAGGCCGCTGGCCGGTCCCGACCACCGTCAGCGTCCGGAACAATAGGTCGCCTGCCGTGATGTTGATGTTGGATCCGGCACCGGTGCCGACCGTCACGATGCGTGCACCCCAGCGCGTCGCCTTGAGCGCTGCCACCATCGGCGGCCCGCAGACGAGGTCGAGCACCACGTCGAAGCCTTCGCCGGCTTCCGCCTTGAGAGCCGCCACGTCGTCCTCGCCACCCATGGTCACGGTTGCATCGGCAATGCTGCGCTCGCGCAGGCGAGCAAGCGCTGCCGCGTTGCGCGAGGCGCCGACGACCCGGCCCGCGCCCAGGATGCGGGCGAGCTGGAGCGCCAATTGGCCAAGCGTGCCGGTTGCGCCCAGGATCAGCACGGTCTCTCCTGGCTGGATTGCCGCTTTCTCCAGCGGCACCAGCGCGCCCGTGCCGGCGATCGCCATCGTAATGGCGGTGTCGTCGTCGACATCGTCAGGCACACCCCAAACCTCGGCGGCAGGAACGATGGTGCGCTCGGCCCAGCCGCCCCAGGGGGCAACCGATCGCTCGCCAAAATAGACGCGCCGCCCATCCGCGGCGTGGCCGACGCCCTCGCCGCGCAGCACGCAAGGATATTGGACAGCGAGGCGGTAAGCCCCGAGCACATCCCAGCCGCCCAGGCCGGCCGTCGTGACATCGATCATGATGCAGCCCTTGCGCGGCTCGGGCTCGGGGAACTCGCCATAGACCGGTGCTGCGCCCTGGCCGGTGATCACCGCTGCCTTCATGTCATTCCTCCCACGTCCGAGCGGCTGGTTCGCACCGCACACGATCGGTTTCTGCGTAATCTACATCCTGAATGTTGTTCTGGTATAGAAAAAATCGGCAACGATGGGCGGAGGTCAGATCGGAAGTTGACCGGTCAGCTTTACGGTCTTCAAGGCAAAGCGCGAGTTCACCGAGGCGACGCCAGGCATGTGCAGGAGCACCGTCTTCAAGAACGTCTCATAATCATCGACGCTGCGGACGAGGATGCGCAGCAGATAGTCGGCGTCGCCGCTCATCGAGAAGCATTCGAGGATCTCAGGCCGGCCGCGGGCGGCCGCCTCCAAGGCTTCGAGCGTATCCTCGTCATGCTGCTTCAGTCTGATCTCTGCAAAAACGCTGACCGTAAGGCCGAGCGCCTTAGCGTCGAGCAGCAGCTCGCGGCCGCGGATGATGCCGTCGTCTTCCATGCGCCTGATCCGGCGCCAGCAAGGCGTATGCGACAGTCCGACCGCGGCGGCGATCTGCGCTGCCGATGCATCAGGATCGGACTGGAGTGCGGCCAGTATTTTCCTGTCTATCGCGTCCACGCAATGTTCATCCTAGTCCTACAGGCAATTCAGGCGGCCATATTGCTGTTGGCAGACTGCTATCATCTGAAATGAGAATGACAATCTCATATGGGAAATGTTATAAAAGGTCGACCGGCAATCTCGCCGGCGGCCAGGCAGCAGGCGCTCATGACCAACAGGATCTCGCTCGCACTCCATATCCCCGAGCCGCCGGCCCGACCCGGCGACGCGCCCGACTTTTCCCATATCTTGGTCCCGCCGGCCGGCGCCACGCGTCGTCCCGACATGGCGGCCGACGAAGCCGATATGCGGGACCTGCCGTTTGGGCTCGTCCGTGTGCTCGACGAGACCGGCCGCGCGGTCGGTCCGTGGAACCCGCGGCTTGCCCCCGAGACGCTGCGTCGGGGATTGCGCGCGATGCTGCTGACCCGAGCATTCGACGAGCGGATGTTCCGCTCGCACCGCCAAGGCAAGACGAGCTTCTACATGAAATCGACCGGAGAGGAGGCGATCAGCGTCGCCCAGTCGATGATGCTCGGACGCGACGACATGTGCTTCCCGACCTATCGCGTGATCGGCTGGCTGATGGCGCGCGGCTATCCGCTGATCGATCTCGTCAACCAGATCTTCTCGAACGAAAAGGATCCGCTCAAAGGCCGGCAGCTGCCGATCCTGTTCTCGGCGCGAGACTATGGCTTCTACTCGCTCTCGGGCAATGTCGGCACTCGCTTCGGTCACGCGATCGGTTGGGCGATGGCCTCAGCCTACAGGGGCGACGACAAGATCGCGCTCGCCTACATCGGCGAGGGGACGACCGCCGAGGGCGACTTCCACGAGGCGCTGACCTTTGCGAGCGTCTATCGCGCGCCGGCCATATTATGCGTCACCAACAACCAGTGGGCGATCTCGACCTACGCCGGTATCGCCGGCGGCGAGGCGACGACCTTTGCGGCAAAGGCGATCGCGTACGGCCTGCCGGGGCTGAGGGTCGACGGCAATGATTTCCTTGCCGTCTGGGCAGCGACCGAATGGGCAGCAGAACGCGCGCGGAGCAATCGGGGCGCAACCCTCATCGAGCTGTTCACCTACCGCGCCGCCGGCCATTCGACGAGCGACGATCCGACCAAATACCGCCCGGCAGACGAGGCGGCGCAGTGGCCGCTCGGCGATCCTGTCGAGCGTCTCAAGCAGCACCTGATCACGCTCGGCGAATGGGATGAGGACCGCCATGCGACCCTCGTCGAGGAACTTGAGCGGGAGGTGCGCGAGGCAGTGAAGGCGGGTGAGGCGGTCGGCACGCTCGGCAAGTCGAAGCCAAGCGTCGCTGAAATGTTCGAAGGCGTGTTCAAGGAGCCTGACTGGCGCGTCATCGAGCAGCGGCGCGAACTGGGGATCTGACGATGCCGGCGATGAACATGATTCAGGCCTTGAATTCGGCGCTCGACGTAATGCTGCAGCGCGACCCTGACGTGCTGATCTTCGGTGAGGATGTCGGCTACTTTGGCGGCGTCTTTCGCGTGACCGACGGCCTCCAGAAGAGACATGGTTTGAAGCGCTGCTTCGATGCGCCAATCTCGGAAGGCGGGATCATTGCGACCGCAATCGGCATGGGGGCCTATGGCCTGAGACCGGTGCCCGAGATCCAGTTCGCCGACTATATCCTACCGGCCTTCGACCAGCTCGTGTCCGAGGCAGCAAGGCTTCGCTATCGCTCGGCGGGCGAGTTCTGGGCACCGATTACGGTGCGCTCGCCCTATGGCGGCGGCATCTTTGGCGGGCAGACGCACAGCCAGAGCCCCGAGGCGATCTTTGCGCACATCACGGGTCTGAAGACGGTTATTCCCTCCAATCCGTATGACGCGAAAGGCCTGCTGATCGCGTCAATCGAGGACGATGACCCCGTCGTCTTCCTTGAGCCGAAGCGCCTTTACAACGGACCGTTCGACGGCCGGCACGATCAGGCGCTGAAGACTTGGGCAGGCGAGCCGACCGCAGACGTGCCCGACGGCCACTACACGGTGCCGCTCGGCAAGGCAGCGATCGTACGGGCAGGCATCGACGTGACCGTGCTCGCCTATGGCACGATGGTGCATGTCGCGGCAGCCGGCATCGAGGCGAGTGGCGTCAACGCCGAACTCATTGACCTGCGCTCGATCGTGCCGCTCGATATCGACACGATCGTCGCGTCGGTGAAGAAGACCGGACGCTGCGTCATCCTGCACGAAGCCTCGCGCTTTGGCGGCTTCGGCGGCGAGCTGTCGGCGCTCGTCCAGGAGCGCTGCTTCTACTACCTGAAGAGCCCGATCGAGCGCGTCGCCGGCTGGGACACGCCTTATCCGCACGCCTTTGAATGGGACTATTTCCCTGGGCCCGCGCGTCTCGCCAAGGCGCTCGACCGATGCATGGAAGCCTGACGCATGGGCCGCTATCACTTCCGTCTTCCCGACGTCGGAGAGGGTGTTGCCGAGGCCGAGATCGTCGTCTGGCACGTGAAGCCGGGCGACGCGGTCAAGGAGGACCAGAGCCTCGTCGACGTGATGACCGACAAGGCGACCGTCGACATGACCTCGCCGGTCGAGGGGGTGGTGACCGCCGTCCACGGCGACGTCGGTGCGATGGTGCCGGTTGGCTCGGTGCTGGTGGAGATCGAGGTTGAGGGTGCGGGCAATGTCGAGGCGGAGCTGGAGCTGACGACGCCTAAGCCCTCTCCGGAGCCGGCGCCGCAGGCCACAGACCCGCTGCCGCCACCCGCGCCGGTGCGGGCGGCTCCAGCCGCAGCAACGGTGTCCGCGCGGCGAGGCGGGCCGACGGTCGCAAGCCGCGCCCCCGGCGAGGCTCCGCTCGCAGCCCCTGCAACGCGCCGCCGGGCGCACGAGCTCGGTATCCCGCTGCAGTACGTTTCCGGCACGGGCCCAGGCGGGCGGATCACGCCAGACGATCTCGAGGCCTACATCGCCGGTCATGGCGCGGCTTCGGCGAGCGACGTCCGCTTCGCCGAGAAGCACGGCGTCAGCGATACGCGCATTATTGGCCTCAGGCGTCGGATCGCCGAGAAGATGCAGGAGTCCAAGCGTCGCATCCCGCACATCGCCTATGTCGAGGAATGCGACCTGACCGAGCTCGAGTCGCTTCGCGCCGACCTCAATGCACATCGGAGCGACGAGCAGCCGAAGCTGACCCTGCTGCCCTTCCTGATGCGCGCGTTGGTGAAGGCCGTGGCCGACTTTCCGCAGATCAATGCGCGCTATGACGACGACGCGGGTGTCCTTCACACCCATGAAGGCATCCACATCGGGATCGCCACCCAGACCCCAAGCGGCCTCATCGTGCCGGTGGTGCGCCACGCCGAGGCGCGCGACCTCTACGACTGCGCGCGCGAGCTCGCTCGTGTCGCCCAAGCCGCGCGCGATGGCAGCGCCCAGCGGGACGAGCTGTCGGGCTCGACGATCACCATTACCAGCCTTGGGGCGTTAGGCGGCATCGTCACGACGCCCGTCATCAATCATCCGGAGGTCGCGATTATCGGCCCCAACAAGCTGGTCGATCGTCCCATGGTGCAGGGATCGTTCGTGACCGTGCGCAAGGTGATGAACCTGTCGTCATCCTTCGACCACCGGATCATCGACGGCTACGACGCTGCAAGCTTTGTCCAGCGGCTGAAGCGGCTGCTCGAGCACCCCGCCTTGATTTTTATGGACTAACCGGAATGAACGAGACGATCTCGACGAAGGTGCTCGTGGTGGGCGGAGGCCCGGGCGGGTACGTCGCCGCCATCCGCTGCGGCCAGCTCAGCCTCGACACTGTGCTGGTCGACGCCGACCGGCTGGGGGGCACCTGCCTCATCCGAGGGTGCATCCCGTCAAAGGCGCTCATCCATGCTGCAGGGCTGTTTCAGGAGATGTCGGCCGCCGCTGCCGGCGGGCGCTTCGGTATCCGTCTGGCGTCGGCCCCGCAGCTCGACTTTGCCGAGACGATCCGCTGGAAGGAAGGCGTGGTCGACCGCCTCAATGGTGGCGTCGCGTCACTGTTGAAACGCGCCAAGGTGCGCCTGGTGCCGGGCCGCGCGCGCTTCTCCGACGCTAAGACCTGCTCGGTCGAGACCGGCGATGACGCGGTTACCATCAAAGCCGAGCATGTGATCCTCGCGACCGGCTCGCTCCCCGTCGAGCTGCCATTCCTGCCGTTCGGGGGCAAGGTGATTTCGTCGACCGAAGCGCTGTCGCTTGAACAGGTGCCGCGGCAGCTGGTCGTCGTCGGCGCCGGCTATATCGGGCTCGAGCTCGGCATCGCCTATGCGAAGCTCGGCGCCGAGGTATCGATCGTCGAGGCGCAGGATCAGATTCTGCCGCTCTATGACTCAAAGCTCGTCGAGCCGGTGCGGCGATGGCTCGAGCGGAATGGCGTGGCGCTTCATCTGAGCGCCAGGGCTTTAGGCGAGAGGGGCGAGGGATTGGAAATCGAGACCAGTGCCGCGGAGCGTATGACGCTGCCTGCCGACCGCATCCTCGTGACCGTCGGCCGCCGGCCCAACACCGACGGCTGGGGGCTCGACCGCATGGCGCTCGCCATGGACGGGCGCTTCGTCCGCGTCGACGACCGCTGCGCGACGTCGTCGACCAATGTTTGGGCGATCGGCGACCTGGTCGGCGAGCCGATGCTTGCGCACAAGGCCTCGGCCCAGGGCGAGATGGTCGCCGAGATCATCGCGGGAATGCGACGAAGGTTCGACCCGATCGCCATCCCGGCGGTCTGCTTTACCGAGCCGGAGATCGTGAGCGTCGGCATTGCGCCCGACGAAGCGCCCCAGGACGTCGAGCTGATCACCGGCCATTTTCCGTTCCAGGCAAACGGCCGGGCACTGTCGATGGAGGCCGGCGGCGAGGGCGGGTTCGTGCGCGTCGTTGCACGCCGCTCGGACCACCGCATCCTTGGCATCCAAGGCGTCGGGCGGCATATTTCGGAACTTGCCGGTGAGTTCACGACGCTGATTGAAATGGGCGCCGTGCTGGAGGACGTAGCTGGCATCGTCCACGCCCACCCGACACTTGGCGAGGCAATGCACGAGGCAAGCCTCAAGGCACTTGGTCATGCCATCCACATCTGAATCGCAGAGAACGGCAGCCGGCACCGTGCTTTGCGGCGGCTGCCGCGGCCATGGCCATTGCCGCCTGGGCGTTGGCGAGATCGAGCTGGTGAGCGACACGATCGCGCAGGCGCCAGTCACCTGTGCCACCGCCTTCCACGCCGGGCCGCGTGTTGCGCACGGCGGCTGGACGGCCGCCATGTTCGACGACGTGATCGGTCGTGCGCTTACCCAGCGTGGCCTTAAAGTCGTAACGGCGTCGCTGACCGTCGACTTCCTCAGACCTGTGCCGATCGAGGAGCCGTTGATCGTCGAGATCCTGATCGATGGCCGCGAGGGTCGTCGGTGGAGTGTTGCCGCGACCTTGAGGCTTTTGAACGACGACGCGCAGCTCGCTCGGGCAAGCGGCATCTGGGTCGAACGCCGCGACGACCATTTCGATCGTCACGAGTTGCAGATGGAGGCCTACCGCGCGATGAACGGCGACACTGACGCCTGATCCGCCGCGACAGGTGCCTGTCCTTGGATCGATAAGGTCAGGTACAGCCGGCAACGCTCGCGCTCTTGAGCGCTTCATACTGCTCGGCGAGTCCGATCTCGCCGAAGATTTCGGCGCCGTGCTCGTCGAGTGCGGGCGCTGGTCGGTCGAGCGCGAGCGGCAGTTCGCCGAAGTTCCAGAAGCGTCCGATCTGGACCAGGTCGCCGAGGTCGCGGTGCCGGTACTGAGCGAGTAGCCCCGCTGCACGATGCGCAGGTGAGTCGAGGAATGCGTCCATCTGGTCCTCGAGAACGATCTCCGAGGGAACGCTGGCGGCATCGAGCATGGCCTTGGCGCCGGCCTTGTCCATCGCCGCGAACCAGCTTTCCGCCCGACGGGCTGTCAGTTCGCGAAAATCGCGCGACTCCGCCGGCGTCAGCGCAGCGACAGCAACGAAGCCGTCGCTTGTCCGGTACAGCCGGTGGTCGGGCGAGATCCCCATCTGCGCCTGATCGAGATGCGCGATCTCGGTCAGAGAGCCGTCGGCGCGCATGACGGCCTCCGCCATCGTCAGCATCGCACTGCCAAGTAGAGAGGCGGTGACGAGTTGTCCTTGGCCCGATCGCTTGCGCTCGATGAGCCCGAGCAGCGTCGCGAAGACCGAAGCAAGTGCAGCATAGAAGTCGACGATCCCGAAACGCAGCCAGAGGGGCGGGTTGCCTATCCCGCCATTCTCGACTTCCCAGCCGCATGCCGCCTGGAACAGCTGGTCGAATCCCGGCCAGTCTGCGCGCACGCCGAGCGGACCGTATGAACTGACATGGCAGTATATGATGTCGGGGCGCTCCGCTTTCAGTGTCTCATAGTCGACACCGAGCTTGCGCGCCGCGGGGCGGCGAATGTTGTGGTGGACGACGTCTGCCCATCGGGTCAGGGCGCAAATGGCATCCTTTGCCGCAGGGTCGCCGAGCTTCAGCGCGACACCGCGCTTGCCGCGCTGAATGCCGGTGAATTGCCGCTCCAGGCGGCGCATCGCATCGCCGGCCGGCGGCTCGACCTTGATCACGTCGGCGCCGAGGTCGGCAAGCAGCATCGCGGCGAACGGTCCGGCCAGATAGGCGCCGAGGTCGAGGACGCGCAGGCCGCTGAGTGGCGGAACGGGCGTGCCAGTCGTGTCTGTCGGCTCTGCGGCCATGACCGCCCAGCGTGCGAGGACCGTGCCGGCATCGCTCGTCTCGGGATTGAGGCCGCCACGCACGCGAGATGGCGGCTCGACCGAATAGGGCACGCCCGGCTGGATCGTTCGCCCTAGCAGCGGGTCGTCGACGTCGACGGCATAGCCGTTCACGCGTGCTTGCGGGTCGGCGTAGATTTCGCCGAAGGGAGCGGCGATCTGTGCCGCGACGTCATGCTCCCAGAAGTGGCGCGCCCAGTCTTCGGCCGGTCGAGTGGCGATAATGAGCTTGTTGGCCCCGAAGTTGGGCGCGACATGCGACGGGGGATAGCCGTCGTTCGCCTCCTTCACCGCCTCGGCGCCCATGGCGGCGAGCGCCTCTGCCATCCAGGGAGCCTTGTCGGGCGAGTAGTGGACGTGGAGCCAGCGGCCGTCGGATGCCTGGTGAAGCGGGATGGGGATGTTCTTCGACAATCCCTTGGCAAAGACCGGTGTCGGCTTTTCGGCGCGCGTCCAGTGCATGGTCATCGGCACCAGCGCCGCCTGCGCCAAACTAGTGTGCGCAATGCCGCCGCGGCCGTCCCTGTCGCGGGCGATAAGGCGCGTGACGATTGCGATGGCGGCGAGCCATCCGGCCGTCCAGCTCGCGAAGGGCATGCGGATAAAGACCGGACCGGGGCGATGGCCGGGCTGCTCGTCGAGAAGGCCGAGCGCTGCCAGTACCAGCGTCTCGCGTGCGGGTGCGTCCGCCTTTGGATGGCCCTGCGGCCAGCCGGTCACTGCCGAGACGATGAGGCGAGGATAGCGAACGGCGAGGCGCGCATCGTCGAGCCCGCGCCGGCGCGCCTCTGCCGGCGTCAGGTCATGGATGAGCACGTCGGCGCGGGAAAGCAGAGCGTCGAGCACGGCATCGGGGCCGTCGGCGCCAAGATTGAGCGTCAGCCGCTGCTTGCCGCGATTGAGCACGGCGTGAAGGGCGGTGTCAAACGCCGGGTCGCCGCCAGGCGGCTCTATCCGCACCACGTCCGCACCCGCCTCGGAGAGCTGGAGCGCAGCCATCGGTCCGGGAATTCCGCTGGACAGGTCGATGACGCGAAGGCCGTCGAGGATCGACCGTTGTTCCATGTTTCGCTCCTAGCGGGACGGGACCATGCCGCCGTCGACTGGCAGCGTCTGGCCGGTGATGAAGCGCGCGGCATCGCTCACGAGGAACAACAGCACCGGCGCCATGTCGCGATCCGGATCGCCGAGCCTGCCGCCGAGCGGGATCATCTGCGCCATCCCCGCATCGTGGAGCGCGAGCTGCTCAGGCGTCATGCCATCGCGCGTCTTCTGGTACATGGCGGTCCATATCCCTGGAGCGACGCAGTTAGCGGTGATGCCGTACCTGCCCCATTCCTGTGCGATCGTGCGTGTCCAGCCGAGCACGGCGCCTTTCGAGGCGGCATAATGGGCGCAGCCCGAAAGCCCGGTCATTCCGGCAGCTGACGCGAAGTTGACGATCCGGCCGCCCTTGTCCTTCAGGTGCGGGAAGACCGCTTGGTTGGCGATCATCGTGCCGCGCGCATTGATGCCGACAACGCGCTCCCAGTCCGAGTCGTCGAGCGTCTCGGCCGGCTTGTAGTGCTGGACGCCCGCGGCATGGACGAGCGCGTCGAGGCCGCCCAGGCGCAGGACCGCCGCTCCCACCGCGGCCTGCATCGCTGGCCGATCGGCGACGCTTGCGACGTGAAAAGACGTCGTGCCCGGGCCTGCCGCACGCGCCTCGGCAGCGACCCGCTCGCCCTCGGCGGCCGAGACGTCGATGGCCGCAACATCGGCGCCGGCTGCCGTCAGCGCGCGCACGGCCGAGGCGCCGATGCCGCTTGCGCTGCCCGTCACGATCACGCGCTTGGCTTTGACGTCCATCGCTTGTCCCTTCACCCGGCAGCCAGGGCGCCCGCCTTTCTGAGCAGGCGGGCCGCACTCTTGTGCATGCGCTCGCCGATCTCGCGCGGCGCCTTGCCGGCGCAGGCACGGGCGAACGTCCCTTCAAGGAGAATCGCGAGCTTGTAGCAGGCAAGGACCGCATACCAGCCGGCCTGCGAGACGTCCCGTCCGCTCACCACGCCGTAGCGGGCGACGAGCTCGGCAGGCGTGGGGAAACCGTCCCACGGCTCGACGACGATCTGCGCTTCGGACGACGGCGAGCCCTGGTCGCGCCAGGTGGCGAGCAGCCAGCCGAGGTCGAGCATCGGGTCGCCGATCGTCGCCAGCTCCCAGTCGATGACGGCGGCGATCTCCGAACCGTCGTTCCGGAAAAGGATGTTCTTCAGGTGGAAGTCGCCGTGGAGGATGCCGGGCACAAAGCGTGATGGCCGATTGGTGTCCAGCCAGCTGGCAATTGCCGCGACGTTAGGGAGGGCGGCCGGGCCTGGCCAGCCCTCGTGTCGCCTGTAGCCATCGAGCTGGCGCTGCCAGCGCTCCACCTGACGGTCAAGAAAGCCGTCCGGATTTCCGAAACCTTCGAGACCTGCAGCGCGATAGTCGACCGACGCGAGCGCTGCGATCGCGTCAGCCATGGCGAGACCCATACGGTGCCTTATCTTCGGGTCGCCGGCGTGGAGGTCTGGGAGCCCGACACCGGGATTGAAGCCTTCGACCGGCTCCATCAGGTAGAAGGCGGCGCCGATTGCCGCCTCGTCGCTGCAGGCAGCGATCAGCCGGGGGTGAGGCACGATGCTCCCCGTGAGCGCGCCGAGCACACGCGCCTCGCGCCGCATCGTCTCGTTGCCGTCGGCGGTCGGGTGCGCGGGCGGCCGGCGCAACACAAAGTCGCGCCCGTCTCGTTTAAAGCGGACGATGACATTCTGCGATCCGCCGGTCAGGGGCGTGACGGCCGAGATCGGGCCTGATCCCAGCCCTTCAAAGTCCATCCAGTCGCGCAGCCGGTCGAAATCGATCAGCTCCGTTCCGTGTGGGCGGTCGACCGGCATCAGAAGGCCGTCTCGAACGTTTCGAGATCGTGCCCGTAGCGGGCCATGGCGGCGGCGCGGACGCGCGGCAGGTGGTAGGCCGGGAAGAGCTCGTCGGTGCCTCGGTAGCCGCGCAGCACCTGCTTTGCGACGGTTACCTTGTGGACCTCGGTCGGGCCGTCGGCGAGCGCGAGGAAATAGGACTCGGTCACCCAGTGCATGAACGGCATCTCGTCCGACAGGCCGAGCGATCCATGCAGGTGGAGCGCCCGCCCGGCGATGTCATGGAGCAGCTTCGGCATCGCGGCCTTCACCGCGGCGATGTCTTTTCGGACCTTGCGATAATCCTGGTGCTTGTCGATCATCCAAGCGGTCCGCAGAACCAACAAGCGGAACTGCTCCAACTCGATCCAGCTGTCGGCGATCTTCTCCTGCACCATCTGTTTGTCGGCGAGCAGTTCGCCCTTGGTCGAGCGTGAAATCACGCGCTCGCACATCCGGTCGAAGGCCTCGCGGGCCTTGGCGATTGTGCGCATCGCATGGTGGATGCGCCCGCCGCCGAGCCGCGTCTGCGCGACGACGAAGCCCTGGCCCTGCGCGCCCAGCATGTGGTCGAGCGGCACGCGGACGTTTTTGAGCCGCAGATAGGCATGCGTCGGCGTCGTGCTGCCATAGCCGACGTTGCGGACGATCTCGATGCCCGGCGTTCCGGCGGGTATGATGAACATCGAAGCGCGGCGGTGCGGCGCCTCGTCTGGGTCGGTCACCGCCATGACGATGAAGAAGGCAGCGTAGCGGGCATTGGTCGAGAACCATTTCTCGCCGTCGATCATCCAGGCGTCGCCGTCACGCACGGCGGTCGTTGCGATCATCAGCGGATCGGCGCCGCCCTGCGGCTCAGTGAGCGAGAAGCATGAGACGATCTCGTTGTCGAGGAGCGGCTTTAGATAGCGCTCCTTCTGCCCGGGGGTGCCGTAGTGGGCGAGGATTTCGGCATTGCCCGAGTCGGGCGCCTGCGCGCCGAACACGATCGGTCCGAAACGCGTACGGCCGATGATCTCGTTCATCAGGGCGAGCTTCACCTGCCCATAGCCCTGGCCGCCAAGCTCGGGTCCGAGATGGCAGGCCCAGAGCCCGCGCTCGCGGACGCGTGCCTGGAGCGGCCGCACTAGGCGCACGAAGCCCGGATCGGTCACGTCATAGTGGTTGCCCAGCACATGATCGAGCGGCTCGATGTCGTTACGCGTGAAAGCGTCGATCCAGTCGAGTTCCGCCTGGAATGCTGGATCGGTCTCAAAGTCCCAGGCCATGGCTGTGCTCCTTCAAGACAGGCTCTTGCCACCATCGACGACGATGGTGTGGCCAAGCACGTAGGAGGCGAGCGGAGAGGCGAGGAACAGCGCGGCGCCCGCGATCTCCTCGGGCGTGCCCATCCGTCCGATCGGGATCTGGCGGAGTGTCTTGGCCAGCCGTTTCTCGTCGCCCGTGGTGATGGCGGTGAGCTTTGACGGCACCAGTCCGGGGGCGATGCCATTCACCCGGATACCGTCTGAAGCCCACGCCTCGGCGAGGGTCTTCACCAGCGCGACCGCGCCAGCCTTGGACGAGGCATAGGCGGGATTGCCGATGCGGGCACTGAAGGCGGCGATCGAGCTGATCACGATGAGCGAGCCGCGGCTCGCCTTCAGCATCGCATGGAAGCGCGCGGCGCATGCCATGATGCTGTTGAGGTTGATCTCGACCACCTCGCGGAACACTGACGGCGTGAACTCGGCGCGGGCGTAGCGCACCGCGCCCTGGCAGAGGACGAGAACGTCGAGGCTGTCCGTCGCAAAAGCTAAGCTGTCGATCGCTGTCGAATCCGACAGCTCCAGCTTCTGGTAGCCAAGGCCGGTCAGGTCCGCGTCCGGCAACTCGGCATAGGCGCTGGCATCGGCACGCGTGCCCGTGACATGCACGGCGGCGCCGCGACGCCGGAATGCCTGGGCGATGCCGTTGCCGATCCCGCTTGACCCGCCGACCACCAGCACAGTCTTGCCGCTGAAGTCGAGATCCGCCACGCGCTGCTCTCTAGGTTGATTCGCTAAAGCAATTGACCTAATGTCCTGACATGGCAGCCACGTCAAGTCTTCGCGGTGATGCGACCCGCGATCACATCAAGCTCGCCGCACGGCGGCTGTTCGCGCTGCGCGGCATCCACGGCGTCACCACTCGCGAGATCGTCGCGGCGACCGGCCAGAAGAACGGGGGGTCGCTCCACTATTATTTCCGCACCAAGGAGGCGCTGGTTCGCGAACTCATCGTCGATGGCGCCAAGCTGATCGACGATCGGCGCAACGCGCTGCTCGACGCGCTCGAGGTGAACGGCGGACCGCAGACGGTGCGCAAGGTGCTCGAGGTCCTTGTCTGGCCCTCGACGAACCTTGGTGAGGCAGATGGCGAGGAGGACACCTATATCCGCTTCATCTCGAACCTCGGCCTTCAGGAGCGGGCGCTCCTCAACGATGCGCTCGCTGGCCGCTGGAACTCGGGCTACCAGCGCTGCCTCGGCCATCTGCGGCGAATCGTCACCGGCGTGCCGGGTGCAATTCTTCAGCAGCGCCTCGTCTTCCTTAGCCTTTCGCTCCGCGCCATCATGGCGGCGCGCGAGGCGGCGCTCGATCACCGGCGCGAGCACCAGCGCTTCTGGACCGCGCCGGAGACGATGGAAAATCTCCTAGACTCGCTCGAGGCAATGGTGACGGCGCCTGTCTCGGCGATCACGGCCGGGCGGCTCGACGGCGGCAGCCTCCAGGAGCCCCAGATTGCAGGGGAATTCTGAGGCGAAAAGGCCCTTCTGGTGTGACGGCGGCGGCTGCATTTCGGAGCAGAGGCGCAATGTTCTGACTTTGACCGGTAATTTTAAATATAGAATATTCCCTTCACTGCCTCGAGTCGCTAGAGTGCGGCTTTCCAGCCTGAATCCGTCGTCAAGAACGGGTGGCCAACTTGTTGTGGGAGGGTGCAAATTGTCCGCCGTCAGCACCAATGGCACAGATTTGAGGTTGTGATTTAAGGAGGATTTGGGCTTCGTCGTAGTGACGAAGGAACGAAGATGAAGCCCAAATCCTCCTATTCAAAATCGCCGTCGAA
>Ga0182735_1000803_pt1 | contig 22874 bp, 13 predicted proteins | sample eDN5th30CKraftMG_FD_128524 | JGI IMG/M metagenome (GOLD analysis project Ga0182735, IMG submission 128524) | Enriched Miracle-Growth compost microbial communities from Emeryville, California, USA - eDNA 5th pass 30_C Kraft MG (version 2) (version 2) ...
ATCCGTGGTGCTGGCGCGCCACAGGCGGAAGCCGGCGTCCGCTGCGGCCAGCGCGCGGTCGAGATCCTCTGCGGAGGCAAGGGGAAGGTCGCCCAATATCTCGCCGGTGGCGGGGTTTACGACGTGATGCACTCGTCTGTCGCCAGCCGGGATCCATTCCCCGTCGATATGCATGCGAAGGGCAGGATAGGTCATGCGATCGCTCCAAATTTATCGGAAGTGTACCAGTTGCCGTGAAGGCCGGGCCGAATGCGGAAGGGCAGGCCGATCACCGCGATGGGGCCAGCAGCAACGTTGAGGCCGTCAAAGAGGAGCAGGCGCGACGCGCTTTCAGCAAGGCGATTTTCGATGGTGACGAGATAGCCATCGCCTTCCCCGGTCGATCCGGGGCGGGGGATGAAGGCCGGTTCCTGCAAGGAGGACACGGGGCCGACCCACCAGCTGTCGGTTTCACCCGTCTGCACATCAATGCGCGCCAGCGTGTTCATCATCATGCCGGAGGCGGAGCGACCGCCGGGCAGGTCGACCGGCTTTTCCAGATCCTGCGCAAGGATATAGCCATGGCGATAGGGCTGGCCGGCGAACCGATCGTCGATGCGGGGAAATTCCCCGACCAGATCGGTCAACTGCGTCATTTCGATGTCGTCGCTGTTGCCCAGCATATCCACCGTCCACCGCGTTACGCGCGATGCCGCCTTCTTTGGTTCAAAGGGCGCGCCTTCGATATCGGGGAAGAAGGGGAACATATTGCCTTCCGCCATCGGCGTATCAAAATGTACCTTGGAGCCGACATTATGGGCGTTCATCACATGGCTAGCGAAGCAATTGGGGGCGGAAAACCAGCGGATATCCCCGGCGCCGCCGTTGCGGGGCAATACACCCAGATGGATCGGCCGGTTGCGGTCGAAACCGAAATGCGGCAGCCGGTTTTCCAGCCGCTGCCAATCGGATGTGATCGGCACAATATGGAAAACGACATAATCTTCGGTAATACCGAAATCATGCATCATGCAATAATAGGGGATTTCGAACCAGACTTCCTTCGTGATCTCCCCCTCTGGCGAGATGGTGTAGAAAGCGACGTCACGGGTCAGCAACCCCTTTGCGGCATAGCCGAAGGCGAGCATTTCGCCGGTTTTGGGATCGATCTTGGGGTGTGCCGTGAAGGTCTCGCTAGTCAGCTTGCCGCCGAAATCATATTTGGGATCCGTCGTTTCCAGCGTTTCAGGGTCCATCGCGACCGGCGGGCTGTCTTCCTTGAGGGCAAAGAGCTTGCCGCCATGCACGACGACATTGGTGTTCGCGGTGCCGCGTACCTTGCCCTTAACCGACGGATCATCGGTCAGCGGGTTGCGATAGGCGCCGAACAGCGCCTTCCCCGCTTTTTCCTCCAGCGTGAATTTTTCGGTTCTGGCCCAGCGCTGGGCAACGCCCGCCTCGCCATTCCGAAACCGAAAGCGGGTAACCATGCCATCCCCATTGAACCAGATATCGTCGCCGGACATCGGCGGAAACTGGGGGTCGGGCGCGACGCGATAGAAGGCGCCGTCAAGCTCTGGAGGTATCTGGCCTTCCAGCACCGGCAGATGGCGCACCACGCCTTCCACGCCTGAAGGAGCGAAGGGACCAGTGAAGCTGGGGGTTTTGGGAAATTCCATGGAACTCTTCCTGTGTCAGAGGGAAGGGAAAGGGGACGTGATCGTCCGCTGATTTCGGCCGTCGATCATGATGACGGAGCTGTATAAAGGTCACGCACCAGCGTCCGTGACGCGAGGAGGAAATGGACCGCAGCCCAGAGGAAAGCGAGCGTTACGGAGGTCAGGGCAAAGCGCAGGCCGTTGGCGGCGGCGTGCTGGCATGCGCTGGCCAGATCGGGACCGGCGTCGATGGCGGCTTTCCCGCCGGGGCACAGGGCCGCGAAACTGCCCTGTATACCACTGGTCGCAAAACTCGCGTCCGCGAAGCGATCGCTCGCATACCCCAGAAATGTCGGACCAAGCCCCGCGCCGATCAGGCCAAAAACCATGGCATAAATGGCGACAGCGGTGGCGCGCATACGGGGCGGGGCCATATTCTGGGCCATGGCGAAGGTCGGCGTATAATAAAGGAACAGCGCGAGGCCCCCCAGGGTCACGCCGATGATCGACGGGATGAGGTGTTCGGACAGAAAGCCCATGGCGTAAAAAAATGATCCGAGGACAATGCCGCCGGCGGGCGCCCATGCATTCCAGCGGCGATCATATTTATTGCCCCAGTCGACGCCAAAGCCCCCGACCAATGTACCGATCGAAAGCGAAACCGCCGCCGTCATGCCCGCCGCAAAACCGGCTTGTGACAAGCTCAACCCGTGGCTGCGCAGGTAAAAGAGAAAGGAGAACTGGCCGATTGCCGTCATGCCAAAAGTACACAATGCCCCCGCGATCAGAACATGACGGTAGGCAGGTTTGGAAAGAAGTGCACGAAAGGCTTCCTTCATCGGTGGCGGGGCATTGCGCGTGGCCGGGGTGCCATCGGCAAGGCCGCGTACCGGTTCGATCAGCGCCATCAGAACGATGATCGCCATGATGAGGCCGGGAATGCCCATCGTAATGAAGGCCGTCCGCCAGCCATAATGCTGCGCAATCCAGCCGCCGAGCACCGCGCCGATCAAATAGCCCAATGGCGACCCCAGCATGACGATGGACAGGGCCGATGCGCGGCGCGTCGCCGGATAATGATCGGCCACGAGCGAGGATGTGGGCGACATGAAACCTGCCTCGCCTACCCCGACGCCTGCGCGAAGCAGGAAGAGGACGAGGAAACTGCTCGCAAAGCCGCACAACAGGGTCATGATGGAAAAGAAGGCCACAGAGGCCGCAATGATGACCAGACGGCTATACCGTTCCGCCAGCCTGCCTATCGGAACGCCGAGAATCGAATACAGCAGCGCGAAACTGAGGCCTTGCAGCAGGCCGACCTGAAAATCGGTGAGGCCCAGTTCCTGCTTGATCGGCTCCACCACGGCGGAAAGTACCGCCCGATCCACGAAATTCAATGTGCAGACGAGCAGCAGGATTATGAGGAGGCGGGCGCGATAGCGGGGCGCGAGCAGGGCCGGGTCATCGCGGCCCGTGAAATGACGCGAAACAAGCCTGCCGATCATAGCGGCTTCGAGGTGTCGTGGTGGGCAGGGAATGATGACATTTCGACCTCTCTCTCATGGGTTATGGGCTTGTGGCGGCACGGGGGCAGCCCAGCGTTGGATGCCCCGTGCCGCCGATGTTCCATCAGCGAGAACCGTCTGCTTTCGCGGCCTGACGGGCCTGTTCGATGATATAGAGGCGAACGGCTTCCATCTCCGCCGGGGTCAGCGCTTCGGAAAAGCCCACCATGCCGTTATCCTTGAGCAAACCATCGCGCACCACGGCGTAGAACGCGTCCTTGCCCAAGGCCCCGCTGTGCCGCAGGTCGGGGACCAGCCCGGCGCTGACCGCATCCGCGCCATGGCAGACACTGCAAAACTGGCCGAAAGCGACTTGCCCGATTTTGAGCTGGGCGGGGGTGCCCCGGTCAGGCAAGGGGGTTATGGGCGCAAGCCCGCTGTCCGCAGGCAGGGGAGGCAGTGCCGCCTTGCCCTTCAGCTTGAAAACCAGCAACCGACTGACATTGCTGACCTTGCCGGAAATATCCGCGAACTGGCCCGCGCCCATGCCGACAACGCCGCCATATCCCACCGAGACGGCGATATATTGCTCTCCGTCAATGGCATAGCTGATCGGTGCCGCGGTGATGGCGCTCTGGGCGTTGAAGCTCCATAGCTGTTTGCCATTATCCGCGCGATAGGCGTTGAAATGGCCACCCGCGTCGCCCTGAAAAATCAGATTGCCCGCCGTCGCCACCAAACCGCCATTGAAGGGACCTTTGTGAGGAATGCGATAGATTTCCTTCTGGGCGACAGGATCCCATGCGATAATATACCCCTTCAGGCTCGCCCGGATGCCTGCGAGGATTTTGGGATCGGTCGGCACCGGCTGGCCGCCAAAGAGAGTGCCGGTGTTCCAGCCCTTGGGCGTTGGCTTGAAGGTCGGTACGGGATCGTAGCCGCCCCCCACTTCCTGCGCGGGAATATAGACGAGGCCGGTCTTGGGGCTGAACGCCATCGGATACCAGCTGTGCCCGCCCAGGGCGCTTGGCATGGCCATCCACGGCTTGCCGGTTTCGCTGTACCGCGCACCGGGTACCTCGATCGGGCGGCCGGTTTTCGGATCGACGCCCTTGGCCCAGTTGAGGGGGATATAGGGTTTAGCCGAAATGAGCTTGCCGGTTTCCCGGTCGAGAACGTAGAAAAAGCCGTTTTTCGGCGCCTGCATCAGGACCTTGCGCTGCTTTCCTTCGATCTGGAGGTCGGCAAGGATCATGTGCTGGGTCGCGGTATAATCCCATTCGTCGCCGGGGGTTGTCTGATAATGCCAGACATATTCCCCGGTGCCGGGACGGATCGCGACGATCGACGACAGAAACAGATTGTCGCCCTTGCCGTCGCTGCGAACCTTGCGGTTCCATGGCGAACCATTGCCCGTGCCGATATAGAGGAGATCAAGCGCAGGGTCATAGGCCATGGAATCCCAGACGGTGCCGCCACCGCCAAGCTTCCACCATTGGCCCGCCCATGTCTGGGCCGCCTTGGCGAGGGCGGGGTTTTCAAACGGCTTCGACGGGTCGCCCGGCACGGTATAAAAGCGCCATGCCTGTTTGCCGCTGTCGGCGTCATAGGCGGTGATATAGCCGCGCACGCCATATTCGGCGCCGCCATTGCCGATCAGCACCTTGCCCTTGATCACGCGCGGCGCGCCGGTGATCGTATAGGGCTTGGTCTTGTCGATCGTCAGCGTTTCCCAGATCTTCTTGCCCGATTTGGCATCAAGCGCGACAAGGCGGCCATCAAGCGTGCCGACGTAAACCTTCCCCTTCCAGAAGGCGACGCCGCGATTGACGGCGTCGCAGCAGGCATTGACCCCCCATTCGCGGGGGACCTCAGGGTCGAAGGACCAGAGGAGCTTGCCGGTTTTGGCGTCATAGGCCTTCACCATGCTCCATGCGGTTGAGACATAAAGGGTGCCGTCCACCATCAGGGGGGTTGCTTCCTGCCCCCGGTCAGTGTCGAAATCCGCAAACCACGCGAGGCCCAGTTCGCTGGCATTGCTGTCGTTCACCATGTCGAGCGGGCTGAATCTCTGCTCGTCATAGGTGCGGCCGTGGGTCAGCCAGCTGGAACCGTCGGCCGCGGCATTTTCAAGCCGGCGTTCATCGACGGGGGTGCCGGGGCCGAACTGCGCGGCGCCGGAATCCGGATTGTTCGAACAGGCAGTGATAGCCAGAAGAGAGGCGGCAAGCAGGGCGGTGCGCACGATAATTCTCATGTCAGCCTCACAATACGGTGTAATAGCGGAACAGCGAATGATCGGGCGCATCATCTGGCGTGCGTTGCGGCACGCGCTGGCCGACCCCGAGGAAAACCGTCCGATTCATCCAGTCGTGCGGGCCTTCCGGCGCACGGAAATAGGGGGTGCAGCGGAAATAGGGGGCGACAGCGGGTGCTTCGCTTTCGTCCTGACCATGGGCGCGGAGCGGGCCATGAACATAGCCCAGATTGCGAATATAAATGGGCGTGCCGTCGTCGGCTTCAATCATATAATGGGCGTTGAGTTCGACCACGCCATCGGGTCGGACGATCGGCCAGTCCGCGCCGCTATAATCGACCAGCCGCCCGTTGAGGCGCGGGCCTGAAACGATGGAATCCGCCCCGACCGACGTATATCCCTGATAGAGATCGCCCGACATCGGCCCGAAGGTCCAGCGCTTGTCAAAATTTATCCGAATGTCAAAGGCATGTTCGGTTCGCAATTCAAGCCCGTTCATCGCTACCTCTCTCTTTTCTCTTTCCCGGAACGAGAGTGCGGCTGCCTGCCTCGTTCCTGTGTTCGGGGACCCGTATTGATGTCCGATCACTTCTCTGGCTGAAGGGGAGGGGGCTGGCAGTGGGTTGCCGGCCCCTTCCCCGTCAGAGTAAGGTGGATATCAGAACTTCCCCGCTACCCGGATGCCATAGGTTCGGGGCGAGTCAACGCTGGTATAAACAATACCCGGCGACAGGGGGGCTTCCACGCCGCCGATATAAACGGCGCGATTGCCGATGTTCTTGACGAATGCGGTCACGCTGAAATGATCATCCGGCGATGAATAGGTCAGATTGGCGTTGAACCTGACATAGCCGGGCAGATTTTCCGCCGCGATATAATCGACGGCTGCGTACCGCCGGGACCCGAAGCTCATATCCGTTCCGGCGACAACCGAACTGCCATCCTTGAGGTCAAACCGATGCTGATAGCCGGCAGTCCCGGACCATTTCGGCGCCCGGGGCAGGGGCATGCCCGAACAATCGATATTGGCGTTGCCGCCTGAGATCGTAACGGGGCAGCCAACGCTTCCTTCGCGGTAGTTGGCCTCCGGAATCGAATATTGGAAATCGTCGAACTTGGTGTGCAGATAGGCAATCGTCGCCGTGAAGGTGTCATTCGGCGTGGCCTTGAACATGAGGTCCGCGTCAAAGCCATAGCTGGTTGCCGACGCGGCATTGAAGGTCATGAATTGCTGATTGCCCAGCGGATCGAACGCGAGGTGCGATTGCTGGCTGTCGCGATAATCCCAATAAAAGCCTTCGACGTTGAGCTGGAGCTTGTTGTCGAGAAAACGATTCCGAACGCCGGCGGTGTAGGAATAGAGCGTTTCAGGATCATAGGCATTGGACTGGGTTGCCGTGGGGGCGAAGGTGTTGAACCCGCCCGACTTGAACCCCTTGCTGACGGTCGCATACAGCATATTGCGGGGGGAAAGATCGAATTCTGCCCCGCCGCGATAGGAGAACGACTTGTATGTAACGTCATTCTCATAGGTCTGCACCGTGGCCAGCGTTATGCGGCTGCCGTCGATCGAACGATCTTCATAGGTGTAGCGACCCCCTGCGATGAGGCGCAGCCTGTCGGTCAGATCAATGGTGCCTTGCGCAAATCCGGCATAGCTTTTGGTGCCCAGCCGGGGGTTTACGGCAGAGGTCAGTGTCGGGATAATCGTGGAAATCACCGCCAGCTGATCGATGGTCTGATCCATATCGAGATAGAAGACACCGGCGACCAGTTTGAACCTGTCGGTATTCTTGGAGAAGCGCAGTTCATAGCTTTGCTGCTTGGCGGTTTCGTGATTGAGATAGGGGAAACCAGGCAGGAAGCCGAAATAATGATTGTTTGAAGACCGGTAGGCCGGAATGAACGTCATATCTGCAAAGCCCAGATCGACGTTCAGTTCCGCCATGATGTTGCGCTGGGTATTATCGCGTGCGCTTATGGAATCATGCCCGTCGCTCAGCGCGCTTACCGGAATGCCGGAGCCGGGCGTCTGAACGAAGCCCGCCAGCGCGCCTGCGGCTTCGAGCAGGGCGGCATTGTTGACCGGATCGGTCGCGCCCGTGAATTTGCCGGTTCCCGGCTGGCGCGGCAGCAGGACGGAGCCTGCGCCCTTGCCACCGACATGCTCGATATCGCCGGAGATGAGCAGCGAAACCCGGTCGCTCGGCTTCCACAGGATCTGGAGGCGGCCGCTGCGCTGCTGATCATCATCCGTGCCATCGGAGAGATAGCCATCGCGCGTGACATATTGGAAGGCGCCACGAACGCTGAGCGTGGAGGACAACGGAACATTGACCGCGCCGGTGGCGCGAACGCTGTCATAATTGGCGAACTCAACCGAGGCATTCATCCCTAATTCCGCGGTCGGGCGGTTGGTGATGATGTTGATGGCGCCGCCCGAAGAGTTGCGGCCATAAAGGGTGCCTTGCGGCCCTTTCAGCACTTCGAGGCGCGATACGTCATAAAAAAGCGGGCTGACGCTGGCCTGATCGCCGATATAGACACCGTCAATATTATAGGCGACGGCCGACTGACCCAGGCCTGTGCTGGAAAAATCGCCAATGCCGCGAATATAGGTTTGGGTCTGGTTGCCGCCCTGCGCGATCTGCAGACCGGGGACGAGGGCGACGAGATCCTTGGCCTGCGCAACGCCCTGGCGCGCCAGTTCGTCGGAACCGAGCACCTGAATGGTCAGCGATGATTTCTGCACGGTTTCCGCGCGGCGCTGGGCTGTCACGACAATGTCGGTGATGCCGCCGTTTTGGGCCGATGCCGCATCTGCGTCGGCCGAGGGGATATCCGTCTGTGCCTGTACATTTGCCGTCCAAAGGCCAGCGAGCATGAGTGCTGCGGCGCAAGTGGACGCGCGATATCCGATGGGACCCTTCATATTCTCTCCTTCTCTCCGCACCCTGACTGGTTCGCGATTAGGCGCTCTCATAAGAGACAGGGAGGCGGCGGGGGAAGTGCCAAACAGGGTATATACCTATGTCCTACAGGTTATGGCTTTTTGGAAAATAATGGAGTATTGCGCCTTCCACTGAATTCGCGGGTGAAGATGATGTTAAATTCCACATTCCGTCAGCTTGAGGTGTTTCTGGAAGTTGTGGAGTCGGGAAGTTTTGCGAAAGCAGCGGACCGGCTGAGGATTTCCCAGCCGGGAATCAGCCGCCATATCAAGGCGCTCGAAAATCAGTGTGGGGGACAACTGGTCAATCGGGTGCCGGGCCAGAAATCTGATCTGACGGCATTGGGCCGCATCGTGTTGCATCATGCGCCGTCGCTTGTCGCGGGAGCAAGAACGATGAGCGCCGAACTGGCCGACGCACGGGGCAGCGAACGCAGCCGCCCGGTCAGGGTTACGGGCCATCCTTATATCATGGAGCATATCATTCGGCCGATATTGGCGGACTTTACGGCGCGAAACCCCCAAACTTCCATTGAGGTCGTGCCCTATACTTCGGAAGTCATGCGGGAACGGGAAACGATGACGCGATCGGATATCGCATTTGTGACTGTCGACAGCGTCGATGAGGTCGGTGTGGAAATGTTGCGGCCGATGAAATATGGCCTGATAGTGAGCGCGGGCCACCCCCTTGCCCGGCGCGCCAGGGTGACGCCGCAGGATATCGGCAGCCTGCCTTTCATATTGCCGCTCGCCGGGACCATGTTTGAACAGAAAGTCCTGCAGATGCTGAGTTCCGTGGGGTGCGATACGGTTGTTGCAGCCGCCCGGGCGCAGCAGGCGGATATCATCAAGGATCTGGTGCTGAAAGGGGTGGGTATTGCCCATTTGCCGCTGGATATTGTGGGTGCGGAACTCGCCAGCGGACTCGTGCATGTTCTGCCGATTGAATTGCCGGACCTTTATCTGGGGCAGATCGCGGGCGCGCGGGCGATGACAAGTGCGCGGGCCCGGTCGCTGCTGTCCTTTGCGCGTACGGTTTTTTCGGGGTGAAAGATCAGGGAGAGGGAGGGCCCTGGGTGAATCCCTTGACCAATGCCGCCAGACCGGCCTCGAAACTCTCATCGAAGTTGAGCATTTCATCGAGATAATCATGCATCGGGCCATTGGCTTCGAAACTGGCCCAGCCAAGGGTGAATGAAATCACCGATGCCTGAAATGACAGCGCCTCTTTCTGCTCAAGGCCAAGGGCGATGAGGGGGGCCGCGATGCTGTTTGCGCGGGCGGCGACATCCGGTTCGCGGTTTTTCGGGAGACTTGCACTGGCGCACAGCCGCGCACCGTCCCGGCACCCGGCAAAGGCTGCGCGCAAAGCGCGCCCGAAATCCAGCAACCATGCCCGCCAGTCCGATTGGGACAGCGCGGCATCATAGGCGCGTCGGTAAATTTCCCGCACCATCAGGGCCAGCAGTTCCGCCTTGTCGCCCACATGCCAGTACAGCGCGGGCGCCTGTACGCCGAGCCTTGTCGCCAACCGGCGCATGCTGAGGCCATCGAGGCCATCTTCTTCGATTTGTTGAAAAGCCGCGCTGATCAGGCGGGCAGTATCGAGCATAGGTTTGGGGCGGGCCATGCCGCCATGGATTGACAACTTAACACTGTTAAGTCAATAATCATGGCCGGAGAGAATGAGTCGGGAGACACAAATATGTCCTATGTCCACAATGCCTGGTATGTGGCCGCCTGGTCGCAGGATCTTGTCGCGGAAAAACCCTTTGGTTTGACCATTTTGGGGGAGCCGGTTGTCATCTGGCGTTCGTCAAATGGGGCAGTCCATGCGCTTGAGGACCGGTGCGTGCACCGGCTTGCCCCTCTTTCATTGGGGCGGTGCGAGGGTGAGCACCTGCGCTGCATGTATCATGGGCTTTTGTTCAACCCCGAGGGCAAGGTCACCGAAATTCCCGGGCAGGAGCTGATCCCCACGCAGGCGCGCGTGAAATCTTATGCGGTGGTCGAGCGGCATAGCTGGATCTGGGTGTGGATGGGGGAGGCCAAGGCCGCCGATCCCGCGCTGATCCCCCCTGCTGTGGGATATGATGATCCCGATTATATTCTTGGCCATGGCCAGCTCGATTATGCGGCCGAGGCGCGGCTCATCAACGATAATTTGCTTGATTTCAGCCATTTGACCTTTGTTCATGCCAACAGCTTTGGCGCGGGGCCGCAATTTGCCCAGACCGCGCCGACGATCATCCCGCTCGATCGCGGGGTGCGGGTGCAGCGCTGGATTCCCAATACCCATGGCGCGACCAACCGTAAATCGGCGGAACCGATCGATAGCTGGCAATCCTATGATTTCCTGATCCCCGGCATATTGCTGATGTGGAGTGCCAATTATCCGGCGGGCACGGCGGAGCGTCTGGGGTTCAAGCCGCCGGAAAAGGCCGATTCCATCGGCGGGCTGAATTTCACCAGTCAGGCGGTGACGCCGTTGACCGACAAGACCTCGCGCTATTTCTTTTCCTGGGGGCCGCATCGCGAACAGGGCGATGAAGCCATGCGCGATGGGATGATGCAGGTCGCCGCAGTCGCCTTTGCGGAGGACAAGACGATGATCGAGGCGCAGCAACGCGTTATCGACGCCAGCGTCAATCCGCGGGTTATGCCGACAAGCCATGACCGGGGCCTCACGCTGTTCAATCGGCTTGTCAAGAAACTGGCTGGCGAGGAAGCAGCCGGACAGGTTGAAAAACGGGACGCGGCCTGAATTCGGACAGGGCCGGGTGACGGAGGATTGCCTTCCGTCACCCGATCGGCGGTGTCGTTTCGCCTTGTCAGAAATGTTTGGAAAAACTGACGTCCACGCTGCGTGGCGCGCCGATGAATATAAGGCCGGATGCATAGCCGGACCAGTCGGCATAAAATGTGTCGGTCAGATTGCGTCCTCTCAATGTTACCGTGCCAAAGGGCGCGTTCCAGCTGAGTGAGGCGTCAACGGTGGTGAAGCCGCTGACCTTCACATCATTGGCGTTGGACGTGTAGAAATTGCCGTTGTGACGAAGGGTTCCGCTAAGGCTGATAGGCAAGGCTTTGGGGGCGTAGGTCACGACCATATCGACGAGGCGTTCGGGAACATTGGGGGGGCGGTTGCCGCTGCGATCCGCGCCGCCGGTTTCGATCAGCCCGTCATAATCGGCCTTTAACACCGTGCCGCTGAAGGCGAGATTCAGTTCGTCCGTGGCGGACCAGTTCAGCGAAAGCTCAGCCCCTTTGGATTGCAGCCTGCCCCCCTGAATGGCGGGCGCGGCGGGGTCGCCCTGAACCTGCGTTAAAATATCATCCTGCTGAATATGAAACAGCGAAGCCGTCATTTGCAGGCGGTTATTCGCCAACGCGCTTTTGATCCCGGCCTCGTAGGATTGGCCGGTGGTGAGGGCATAGGATGCATTGGCCGCGCTCATGAACAAAAAGGCGCTGACCGGCGTGACCGCGCGCGTGAACTGGGCGTAAAGCTGTGTTTCCGGGCGCAGGCTATAGACGCTGCCGATGCGCCAGGTGACGGGATCGTAGCTTTGGCCGTAGGTCTGGGTCGTGCCGCTGTCGACGGTGAGGATATTGCGATCGAGCGTGATGTCATCAATGCGGATGCCGCCCACCAGCAACCATTCCGGGGTCAGGTTGAATGCATCTTCGGCAAAGAAGGCGAAGGATTTGATTTTGGCGTCGATATCCTGCCGGGTGGAGAAATTGGCGGGCGTATCGGTAGGGAAACCGCCGCGCACGGGCGCGAACGGATCGGCCGGGGCTGCCGCGCCAAAGCGGCGTTTGGTAAAGAAATCCGTCTCGCCAATTTCAAAACCGGCGGTGAAGCGATTGCGATGCCCGGCGATGGGGCTGTCGAGGACGAGGTGGACGCGCTGATTCCAGAATTGATGATCATGGGTGATGAGCGTGGTCGACCGATCAATCAGGCCCGTTCCCGCATTATAGCTATATTCATCGGCATTCTGCCACAGACGGTCGGCGTCATACCAGCTTGTGTCGCTGATGATGTGCAGTTTGTCGGTTACCTCATAATCGGCGCGGGCGCGCAGCCATGTGGAGTTTGATTTCACGATACTGTCGGCCACATCGAAATTGACTTTGCGCATGGCCTTGTCGAGCACGAGGCCCGCGCTGCCTGAAACCACGGAGGAGGGATCGCGGGCGGTGGCTGAGGAGACGACCGGCGTGCCGAAATAGGCGGTTGAGAAATCGTCTTTGTAATAATCAGCCGAAAGCGTCAGGGTGAAGCGATCGCTGGGCTGGAACAGCAGCGAGCCAGAGGCCGCAAAGCTGCTGGAATCCGTATCGTCGACCCAGCCCGATGATCGGGACCACACCGCGTTCGCGCGTATGGCCACGGTCTGGCTCAAGGGGGCATTGATGTCGCCGGCAAGGCGGACGGTATCGAAGCTGCCATAGCTGGCGAGCATTTCTCCGCTCATGCCATCCAGCTTTGGGCGGCGGGGCACGAAGTTGATCGCGCCTGCGAGCGCGCCTTCGCCCGATGTTACGGAGGCGGGGCCTTTGACGACCTCTATGCGATCGAAGCTCCAGCTGTCCCAGTTGCGTACGCCGACATCGCTATTGGCCATGCGCACGCCATCATAGAGATAATTGATCGCGCGCGTGAAGCCTCGCATGGAGACGGAGCCGATGGAACCGGGGAGGTTGCCCGAAGCAACGCCGGGCGCGGCGTTCATCGCCTCGATGGCGCTGCGCAGGCCCTGATGCTGAAAATCATCCTGCGTGATGACGTCGATGGTGGCGGGCGTTTCCCGGATGCTGAGGCCGAGGCGACCGGTGACATCGGGCTGGCTTTCCAGCGTGCGCGCGCCGGTGACGATGATCGATCGCCGATCCGGGCTGCTATCTGTGTCGTCGGCGTCCGCAGCCCATGCCGATGATGGGATCAGGGGCGATGAAACAAGGGTTAAGGCAAGGGCGAGGAGAGAGGTTTTCATAAATAATCCTTTGAACGAAGCATCGTCATGCCATGCGCGAAGAGCGCGCGGCGCGAAGCCGCCTGCGCCAGTGGAGAAGGCCGGTGATGAAAAGAAATGCGGGGATAATCCCCAGAATAATGGCGAGGATGCGCGTCGTCAGTCCGCCGATGGAGGCATCATGCAACGGGTGCAGCCAGTTGTTGATCGTTGAGGCGCGGCTGCGCGAGGATACTGTGGCCGAATTTCTCCATTATGCCGTGGGCTGCATGTTCGGGCGCTACAGTCTCGACGCGCCCGGCCTGATCCTCGCCAATCAGGGCGAAGGGATTGAGGAGTATCTGGCCGCCCTGCAAAAACAAGGTGTGCCGGAACCCAGCTTCGCGCCAGATCGCGACAATGTTATCCCGGTGCTGGATGCAGACTGGTTCGCCGATGACATCGTCACCCGCGCCCGCGATTTCCTGCGCGTCACCTTTGGCGAGGCCAAGTTCCGCGAAAACCTTGCCTTCATCGAGAAGGCGCTCGGCAAGGATCTGCGCCGCTGGTTCACGAGGGATTTCTTCGACTATCACGTCCGCCGCTATAAGAAGCGCCCGATCTACTGGATGTTCTCCAGCCCCAAGGGCAGCTTCAATGCGCTGATCTATATGCACCGCTATCGGCCCGACACCGTCTCGGTCGTGCTAAACCAATATCTGCGCGAATTCATTCACAAGCTGGAAGTTGAACGCGCTCGGTTAGAAAGGCTTGCCGACGATCCTGCCGCTACGCCTGCACAGCAAACAAAGGCGCAGAAGGAAACGGCAACGGTCATCAAGCAGATTGCCGAGCTGACCGAATGGGAACGCGATGTCGTCTATCCGATGGCGCAGAAGAAGATCGCCATCGATCTGGATGATGGGGTGAAGCGCAACTATCCGCTGTTCGCCGGTGCGCTGAAGCCGATCAAGGGGCTGGAGGCTGCAGATGACTGACCGCATCACCGCCGGCCTGATGCGGCTCTATGAAGATCAGGGCCACCGCATCGTTTTCTGGTACGACGCCGCCCGCGATCTGCGCGCAGCGTTCGACGCGGTAGACCTGCCCGGCGTGACCAAGGTGGAGATCGCCAATAACGAGTTCGGCCTGAAATACCGCATGCTGCGGCAGGAGCCGAAGGCGCGGTTTCTGCTTTACAAGGACGGCCCTGAGCCGCCGATGCCTGAGAACTGGCTGCTGGATGTGCAACTGGCCAGCGCCGTGTTCCGCGCCGATCAGGCGGCGATCTGGGTGGCGGATCTTGGCATTCCGGCGAAATACGAAGCGGCCGTGCGCGATCACGCCGAATTCTACCGTTCCGGTAAGCGGCTGGAAGCCCTGCGCGCCATCGAGCGGGAGCGCCCGTCGCAAAGCGCCAACGATGTCCGCCGCAAGATGCTGGCAGTCTGCGCCGGTGCGGATGGCGATCTCGATACGGTAATCGAGGCGTTGCTGGCCGAACTCGCCGAAGACCGTGATGACGCGCTGAAGCTGGTGGATCGGGTCGGGCTAGCGGAGTTTTTCTGGAAAGAGGTCTCGACGCGCTACGGCTATAGGCCGGATACCCCGGATTTTCAGGATTTCGCCATCACCCTATTTTCCAGCGCCTGGGCGCGGGCCATGGGAGAGACTGCGTCCCTGAATACCGATGCCGCGCTGATGTTCCGTCGCTGGAGCGCTTCGCGCCGGTGGGGTGAGGCGTTCGAGAAGCTGTCGGGTGACTATCAGGATGTGCTGAAGATCAGGGACGATCTGGCCTCGCGCGATTTCCGCGTCCTGATCCCGCATGACCATTTCGAGGAAGTGGATCGGCGGATCGTTGTCGCCATCGTCGAAGGGCTGGCCGAACAAAGCCTGCCGGCGACAGATGTGCTGAAATGGGTGCGCGACCGCCGCCAGAGCCATTGGTATGGCCGTTACGCCGATGTCTATCAGGCCATCGGCTATGCAACCGAGTTCCAGCAGGCTCTGGCCGAAGCCGACCTGACGATGACCAGCCTGTCCGATGGCGTGAAGCGCTATTCCGCAAGCTGGTTCCGGCTGGACCAGCTTTATCGCAAGTTCATCTATCATATGCAGAAAAGCGGGCAGTCGGGGCTGCTATCCGCGCTCTATGAGGCGGTTGAGAACCGCTACACCACGAATTTCGTGCTGAAGCTGAACGACGCTTGGCAGGATCAAGTTGCGCGCCTGACGGACTGGGCGATTCCGGGCTTTCCGCGTCAGATGGATTTCTACCGCGAACAGGCGGCAGAGTTCAGGCGTAAAGACCAGAAGGTCGTCGTCATTATCTCGGATGCGTTGCGCTATGAGGTGGCCGAAGAGGCGCTGCGCGAGATACGCAAGCTCAACCGGTTTGATGCCGATCTAAAGCCGATGATCGGGGCCTTGCCCAGCTATACCCAGCTCGGCATGGCGGCGCTCTTGCCGCACCGGCAACTGGCGATCCGCGATGACAATGATCTGGTGCTGCTGGACGGTGAAAGCACCATGGGCGCCGCCGCCCGTGAAAAGGCGCTGGCTGCGGGCCGGGCTGGAGACCGGGTAAAGGTTCTCGCGGCGAAGGATTTCATGAATCTGGGATCATCGGAGGGTAAAGACCTCTTCCGGGATCATGATGTCCTCTATCTGTATCACAACCAGATCGACGCAATTGGCGACAAGCTCGCCACGGAGGAAAATGTCCCCGCCGCGGCAGAGACTACCATCGAGGATCTGGTGAAGCTGGTGCGGAAGCTGACCTCGGCCAATTTCTCGAACATCTTGATCACCGCCGATCACGGATTCCTGTGGCAGCACAAGGCTCTGGAAGAGAGCGGCTTCGCGCTGAGCGAGCCGGAAGGCGAGATTGTTACACGAAACCGGCGCTTCGTGATCGGCCGGGGCCTTAACAGCAGTGGCGGCATGAAGAAGTTCTCTGCCGCACAGCTTGGGCTGGAAGGTGAGCAGGACATTCTGATCCCGAACTCGATTAACCGCCTGCGGGTTAAAGGATCAGGCAGCCGCTTTGTCCATGGCGGGGCGAGCCTGCAGGAGATTGTCCTGCCGGTTCTGCGTGTCGGCAAGCAGCGCAAGGAGGATGTCGGGCAGGTGTCGGTGCAGATCATTCCGCCACCCCGCGCTCAGATCACCACGGGCCAGATCCAGGTCACCTTCTATCAGGCGGAGCCAGTGACCGACAAGCAACAGCCCCGGCAGGTGCATACAGCCATCTTTGCTGACGATGGAACACTCATCTCTGACGAAGCCGAGTTGGAATTCGATTTCACGTCTGAGAACCCGCGCGAGCGCGAGCTGTCGCGGAGCTTCCTGCTGTCCAAGGCGGCAGACGCCTATAACAATCAGACAGTCTTCCTGAAGCTGCGAACGCGCATCGGCAAGACCAGCCATTTCGAAGATCACGCTTCGCAGCCGCTGCTGCTGAAACGCGGGATCAGTACAGATTTCGATTTCTGAGGTGCCGATGTCGACCCTTGATGACAAGATCAACGAGCATTTTGCCGGTTTCGTGGTACGCAAAGACCTGGTGAAGGCGGTGAAGGGGAACGCCATTGTTCCCACCTATGTGCTCGAATACCTGCTCGGCCAATATTGCGCGACCGACGACGAAGCCTCGATTGCGACAGGCATCGAGACGGTCAAGGACATCCTGCGCAAGCACTACGTCCATCGTTCCGAAGCGGGGCTGGTTCAGTCGACGATCAAGGAGCGAGGCCGCTACAAGGTCATCGATCAGGTTAGCGTGGCGCTGAATGAAAAGACTGATGCCTATGAAGCGGTTTTCGAAAACCTCGGAATCAAGCGGGTTGCCATCGACAGCGCCACGGTCAAGGCACATCCGAAACTGCTGGTTACGGGTATTTGGTGCATCGCCGATGTGCAGTACGAATTCTCGGAAGACAGCAGGATATCTCCCTGGATCATCGACACGTTGAAGCCGATCCAGATCGCCCGCGTGGACTATGACGGCTATCGCGAGACGCGTGACAAGTTCACCACGGAGGAATGGATCGATCTGCTAATGCAGAGCATCGGCTTTGACCCGTCACTGTTCGGGCGCAGGTCAAAGCTTTTGCAACTGTTGCGCCTGGTGCCATTTGTTGAGCGCAACTACAACCTCATCGAGCTTGGTCCCAAGGGGACAGGAAAATCTCATATCTATTCCGAGTTTTCACCACACGGTCAGCTGATCTCGGGCGGTGAAATCACGGTTCCCAAGCTTTTCGTAAACAATTCCAATGGCCGGATCGGATTGGTCGGGTTTTGGGATGTCGTGGCCTTTGACGAATTTGCCGGCCGCGAGAAGACGGCCAACAAGGCGCTTGTCGATATCATGAAGAACTACATGGCGAACAAGCAGTTTTCTCGTGGTGTAAATCCGATGGGCGCCGAGGCCAGCTTCGCCTTCGTCGGCAACACGGACCATAACGTGCCTTGGATGCTGAAAAATACGGACCTGTTCGAAGCTTTGCCGCCGCAGTTCCACGACAGCGCCTTTATCGATCGATTGCACGCCTATCTGCCTGGATGGGAGGTCGACATCATCCGGGGTGAGATGTTCACATCTGGCTATGGGTTCATTGTTGACTATCTCGCCGAAATCCTGCGCCATCTGCGTGCGGAGGACTTCTCGCACCGGCCAGATCGCTATTTCACCATTCCGGTTCAGACCCATATCCGGGACCGCGCGGCGATCAACAAGACCATGTCAGGTCTGCTGAAGCTGATCTTCCCGAATGGAGGCGAGACAGAAGCCGAAGTTGAAGAACTGCTGCGCTTTGCGATTGAATGCCGAAAGCGGGTGAAGGATCAGCTCCTGCGGATCGACAGCACCTTTGAGGCAGCAGATTTCCATTACATCGCATCGGATGGCGCAAAGCGCGCCGTCGCCACGCTGGAGGAAGAGGAGTTCCCCCAGTTCTACCACCGTCGATCAACCGACGATGGAAGTGAAGGTACGAATCAACAAGAGATTGGGTTGGTACCGGCAGAGCCGGTCTCAACGGTGGCTGCTTCCGCAGCACCTGCCGTTGCCGCTGCCCCGCACTCACCCCCAACTCCCGGACATGTCGTTTTCACAGAAAACCGCAAGGGCATCAGTTTCGACAAGATCTTTGGTCCTTGGACGGATGGCGCGACGCGGATCATCATCACAGACCCCTATATCCGAAAGTTCCATCAGGCGCGCAACGTGATGGAACTGATCGAGATGCTGATCAGGCGCAAACAGCCTGAAGATCAGATCGCTGTGCATCTTGTCACGGCTCCGGACGATGGGAACATTCAGGAGCAGCGAGAGTGCCTGGACGGGATTGCTGAAGCCTGCACAGGCACGGGCGTCGATTTCACATGGGCCTTCGATGGGAGCGGCACTCTCCATGCACGCGACATCACGACGGATACTGGCTGGAAGATGGTTCTGGATCGCGGATTGGATATTTTCCAGCCAACGCCTCGCAAGATGAACGGTTTCTCGCTGGGAGAACGGATGCAGGAGCACCGGATGGTCCGTGGTTTCTACGTGACTTATGTCGAGAACCTTTAGCTTCGTCGACCGTGTTGACGGTGCAGGTTCGGCTACGCGCTCGGCGGGAAGCAAGAAGTCGACCTCGATGCCCAAGCCCTCATCCCCGTTACAGTTTTCCTGATCCGCAGATTGCAGGCCATTCATGCACTACCCCTTCCTCGTCACTGATCCGCGCTCCGGCCTGCAATACCGCCTGACCGATACCGGTCTTGCCGAATTGTCCCTTGCCCCCATTTCTGCCGAATGGGCGCCGGGGCGTGCCATTGCCGAGGCGCCTGACCCGGTCTGGGCCGAAAGTCTTGCCAATGCGCCTGTCGAGACGATCTCGGCGGTGACCGCCGCGCTGACGGATCTTGTGCTGGCCACGCCGGATCTGAAGGTGCCGAACGTCGATCACCTGCCAGACAGCCGCGCCAAGCGGCATCTCTTGGCGCTGGTCGCGTTGTGGCAAAGGTTGGGGGATGCGCTGCCAGAGGGGCTGGCACCGATTTCCCATGTGCTGGCCCTGCCGCATGGGTCGTTCCTGGGCTCGTTGCCGGTGGTTGAAGGTTCGCTGGATCCTCTAGCTCCTGCGGCGCTGCAGGCGCTTTTTGCCCGGTTGCGGGACGAGTTCGGCACTGTTCCCGCAAGCGCCTATACGCCCCGGGCCGCAATCGGCAGCCGCCTGCACGCGCTGCAGGGCGGTGTTTCAGCGCAGGATATCGAGGCCGGGGTTCTGGATGACAGCCTCGCGTTCTATGGTCTGCGCGATCCCGCCGCCTGCGCCGATTTCGCCGCCGCCCAAGCCCGGGCGCTGATTGAGTCCGGCGTTTCGGCCCGTGAAATCGCCGTGCTGTCGGGCGATGAACTGCGCCAGATCGCGCGCGCTTTCTCAGCCCAGGGAGTGCCGCTCTCGGGCCTTCCGGGCCAATTACCCGAGCGAGATGTCATTGGCGAGACCGCGCTACATCTGGCGCTGGCCAAGCGACCGCCAACTCCGGCTATGGTCTTGGCGAGCCTCGCGCTTTCTCCCTTGATGCCCTGGGCGGCACAGACCGGGCGCGATCTCGCAGAAGGTCTGATGAATGGCGATTTCCGAGGGACCATCCTCACTGGCACGCCCGCGCATAAGGAACTGTGGGACGATATCCGCGCTTCGGCCGGCAGCCTGCAGCAACTGCGCTTCCTGCTGGACCGGATCTGCGAGCGGATCGGGCAGGGCGATCAGGTGCGCGCGCGGCTGACCGTGCCGCCCGGCGAGGGAAGCCCCGATTGGGAGGCGATCCTGCGTGGCATTCAGGTCATGCCGCCCACGGTTGCGGACCCCGACCGCAATCTTGAAGGCGCCAGCCTTTGGTCTGCCTTCGAGACGCCCTGGCGCCCGTGCCGCCATTTGATCGTCAGCGATTTCACCGACGGGCTCTATCCTACCCGTCCGCGCGCCAATCCGCTGTTTCTCGACAGCGAGATTGCGGCGATCCGCGATGCCACCGGCCTTCAACTCCGTGGCAGGGCCGAAGGGTTGGCGCAGGGCCTTCAGATCTTTGACCAGCAGCTTCAGGCCGTATCCGAAAGCGTCACATTCCTGATCCCCTGGCGTGATCTGGCAGGCGGGCGCTTGCAACCCTCGGCGGGGCTGTCGCTCGTCGCGCGGGCGGTGGCGGGCGTCGAGGATGCCAGCGATCTGATCATCGATCTGTCGCGGCTGAACCCGGCGGACTGGCCGGTCGCATATCACACACTGATTCCGGTGCCGGAACCTGCGAACTTGCCCGAGGCTCTCGATTTCCCGGGGCATGACCTTCTGTCCCTGCGGCGGCGCGTTGACGGCACCGCCAAACCGCAATCGCCTTCGCGGCTCGAGACGCTGCTGGTCAGCCCTCTCGCCTGGCTTCTGGCCGAGGTCGGGGCCGAGGATATGTCCTGGTCTGCCGAGGAACTCGACGTGATGGCCAAGGGCAATATCGCCCATGATGTCTTTGAAAATGTCTTTCTCAAAGATCAACCGATCCCCGAACCGGAGGCGCTGGCAACTGCCATCCCCGAGGCCTATGGCCGGGCGCTGACCCGGCACGCGGGTTATCTGCGCAGCCCCTCATGGGAGATGGAGCGTCGCGGGCTGGAGCGTGAGATCATGGCGGCGGCCCTGCGCTGGCGCGACCATCTGCTTGCGCTGAAAGCCAGGATCATCGGCAATGAAATCTGGCTGGCCGGTGAGGCGCATGGCATCAATCTGCACGGCAAGGCTGATGCGATCCTTGAATTGCCCGACGGCGCGCTCCTGATCGTTGACCACAAGAAAAGTGGCACAAAAGGGCGGCGGCAGCGGATGGAGGCGGGCTGGGATCTGCAGGCCGGGCTTTACGCCGATATGATCGCCCGGCCCACCCGGCGCGAGGGGGACGGGATGGTGCCCCTGATCGGCCGCAAGGTGGCGGTGGCCTATCATCTGATGAATGACGGGGGGCTGCTGACGTCGGGTCTCGCTTTGCCCGAGGGGTCGCCCGCCCGCGACATGGGTGACGCGGTGAACGCCGGCGCGGTAGCCAAGCTGGCGGAACGGCTGGCCGAACTCGGCGCAGGCCGGGTCGTGCTGAACACCACCGAGGATGCCACATTTTTCAGAAATGAGGCAGGCTTTGTCCCCTATGCGCTGACCGATGGCTCCGCCCTTGTCACCGCCTTCATCCGCCCGGTCGAGGAGGAATGACCATGGCCCCCAACGCAGATCATGGTCTGGTCATCGTCCCTGCAGGCGCCGGCGCCGGCAAGACCCACCGCATCAAGACCCAGCTCTCGGACTGGGTGAAACGTGGCATCGTCCGGCCCGAGCGCATTCTTGCCGTGACCTTCACCGAGGCTGCGGCGGGCGAGCTTCGCGAGAGGATCCGCGCCGGCCTTTTGGCCGATGGGCTGGTGGCCGAGGCGATGGCGGTGGAACGCGCCTATGTCTCGACCATCCACGGCTTGGGCCTGCGCCTTCTGACCGAACATGCACTGGCGGCGGGCGCCTCGCCGCAGCCGCGTCATTTGGGCGATGCCGAGCGTGATCTCTTGATCCGGCAGGCGCTGGCCCATGCCAAGGCGCTGGACCCGATCAAGGCCGAACCCGAGCGGTTTGGCTATGCCCCGAACTTCGTGAAGGGCGAGACGGTCGAAGATTCGTTGCGCGGCCGGGTGCTGTCGATAATCGACCTTCTGCGCAGCCTTGGCGACAAGGGGCGTGACCCCGGCCTGATCGCCCCGGCGCTGGCGCGGCTGGATGCGGTTTATGGCCCGGTGCTGGAGGACCCTGCGGCGGCTGGCGCCTCACTCGAGACCGCCGTTCAAGCCATGATCACTGCCTTCCCCGAGGGCGGCATGGCCACCGTTGCGGCCAAAGGTCCGAAGGAAACGCTGGAAAAGAACCTCGCGCTTTTCCGGCGGGTGGCGCGTGATCCGGGGCTTTTGGCCCTTGACTGGGGTATCTGGCAGAACTTGCGCGGGCTTTTCACCTCAAACAGCCGCACGAAAACGCCCGACGGGTATGACGACCTCGCCACGGCCATCATGGCGGCGGCGGATGTCCTGCCCTCGCATCCCGGCCCGCTTGAGGATGCCAAGCTGCACCTGTCCTGCCTGATCGCCTGCGCGCAAGAGGTGATGGCGGCCTATGAGGCCCGCAAAAAGGCGCTCGGCCTGATCGACTTCGCCGATATGATCACGGGGGCCGAGCGGCTCTTGCGCACCGACCCCGCCGTGCGTCAGGCGGTGCTGGACGAGATCGACTGCGTCATCATTGACGAATTCCAGGACACCAACCCGGTGCAATTCGCGCTGCTGTGGCAGCTTGGCCAGCACGCACCGCGCACCCTGCTTGTGGGCGATGTGAAACAGTCGATCATGGGCTTTCAGGGGGCCGATCCGCGCCTGTCGCAGGCGCTTGCGGCGGCTAACCCCGATGCGACCCAGCCACTCGACCGCAACTGGCGCTCGACGCCGGCCGTCATGCAATTCGTCAATGCGATGGGGGCGGG
>Ga0182735_1000805_pt1 | contig 22857 bp, 17 predicted proteins | sample eDN5th30CKraftMG_FD_128524 | JGI IMG/M metagenome (GOLD analysis project Ga0182735, IMG submission 128524) | Enriched Miracle-Growth compost microbial communities from Emeryville, California, USA - eDNA 5th pass 30_C Kraft MG (version 2) (version 2) ...
GCCCCGCCGAACAGGATCGCGTCATCGCCCAGCGCCCGTGCGGCATTTTCGCTATACGGCTCCCAGATGACGACGGCGTCGAGACGGCCTTTCGCCAGCGCGTTAGGCATTTCGGCAAGCGGTGTGATCGGCACGGTCTGCACGTCCGCCATGGTGAGGCCCGCGCTGGCCAGCATGACATTGAGGAAATAGCCGGCGGACGTTGGCGGCACGGTGGCGATCCGTTTGCCCTTGAGATCAGCCAGCGTGGCGATGCCGGCGGAGCGCCGCGCGACGATGCGGTAATGCCCTTCCGTCACGGTGAGGATGATGCGCAGGTCCGGGTGGCGGACCGAGTAGCGCAACGCCTGCGTCTCGGCATGGGTCGCCACATCGGCCACGCCGTCCGTGCCGAAACCGGCGATTGCCGGCTCGCCGACGAGATTGGCGATGCCGCCCATCTCCACGGTTGCCTTGTCGGGATAATGATCCTGCGCCGCGAGCAGCACCGGTGCAATCTCGAAGGTGGTGATATTGCCGTGGACGGCGATGGGGCCGGGCGGATCGGCCTGGGCCTGCTCACTGCAGGCGGTTGAAGCCAGTAAGGCCAGGGCAACCGCAATGATGCCGCCTGATCGATAGATGCCGATGACGTCCTCCCCTTATCGGACGCATGCGGGCTGGTCCCCGTGCGTTCGTCCTTGCGCAAGAGGTAGGCGGCTTCGTCGCCACGGCCAACGACATTTGCCGCTCATGGCCGGACTGGAACAGAATGGACGCCGGGACAGGCAATTGATGGGCGTGACAGCGCGCTGCCTGTCGGGAGAGGACGCATGATACACAAGGGGCTGCCGGAGATTATCCGGCAACCCCTCTCCATGTTGCATCTGGTCGTCAGTTGCGCGCAGTTCGGTCGCTCAATAGCGGATGCGGATGCCCGCGCGCCATTTCGAGCCGAACGTGTCGAAATAAACCGGGTTGGTCGGGTAGTTGGAGCCGGCGCCGCCGCCGCCGCCGGGCGCAACCGGAGGCGTCCGGTCGAAGATGTTATCAATCGCGCCGAACAACTCGATGGAACGGTTGCCGCTGCCGCCCATCGGGATCTGGTAGGACATGGCGAGGTTGAAATAGCTCGCGCCCTTCACCCGGTTGGTGGAGATGGAGTTGGCGAGCGTCGGGTCGTAGCCCTCATCCTCCGGCCCGGTGCGCTGGACATTGTAGATGCCCTCGCTGTAGCGGCGCCATGAGACGGTGGTGTTGAAGCCGGCATTCTCGTAGCTGACAAACGCATTCCAGACCCAGGGCGGCGACGGGTTGAAATCGCCGCCATCGCCGACCGGGCCGGATTGCCCGGCATAGTCGATCACCGGCACCGTGCGATTGGCCTGCGATCTGAAATCATATTGGTGATTGGCCAGGATGCGGAAGCTGAGTGAGCCGTTCCAGCCGGCGTTCACATCGGCAAGACCGAGCCGATATTCCGCCTCGATATCGAAGCCGCGCACCTCCAGCTTGGCGAGGTTGACCTGCCGCGCGTCGATGAAGCTGATGTCCTTGCGGTCCGCCGAGGCGAAGGTGATGCGCTCGCAGAACAGGTCATAGTTGAAGCAGAAGTCGACAAGCCGCTGGCCGCCGAGCGTTGTCACCGCATCCTTGATCTTGATCTGATACCAGTCGACGGAGAAGCGCAGGCCGGGGACCATGCGTGGCTGGACCACCACGCCGAGCGTCGTGGTATCGGCTTTTTCCGGCGTGAGGGCGAAGCTGCCGCCGTTGAGGATCGGCGTCCAGTCGTTGCCTGTCTGCTGCCCCACCGGGTCAAGCCACCAGTTGTTGACGATGCCGCTGGTCGAACCGGCTTCGGTCGGCACGTTCCTGAGGAACAGCTCGCGGAAACCCGCTGCCCGGATATCGCGCGAGCGGGATGCGCGGATGCGCAGATCCGGGATGGGATCATAGATGGCCGACACTTTCCAGCTGACCGCTTCGGACGTTTTCTCTTCCTTCGAATCATTGTTGCGGGCGTGGTTGCGCGTGTAGCGAACCGCGCCGTTCAGTTCGAAGAGATCGCCGATAGCCGCATCACGGAAGACCGGCACGTTGAGTTCGCCAAAACTCTCGAGCACGCTGATATCGCCCGAATAATCGAGGCCGAAGGTGAAGGCGTAATCATTATAATCGGGGATGTTTCCATGGGTGACGTCACCGCCCTCGCTGCGCCAGTCGATGCCTGCGGCCGCCGAGATGGGGCCGGCGCCCCAGCCTTCGAACACGGTGCCCTGCACCGAGCCGGAGAGCACATGCTGGGTATATTTGAAATCCTCGACCACCGGCCGATAGACATAGGCCAGCGATTCCTGGCTCACATTATCAAGCCCGAAGAGGTTCATCGGCTGGCAGCCTTCAGCGCGGGGATCGGGGTTGGCCTTGGTCAATTCGCGGCAGACGATGTTGCCATTGGCCGCCCCCGTCAGCACCATGCCTTCGTCAACCGCGTCGAGCGCATATTGGAAGGGCAGGTTGACGCGGTTGTTGGTGCGCTCCTGATGACGCTTATTGTTGCCATATTGATAATAGGCGTCCCACGTCCAATCACCGAACAGCGGGCCGGAGAAGCCGATGAGGCCGCGGAACACCCTTGCATCGGCGCTGTTGACCGAGGTCAGCACGCCATCGAGGTCCTTGCCGAGACTGAATTTCGTGTCGCCGAGCAGCGCCCGCAGGTCATCCGGGATATAGGGATTGTCCGGATTGACGTAAAAGGTCGACCGGGGGCCTGTAATGTAGCTGCTGTTGGAGGCCGTGCGCCGGGAATAGGTCAATTCGGTCTGCACCTGCAGCGCATCGGTGAGGTCATATTCGCCGTAAATATAACCGACCCAACGCTTTACCGGCGTCTGTATGTCGCTGTCGTCATAGGTTGAGGCGCCATCGCCACCCTGGCGCGGACCGATCAGCGCGGCCCCCAGGAACCGGCCGGGATCGAAGTCCGTCACGCCGGTGCCGTCGTCGTTGAAGCGCTTGTAGCGCGCAGCCGGAGCCGTGACGGCAGCATCACGGACGACGCCGCGCGGATCGTTGAACGCCTGTTTGGAGCCAGGGGCGATCACATATTGCGGCAGGCCGTAGGTGGGCGAGCCGGGGATGTTATAGCCCGTCCGCTCCGTGGTGCCGGGCAGGATCGAGTTGGAATTGTTGAAGATGTCGTAGCTTTCCGCGCACCACAGGCGCACCTTGGCGCAATCGCCAATGCCGAGATTGCGCTGATATTCGATGCCCGCGACGATATGGCCGCGATTATCGGCGAAGCTGGTGCCGCCCATCAGCAGGGCATGGTAGCTCTCGCCGTCGCCGCGCGTGGTCTGCCCGTAATCGGCCTGCGCCTTGATGCCCTCGAAGTGATTTTCGAGGATGACGTTGACGACGCCGGCAATGGCATCGGAGCCATAGGCCGCCGAAGCGCCGCCCGTGACCGTCTCGACCCGCTGGATCATCCCCGAGGGGATCATGTTCATGTCGATCGCGCCCCCGTCTGATGTCGGAATGAAGCGGCGGGAGTTGACCAGCGTGAGCGTGCGTGTGCCATTATAGGGATTGAGGCCGCGCAGGTTGACGAACGAGGCGCCGACATTTGCGCCGGCCGTCACGCCGGCGACCGCGTCCGACTGGAAATTGGAGTTTTGCGGAATGAGCCGCAACGTCTCACTGATATTGACCTGGCCGAGATCGGCCATCAGGTCGCCGCCGATCACCGTTGCGGGCGTCGGCTCGTTGAAGCCGTTGCGCTTGATGCGCGTGCCGGTGACGAAGATGGCAGCGGCATCGGAGCCGCTATCGGCACCCTCCGATGGCTGACTGTCCTGCGCGGCGGCCGGCTGCGCCAGGCCCAAGGTGAGCGCAAGCGCCGACACTGCTACCGCGCGTGCGGCAATCCTCTTGTGACCGGTGCCATATTCTGGATTCTGGGCCTTCACGAGCTTCCCCCCTCAATGATCGAACCGCGCCCACCCGCTATGGACGCATCTCCAACATGGCGGCCTGAGTGGATGAAACGGCGGCGCGAGACTTATCCGAGGAGGAACTTTTCAGACTCTGACGCGGCTTGCCTGTCTGTCCTGAGTGACTGGCGGGATGGGGTGAGGGGAGTGCCATCAGGTCCGATCTCGGTCTGTGATCGGACTGATTGGACTGTCTTGCTCTGGGAGGAAGCTGACGGGCCTCTGGGTCGGACGATATGTGCCCCAGAGGCCGGGTTAGCGCCCGTCCGGTCTGGGGGCGGCATCCCCTGCCAAATGCAGCGCATCGCGGATGGTGTAGAACAGGTCGGTCTGATCCGTCAGGCCGAGCACATTGGCGGCGCGGGGGCCATAAGCGGCGATGCGCAGTTGCGTGCCGCTATGGTTTTGCTTGTCGAGTTCCGAGGTTGCGTAGCTCACCGTCATCACGGCGTCATCGACCGTCACCAGCGAGGCGGTGAGGCCCGGTGCATGGGCGTCGTTCGGGATGATCTGGCTGGCATGCGCATGATCGGCCGTGACGATCACCAGCGTGTGGCCGTCCCGCCGGGCGAAATCCAGAGCGACCTGAACGGCCTCGTCCAGATCGACCGTCTCGCCGATCTGGCCGCAGGGATTGGCGGCATGGTCCTGCTTGTCGATCGAGGCGCCCTCGACCTGAAGGAAGAAACCCTTCGGCTTGTCCTTGAGCAGGGCGATCGCCTTGTCCGTCATGGCGGCGAGGGTTGGAAGCGTGGCGGTGCGTGCGGGGTTGGCTGTGCAGGCAATCGGCCGATCGAGATTGCCATGATAGCGCGCGCGCGGGCCTTGCAGGCGCACAGGCATGTCGCCTTCCGCGAACAGGCCGAGCAACGGCCGGCGGTCATCTGCCGCACTCACGGCCGCAAGCGCATCCGCCGTCTCGACGATGGCGAACCCGCGTGCGCGCGCCTGATCGATAAGGGAGCGCCCTTGCCATGCACCGCCCCGCGCCATCTCACGGAAGTTCGCCATGCCGCCGCCGAGGGTCACATCCGCCCGAGCGTCCAGCAATTGTTCCGCAATCGAGCCTGCTCCACCATTCTCGAGTGCGTCGCTGGCGCATTGCTGGCTGGTGACGGTCGGCGCCTTGCACGCACGCAGGGCGACATGCGCGATCTGCGCGGCCGGTGTCGCATCCTGGATTTCCGCCGTCGAAACATTGCCGGTGCCCAGGCCCGCCGAACGGGCAAGCTCGATCAGGGAGCGATGGGGCTGGCCATGCGCATCGACGCCGATGGCGCCGTTATAGGTCTTCACGCCGGTTGCCCAGGCCGTGGCGGAGGCCGCAGAATCCGTGACATAGTTGGGCTTGAGCGTTTCCCGATCGAGCGAATAATGCGTATATTGTCCGCTGAATGGCAGCGCATCGATCCCCTTGAAATAGCCGCCTGCACCCTCCGCATAGTTGCGGGCGATGGTGATTTCGGAATCGCCCATGCCATCGCCGATCAGCAGGATAACGTTGCGAACCGCGCCGTTGCCGAGCAAGGCGCGATAGGCTTCCGTCCTGTCCCCCGCGGTTCGGCGTGCGCCGCCCGGTTCGCTGGGGGCACCCTTGGCTGCGCGGTCCAGCAGTGCGGATGCCGGCTGGGGCGCCTCTTTCGCGTATGTGATCCCCGCTGTCAGCAGGGCGCAGAAGGGGAGGGCCATGAAAACGGAAAAGCGCGGCATCTAAGCTCCGAAACATCGTGATCGATGCGGTGCGCTTGTTCCCTTGGGATGACATTTTGATGACGGAGGCTTGGCAGAGGCTATTCCCGAAGCACTATTGCACGCTGACGGCGGCGGAAACGCTCGCAGCGACTGCGATCCGAGGGGACGTATTTGTCCTTTCGGGTGGTAGCGAAGTTATCGCAAACCTTCCAGACCCCATGAGCGGCCGGGATTACGAGGATTTGAAGGACTGGCTTGAGTTGATGATTCGAAAGGCAGGGCGCAAGGTGATGTCCGAGCCATCCACTCCGACCCATAAAAGCAGTGAAGATAAAGCCGATGAACAGCCGAGAGCCTGATAGGCGGCCTCAAATCGACAAATTCAAAGAAGCCGCCCGCGGGCTAGAGACGGACGACGATCCGCAGCACTTCAAGGAGAGGCTTGGGAAGGTCGTGAAGCATAAGCCCGCGCCGGATGAGTCGGAGGACAAATGAACTACTTTGGCTTCGCGGTGCTTGGGATATGTGCCGGTGCGGTCATCTGGAGCCTTGTGGCCGATGAAGTCCCGGCCAAGTGGCCCATGACCGCAATTAGGCGAGCGGATAACCCTGTCGGTTTCTGGCTCCTTGTAGGGCTTTACGGGGCGGGATGTTTTGGAGGGTTGCTGATCGCCTTAAGCCCGGTCTGATCCCGCAGGTTTGTAAAGTGCATAATCGCCAAAAAAAGGCTGATCTAACGCCCTCATGGCGCGATCGGCTCAGGCCATGCGCGCCTTTTCTGACATCCGAATTTTTCCGAGCCGTGCGAGGGCTTCACCGGCTCCGATGCTATTTCTAACGGCCCCAGCGGTCGCCTCGATCATGGCGATCACCATGGTCGCCGCGATGATGATCCCGGTCGCGATCCCGATGGTCGCCTCGATCATGGGGGCGATGCCGGCCGGGGCGGGCATCGTCATAGCAGGCCGTCAAAGAAGTGCCGGCGACGAGCAAGGCGCAAGCGGTGAGAATAGCCCGATTTACCATTGGAAAAGCTCCTTTCCACCGAGCATGGCGTGTCCGGCTTGCCGCCGCATGAACGGCAGGACCGGCCGGCGCAGGGAAACGATGAACTGCTGGTGAGCCGGAAGGGCCGGGCTAAAGATGCGGCTGCTGCGGATGGGAATCGCGTGTCACGGATGAGAGTATCCGCTGCCCATTCTCCGGGAGCAGGCGCGCGCTGCCGGTGAAGATATAGCCCATGCCGCGAATGGTCCGTAACGGGAGGCCGAGGCCTGAGGCGTCACGCACCTTCTTGCGGATCTTCGAGATTGCGACGTCGAGGCTTCTATTCCTGTCGTCCCGATCGGATTTGAAGGAGGCAGCCAGATCCGCGCGCGATTGATGGAAGCCGGCGGATGCGAACAGCAGCGCCAGAATGGCGGCCTCCGCGCGCTGCAACTGGACTTCATGCCCCAGGGGTGTCCACAGGCACCAGCGCGTCTCGTCGAGAACCCAGTCCCCCTTCGGATCACCTTGCCGAATGCTGACGCTGGGCGGGGCAGGCAGCAACCGGCCAAGATTCCTCAGGACGAGGACAAGCTCCTCCCGATCCGGTGGATTGGAAAGGATCTGGTCCACACCGGCCGCCAGTGCCTGCAGTCGTTCGTCCCGACTGAGATCCTGCGCCAGAAGAATCCATGCGAAACCATGAGTCTGCCGGATTGCGCCGACGCCCTCCAGCCGATCCGTGAGCAGGTCGTCAGTGTCCGAGAGCACGATCTCGCAGTGCCGGAGGCGATCATCGTCCCCCGCGACGTCACTGCTTTTCAGGTGCGTCAGGGCTATCTCGACGGGCAGGAGACGACGGATCGCCTCGACGAGAAGAGGGTCGTCACTGATTAATAGGGCCGATGTCATTGGCGTGATGCTTCTTGAGGCGGCCGAATGCGCCTTCGCCCCCGGATTGTGGTGCGATGCGCGCGGTCGATGACAGGGTGGGGCATGCGTCAGGCCTCAGGACGCGGCCAGTGCGGGCATCTTCTCGACATACCAGTCGATCGTTTCGGCAATCCCCTGGTGGACATCATGGGTCGGTTCGAAGCCGAAGCCATTGCGCGCCTTCGAGATATCGGCCTGCGAATGGCGCACGTCACCGGGCCTGAAATCGGTGAAAAGAGGCTCCCGGCGATAATGCAACTGATGGCGTGACAATTGCTGGCGCAAGGCCGTGAAAAGCTCGATCAGCGAGGTTCGATCACCCGCCGCGACATTATAGACATGCCCCTGTGCGGCATCGGCGGCGAGCGCGACCCGCAAATTGGCCTGCACAGCATTTGCGATATAGCAGAAATCCCTGCTTGTTTCGCCATCGCCATAGATGGTGACGGGGGCATCGGCGATCATCGCCGCGGTCCATTTGGGAATGACGGCGGCATAGGCCCCATTCGGGTCCTGCCGTCGGCCGAACACGTTGAAGTAGCGCAAACCCGTGGCCTTGAACCCGAAGCATCGCGCATAGACGGAGGCATAAATCTCGTTCGCCAGCTTGGTGACGGCATAAGGCGACAATGGCTGGCCGATGCGCTCCTCGATCTTCGGAAGCGAAACCTCATCCCCGTAAGTGGAGCTTGAGGCCGCATAGACGAAACGGGAAACACCGGCGCAGCGGGCCGCCTCCAGCATATTCAGAAAGCCGGTCAAATTGACCTCATGCGTCGTCAGCGGATCGGCGATGGAGCGCGGCACAGAGCCAAGCGCGGCCTGATGCAGAACGATGTCCACCCCGCGCACGGCCTCCGCGCACATGGCGGCATCGCGAATATCGGCTTCCAGCAAGCGAAACCGCTTCCAGCGCTGCGCCCCGACATGGCGCTCCACTTCCTCCAGATTGCGCCGGTGCCCTGTCGCGAAATTATCAAGCCCGACAACGTGCTGGTCATTGGCCAGAAGGGCCTCCAGCAAATTCGAGCCGATAAAGCCCGCCACGCCGGTGATAAGCCACGTCCGCGGCCCTGATGGCATCTCTGCGAACAGATGCGCAAAATCTCTCATATCTTTCATGTCCTTGATGTCGCTCGATGTGGGGCGAGCCGCTGTCTTTTCCCATGAGGATAAGGCCCTAGCCAAGATCGTAACAATGAAGTGATCGCTCGGCTCGTCGCGGTAATGACACGATGTGTCTCGCGATTTTTTGATAAAATCAAAGATAAATCGCAGCACCGCTCTGAAAACACGAGTTATCTCAAAAAAATATACAGAGATACGATTTGATCTCTAGGGCATGCCTCGCGAATCATTGGAATGAATCGGAAATAATCCTGAATATTAACAAATATTAACTGGCATAATAATAAGTAATTATAATTATTATTCATAATTATGTCACATATTTATGATTTTTATATCATATAATCTAATTTTTTTAGATTATTATTATAATTACAAAATAATATTTTAGTTAATCCATCTTATAAAAATTAAGGAGCGCAAAATGGATCGCGATATAAATATATCTGTCATTGGACTAGGATATGTTGGACTGCCGATTGCTGTCGCTCTTTCGAAAATATATAAAATCATTGGTTTTGATATTAACGGTAGCCGTGTCTCTGCTCTTAAGAGGGGTGAGGATTCCACTGGTGAAGTAAACCGGGAGGATCTGGAAAGGGCGTCGATCAGCTTTACCGACAAATATCAGGACCTGGCGGACAGCAATATCTTCATCGTTGCAGTCCCAACGCCTGTGATGGAGGGAAATAAGCCGGATTTCAGCATGTTGCTGGGCGCCTGTCGTCTGATCGGTTCTGTCCTGCGCCCTGGGAGCACGATCATTTTCGAATCCACCGTCTATCCCGGTGCGACGGAGGAGATTTGCGGCCCCGCGCTGGAAAAGGCGAGTGGTCTGGTCTGCGGCCGCGATTTCAAGCTGGCTTACAGCCCGGAGCGGATCAATCCCGGCGACAAGGAGCATCCGCTGGAGCGGATTGTGAAAGTGGTGTCGGGTCAGGACGCGGAAACGCTCGATCTGGTGGCGACCATCTACGGCTCGGTCGTCGAGGCCGGCATCCATCGCGCGTCCTCGATCAAGGTGGCCGAAGCCGCCAAGGTGCTGGAGAATACCCAGCGTGACATCAACATCGCGCTGATGAATGAAATGTCCAAGATATGCGATCGGGTCGGGGTCCGTGCCAGCGAGGTTCTGCGCGCGGCCGAGACGAAATGGAATTTCCTGAAATTCTCGCCCGGCCTCGTCGGTGGGCACTGCATCGGCGTCGATCCCTATTATCTCACATCGAAGGCGGAACAGCTCGGCTATCATCCCGAGGTCATCCTCGCCGGGCGGCGGATCAACGATTCCATGCCGGGCTATGTGGCCAATCGCATCGTCAAGCTGCTGGCGAAGCATGATGTCCCGGTCAGCCGCGCAAAGGTCGGCATTCTGGGCATCACCTTCAAGGAGAATGTGCCCGACACCCGCAACTCGAAGGTGGTGGATCTCTATAACGCGCTGGTCGAATATGGCATCTCCCCGCGCGTCAGTGATCCGCTGGCGAACCCGGAGGAAATCCGCGAGGAATATGGGATCGAACTCGAATCCCACGACAATTGGCGGGATCTCGATGCGGTCATCTTTGCCGTGCCGCATCAGCAATATGCCAATCAGATCGTCATGCTGGCGGATTCCCTGACGCGGCCGGGTTCCGCCGTCATCGACCTCAAGGCGATCATCGATCCAATGTCGCTTCGCCAAGACCTGGCCTACTGGTCCCTCTGAAGCGGCGAGGAGCACGTCTATGCCGGGCTATAGCATCGCCCCGATCGGCACCTGCCGCATCCATACACCGCTGCGGAGGGGGAGCGCTCGCTTCCCCTTCGAGGTGGCGCTCAATCGAAACTATGGTTTCGTGCATACCAGCCGCGAGGTGATCCAGCAGCTGGACGTCCTGCATGGCGAGCCGCCTGTCGATCCGGTCTATCGGCCGCTCGTCTATCGGCCACGGACGACGGATGCCCTTTTTGAAAAGGAGCCGGTGCCGGCGGATTTCTACATCATCGAAATATCGTCAAGCAAGCATGTGACGATTGATGAGATCGCCATTCAACTCAACTATGCGAACCGGTATTTCAGTGAGTTCTTCGCGGATCGGTCGCTGGCCAAGCGCTTTTGGTCGCTCGCTTCGGCGGAACGCGCCGACGAGCGTCTGGCGTGGCTCAAACAGGAGCGCCGTTTCCAGAAGCTTGGCGCCGAGGATCAGGACCTCCTCTCCCGTATCCGGCTGAGCGACTTGTCGCCCGAGGACGTGCGGCGCGACATGGAGCAGATTGTCCAGAGGCTTGGGCGCGAGAACATAGTCTTCGTCACCCATGTCAATGCGCAGACGGCGGACGGTGCACCCATCCAGTCGCGGCAGCGGCTCATCAATGCGGTTCGGCGCGCGGCGACGGAGCTGGACGCTGTCGTATATGACCCGACCATCGCGATGAAGAAGGTCGGCCAGATCCAGGCGATGGACAATGATGGGCTGGACCTGACCCATTATACCGCGCCCTTCGCCGATCAGCTGGTGGACGAGTGGTTCGAGCGCTTCATCGAGCCGCGGATCGTGAGCAAGCTCGGCAGCGACCCGCGGACGGAGAGCGCGGCGGCGGTCGATATGACGGCGATCCGGGCGCTCTTTGACGATGGGCGCGTCGTGGAAGCTTCCTGCGCGGTGCGGGAGGTCTTGCGCGGCGGCTATGAGGGGCAGGACTGCCATCGCCTGCTGGGTCATATCCAGTTTCGGCTCGGTGATTTCGAAGGGGCTATTGAAAGCCTCGAATTCGTCCGTGCGCGTCATGGCGTGACGGAAGAAGACGATGTCTGCTTGTTGCAGGCGCATCATCGGCTCGGCAATTTCGCCCCGGCGCTCGATTATGGGCGCTCGCTCATTTCCGACGAGCATGAGACGCCGCAAATATTGCGGACCAGCGCGCAGGCCGCTGAAGCGCTTGGGGAAACGGAACAGGCGCTGGCCTTCTGGAAACAATTGTTCCTGCTTGAGAATGACGCGGCCGATGCGGCTTCTGCGGTGCTCGATATTCTCGATCGAGCCGGTGACCGGACCGAAATGGTGGAATGGGCCGATCTCGTCCTCGGCATTTTGCCCGAACATCAGGACAGTTTCCTCACCAAGTGGCATGATGGGGTGAAGCAGCGCGATATCAGCGGCTTGCTGGATGTCGCGCCTCATTCGCGATTGCTGAGCGATGAGCAGGCACTGGACCTTGCGATCAGGACGGCGACGGCCGGACTGGCCTCGCCGGCGGCAGCGTTGATCGCGCCGCGCCTCGTCTATGCGAAAGTGCCGCCGGTCATGACGGACTGGAGCCGGACACAGGGTGCCGCCTGGCGGGAGGCGGGGCTGGAGGCGCTCGATAAAGGCGATCTGGCGCTGGCGACCGATCTCATTCAGGCGAGCCAGCAATTGCTGCCTCATGCAGGGCCGTCCATTCGTGCCCGGCGTGCTCTTGAGCAGGCGTTGCGGCGGGAGGTTCGCAAGGCCTTTGTCGACAAGGATCTCGCGCGGGTGATCGCGCTCACCGACGTGGCGTTCAGCACGGCGGCCCATTTCCCGGAAATCGACAGTTTCGTCGGTCGGGCGGCCGCCAAGCTGGGGGATCTTCCAAAAGCCCTCACGCATTTGAAAAAGGCGGCGGACACGGACAGTTCCGCCACGCCGCAGGTGCAGCTTGCCCGCGTTGCGGTGCAGGCGGGCGATTATCTGGCGGCCCTCAAGGCTTATGGCGCGGTGCTGGCGCATGATGGCGCGGAGGATTGGGCGCGGACCGAAGCGGAGCGGAAACTGGCTCAGCTCCTTTCGCCTACGATCAGGGCGGCGCGCGAGAATGTCGCGGCAGGGCGGATCGAGCATGGCTGGGAATTGCTCCGCCAGGCGGAATGTCACCCGGCCAATCAGGAACGGGTGCGCAAGGAGCAGGAGCGCATCTATCGCCAGTTGCGCAAGGCCCTGAAGGCCGTCGATTCCGCCGATACCGCGTCGCGCCTGTCCATGGCGCAGAGCATTCTGGCTGTCCTGCCCGATGATCCGGTGGCGCTGCGGGTCGGCGCGAGCGCGGCCATGCGGCTTCACCGCTTTGAGGAGGCGCGGGAGATGTGGGCGGCGCTCGCCGCCGCGGCCGGCGACACCGCGCAAATCCGCTCGGCGAGTGCGAAATGCGAACTCTGGATCGAGCGTGCGCATCGCAAGAAAGTCGCGTGATCCATGGCCGCCAGTAGCAAGGGCGCGGCCGAGGGCGCGCTCCGGGCCGCCATTCCGCCGGAGCGCGCGCCTGCCAATGAGGACCGGGCGGCGCGCGACGGCGCCCAGGTTTTCGAATTGTCGCGCGAGCGCCAGCGCAAACGGATCAAGCAACTGCTGGATGGCGCCCGCACCGCCGCGCTGGCAAGGAAGGCCTTGCCGGAAGCGCGCGCGATCGCGGCGGCCTTCCCGGACGATCATATCAGCCAATCCTATATTCTTCAGATCCGCGAGCGGGCCGGGGAATCCAAGGGATTGTCGCAGGCCTGGGAAGCGCTGTTCCGCGATCATCCCAATGATCGGACGGTCCTGCTGTTTCACATGCGCCGGCTCGCGCGTGACAAGCAGCAGGAACGCGCGCTCGCGCTCCTGGAACAGATCATCCCGGCGCCGGTCGCCGATGATGCCGATCTGTTGGCCAAGGCCGAGTTGCTCGACGTCATTCGCGCCTATGACGCATCGGACGCTGCATTTCGGACCATCATCTCCCGCAACGATCAGCGGGAGGTGCGTGTCTCCTGGGCGAAAAGGCTGCTGAAGCGCGGTCTTGTCGAGGATGCGGGCCTGATCCTGGAACCCGTGATGGACGAGCTGTCCAATCTGGGAAAGCTGACCGAGCAGGTCGCCGAGATTCAGGAACTGCGGCGGCTGTTCCGTTACTATGAAAATGTGGAAGATCTTGTCGGCGTCGATTTCCGCATCCTGGCGATGAAGCACGCCGTTCTGGCCTATGTGGACCGGGTGACGGCGGAAGAGGAGGATGCTCCCCTCCGTCTCGTGATGGTGACGGGCGGCCTCGGGGCCGGCGGGGCGGAGCGGCAACTCAGCCGTCTCGCGGCCTTGCTGCAAGGGCGATCGGCCGATCCCGCGCCCGCCGTCGGCCGCGTTGACGTGCTGGTCAAGGAACATGACTCCGCGCGTGGCGGCGATTTCTTCCTGCCCGATCTGCGCAAGGCCGGCGTGCCGGTCTGTCAGATCAATGACCTGCCGCCCGTGCCGGCGCATGACCAACGGCCGCTCGATCCCGATTTCGCGCTCATGATGAAGATGCTGCCGCCGCAGGTGCATTATGGGGTCGTGCGCATGACGCCGTGGCTGCGGGAAGCCCGGCCGCATGTCGTGAGCTTGTGGCAGGATGGCGGCTGCCTTTACGGCGCGCTCGCCGCGCTCTTCGCGGAGGTGCCGCGCATCCAGCTCGTCTTCCGCGGCCTTCCGCCGAATATCCGGGCCAGCCGCCACAAGCCCGAATATGAAGTGCTGTTCAAGGCATTGGCGCGTGTGCCCGGCGTCGCCTTCATGACCAACAGCCACGCGGCCGCGCGTGAATATGCCCTGTGGCTGGATTTGCCCGTGGAGCGCTTCACCGTCCTGTGGAACGCGGTTCCAACGCTCACCGCCGAAGGGCGGGCGGAAGACCGCGCCATGTGGGAGAAATTCGCCAGCCGGACGCAGGACGCGACCGAGACGATTGGTGGTGTCTTCCGTTTCGAGCCGGACAAGCGACCCCTGGTCTGGATTCGCATGGCTGCGCGCTATCTGCGCCGCCGCCCCAAGGCGCGCTTCGTGATCGTGGGCAGCGGCCAGAAGCTTGAGGAGGCCCGCGAGCTTGTGCGCCGATTGCGGATCACCCGGCGCATCCTGTTCGCAGGCACATCGAGCGCGGTAGGCTACTGGTATGACAAGATGGACGTGAAGGTTCTGCTCTCGCGTTTCGAGGGGCTTCCCAATGTTCTGATCGAAGCCCAGCAACTGGGTGCGCCGGTCGTCTCCACCCCGGCCGGTGGCGCGCAGGAATGTTTCATCGAAGGCGTGACGGGGCATATCCTCGACAGCGCCGTCCAGCCCGATCTGGACCAGGCGTGCGACAGGATCGCCGCGCTGGTCGACCGGCGCCGCGCATCGGGCGGTGAGGTGGAGCGCGCTGCGCGGGCCATGGCTGCCCAGTTCGACGTGGATATGATCCTCGGTCGCTTCGTCGACACATGCCGGCCCGCGCAGGAGCAGCAAGGAATGATGGGAGCGACATGCGCGCACTGATTCTGGGCACGTTGGTCATCGCTATATCCGGGTGCACGATTCCCCGGTCGGGCGGCTTGAAAAGCGAACTGTCAAAGACGCCGGCGACGGGAGACTATGTCGTCCGGTCGCTGGATGAGGGCGCCGTTGTGCGGAGCAGGGCGGCCAGCCTGCCGGCCTTGCCGGATGCGTTGAGAACGGGCGCGCCACGGGCAGCCGCCACGATCCGGCCCGGGGATCGGATGGAGCTGACGATCATCGAGAGCACGGGCGGCTCCACGCCATCCGCCATCAACGGCCTTCTCAAGCTCGACCTGGTGGTCGTCGGGGCCGATGGTGTGCTGACCGTGCCCTATGCTGGCGCGGTCATGGTGGCGGGCCAGTCGATCGAGCAGGCCCGCAAGGCCATCGAGGCGCGCCTCCAGAACAAGCTGTATCAGCCGCAGGTGTTGCTGCGGATGGTCGATAGTTCCGCGCGGGCGGTTTCGATCATGGGGGATGTGCAGAAGGGCGGCAGCTATCCGATCGGGCCGAATATGATCCGGCTGTCGGACCTGATCGGCGCGTCGGGGCTTCCCACCGAAAAGCCGGAACAGGTGAAGGTGGTTATTCAGCGGGCGAACGTGCGCGGGCAGATGACCCTGCGTCAACTGCTCGATGATGATTCCTCCAATATCGCGCTGCAAGGCGGTGACGTTATCACGGTCAATCGATCCCCACGCTATGTCACGGTGATCGGCGCGGCCGGCACGCCGGGGCGGGTCGAGATCGCCAGCCCGGATTTCTCGCTGCTCGATGCGCTGGCCGTATCGGGCGGACCGGAGGATAATAGTGCCGATCCGTCCGGCGTGTTCGTCTTCAGTGCATCGGAGACGCCGCCGCCGCCGGCCTCGGTGGTCATCTATCAGGTCGACATTCGCGATCCGGCGCAAGTCCGGCTGGCCCGTGATTATCGGCTGAATGAGGGCGATGTCATCTATGTCTCCACCGCCTCGTTCGCGCAGACCCGCAAGGTGCTGAGCGCGATCAGCGGGTCGCTTTCCACATTGGCGCGCATCCCGTGAGGCTGGGGAGCAAACGGATAAGGACGCCTGTCGCCCGCCAGATCGGCGCGGTCATCACGCGCGAGTTGCGCGCGCGCTTCGTGGGCGATCCGCTCGGCTATGGCTGGGCCTATCTGACGCCGCTGGCGTGGATCGCGGTCATTTATGCCGTCTTCCATATATTGGGGCGGACCTCACCGGTCGATGCGGACATTGGCAGCTTCATCCTGTCCGGCATCATGCCTTATCTGGCCTTCCGCTATCAGGTCAGTTCAGTGCTGCGGGCCAAGACGGCCTATCGCAGCGTCATGGCATTGCCCAATGTCTCGGCGGATACTGTCTATGCGGGGATCATCGGCCTCGAATTCTATAACGCGCTTATCATCTATCTGCTCCTGCTGGCGGCCAATTTCATGCTGTTCGGCGCGCTTTACATGACCAGCCCGCTACAGCTTTTCTGGGGATTCCTGCTGGCATCGGGCGTGGGCGCCGCGCTGGGCTATATGCTCGCGCGCCTCGGGGGCAGTGGATCGAGCCTGACGCGCGCCACGGCGGTCATCCTGCGCCCGATGTTCTACCTCTCAGCCGTTTTCTACACGGTCAACGAAGTGCCGCGCGACTGGCAGCAATGGCTCGCCTGGAACCCCGTGCTGCACGCGATCGAGCTGGTCCGGTCGGGTGCATTTCTGGATTACCGGTCCGAAATCGCGACGGGCTGGGTGCCAGTCATCTTCATTCTGCTGTGCGTCGGCGCCGGCCGTTGGCTTGGTGCGCGTCCATCGGCCGGCCCGGCGGACGCGCCGGCAATGGCGTTGGAGTGAGCCGGCCATGTATGGTTTCTACAATTGCTCCAAGCAATATGAAGCGGGTGGCGATGTTCGCCATATCCTGATCGACGCGAGCTTCACCTTCGGCCCGCTGGATCGGGTCGCCATTCTTGCCGGCGGCGGCATGGGCAAGAGCACACTGATCCGCCTGCTGGGTGGTCTGGATGCGCCCACGGCGGGACGCGTGCGCCGGCCGCCGGGCATTTCATGGCCGATCGGCTTTGCCGGCGCCTTCCATCCCGCGCTCACCGGCGAGGAGAATGTCCGCGTTCTCGCGACGATGCTTCGGGACGATCCTGATGCGGTGAGCGCGTTCGTGGCCTTGTCAGCGGAGTTGGGCGAGGCTTATTTCAGCCCGCTTGAGCGCTATTCGAGCGGCATGCGGGCGCGCCTGGCGTTCACCTTCTCCATGGCCATTCCGCAGCGTTTCTATCTCGCGGACGAGGTGGTGGGGGCCGGTGACGGTTCATATCGCCTCAAGAGCGAGCGCATGTTGCTGCGCAGACTGGAAACGGCCGGCCTGTTCCTGGTGACGCGCAATCCTCGGATTGCCGAACGTGTGGCCGATCGTTTTGCCGTCCTCCATCGCCATCGCCTCATCCGCTGCGCCACCATCGCTGAAGCCAGGGATCTGCTGGCCGAGCAAAATGAGGGCGAGGATGAACTGGAGCTTCTCACGACCGGGCTGCGGCAAGCCTGACGCAGTCGCACGGGGAAAGATAAATGCAGAATTCGGATCGCATCAAGAAATGGCAAGAGGGCCGGAAGGCGGCGAAAGACCTGCCGCCCGCCGCTGATGAAGCCGCGGCGGCTGGCGGCGCACCCATCCCTTCACGCCGGGACGAAGCGCTGGAATATGAGAGCCGCCTTCGCGATGAGATCGTCGAAACCCGGCTGCCCACCGAGGAAGAGATTGCGGACGAGATCGCAGCCGAGCGGGAGCGTAGGCGCGGGCGGGGCGCGGTGCTGCGCCGCCGGGCCGCGTTGCTGATCGGCATCCCGATCCTGCTTGTGGCGCTCTACAAGATGCTGCTCAGCCCGCCCCTGTTTGAAGCGCGAACCAGCTTCGCGATCATGACGGCCGGGCCGCAATCGGGCGCCATGTCGGCGGCAGGCCTGCTCGGCGGGGCGGGGGGTAGTCCCGGTCTGTCCGATGCTTATCGCATCCGGGAATATCTGCTGTCGCGTGAGGCGATGCAGCAGATGGAGCGGCGCTACGGCTTCCTGACGCATTTCCGCGCAGCCAGTATCGATCCCTTGCAGCGGCCGCTCGATCTCCCCTGGCTCGGCATTGACCCGCACGGTTTCTATACCCGGCGCCTGTCCATCTCGGTCGATATGCGCGAGGGGATCATTCGCGTGGCGGTGGATGGCACCACGCCGCAGGAAGCGCAGCGTTTCGCCAATGGCTTGCTCACTCTCGCGCGGGAGCGGACCGAGCAGATTTCCGAACAGCTCAATGCCGATCAGGTCCGTTCCTTGCAGAAGGACGTATCCGCCGCGCAGGAAGCGTTGCGCAAGGCCTCCGCCGATGTTGCCGGCGTCCAGCGTCGCCGGTCAGAGCTGGACCCGCAGCAGAGCGCGGCAGGCATTTATCAACTGATCGGCAGTCTGGAGGTCATGCTGGCCGAGGCGCAGGCCGAGCGAACCAGCCTGACGGTGAACGGCCTTTCCGAAAGCCCGCTGCTGCCCCGGCTCGACGCCCGGATCGCCGGCCTGAAGCGCCAGATCGCCGACCAACGCAAGCAACTGGTTGGCGGCGCTGATGGGGCGACCGTGCAGAATGCGGCGGTGGAGATGGAACTCGCCAATGCCCAGCGCCGCCTGACCGAAGCGGGGCTGGAAGCGGTGCTGCAGACCTTCGAGCAGGCGAAGCTGCGCAGCATCGAGGAGCGGCGCTATCTGGTTGTCGTCTCCGCGCCTGTGCTTCCGCAGGATGTGCAGACGCAGCGAGTCCTCAACAGTCTGGCGCTCACGCTCGCCGGCGTCCTGCTGCTTTGGGGGCTGGTGTCCACCCTGCGAGCCTCCCATTCCCTACGGAGTATCCGGTGAGCGCGACGGCGGCGGGCGACGTCACCTTCGCGGGCGATCCGATGGCCCTATTGCGGGGGATTGCCGAGCAATGCGCCGCAGGACAGGCCGACGCGGCGCTTGGAGTGTCGCCGGCGCTGCTGGCATCGCGAGAGGCGCGGGATCTGGTCCGGCGGACCGTGATCCCTACATTGCGGCGGGACGGTGCGACAGCGGCGCTGGCGCAGCTTCTCAACGTCTATCTGGAGGTCGCCCCGGACAGCGCGGCAGAGCGGTTGCTGCTCGCGTCGCTCCTCGTCCGGCTTGGTCAGGGCGCGCAGGCGCGCGAGCATCTGGAGCAACTGGCCGCTGCTCGTCCGGGTGATCCTGCTGTCATCGCATCCCGCCTCCAGCTTGAGTTGAAGGAGGGACGCGTCGATGAAGCGGCGGCCATTGCCGCGGGCTTCGCGGATTGGGATGATCTGCCGGCGCGGGCCGCGCATCTCGCCATGCTGGCGCTCCTGCGTGCGGGGCGGGCGGCGGAGGCGCTCAGATTGTTCGACAGCTATGGCGGAGAAAGCAGCGCCGATCTCATCAACGATGCGGTCGAGGCTCATTTCAGCCTGGGCGATAGCCGCCGGGCGCAGCAACTCGCACAACGGGCGATCGCGCAGGGGATGGACAATGCCGTGCTGCGTTTCCGGCTCGGGACGATCGCGCAGGCCAGTTTCGATCATGACCGCGCGATCGTCCACTTTACCGAGGCGCTGAAGGCCGCACCCGACGATCTGCGGACATTGACGGCACTGGGTGAACTGATGCTGTTCAAGAGCCGGCCTCGCTCGGCGCTGGCCCATCTGGGCAAGGTATTGGAGCGGGCGCCCCATCTCGACCATGCCCGCGCTCTATACGCCCGCGCTCTCAAGGAGGTGCGGGATTTTGACGGCGCTGCGCGGGAATGGCTTGAAATCGTCAGGCGCCAGCCGGATAATCCGCAATGGAAGCGTCAGGCCGCTTCCGCCCTCAACCTTGCAGGCCGTCGCCTGGAGGCTGAGCGGATTTTTGCCGATTTGGTGGGTCAACGTTCATTAAAATTGCCGGATGGGTTCAAGGATGGCCTTGATGACCTCTGGCAGCGGGTTGATGAGGTTGCCCTTCCCGCCGCGCGCTATGAATGGGCCTGGCGCCTGCGCGCGCCGGATTGTGCTTTACCCCGCGAGGAATGGGAACGGCGCGCCCGCTGGGGTTATCTTGCCGATCGGCTGATCTTCGACTGGCTGGAATGCCGGCCCGAACGCGCCGAGGAGGCCATGCACCGTCTCGCCGATCTCGATGGGCCTGCTCGCGCAATCGAGGCTGTTCTGGGGCAGGGTGACGCGCTCGTCATCGTCACGGCGCATATCGGGCCGATGTTCGCCGCGCCGCTCGCTGCCGAGCTTGTCGATTTCGAGACGGTGTGGCTCGCATCCAGCCCGACCATGCCGGGCCTTGCTTATACGCCGTCGCTCATTTCCACCAGCGATCAGACCGAGCCGCTGGTCGTGCGGCAGGCGCTGCGGGCGCTGGAGAGCGGCAAGGCTGTTGGGCTGGCCGTCGATGGCGCCATGAGCCTCGCGGCGCCCCGACTTCTGTTCGAAGGGCAGGAAATCACCTATTCCTCGTTCGCGGCGCGGCTGGCCCATCGGCGGCGGGCCAATTCGGTGTTCGTCGCGCCACGCTGGGATGAAGGGCGCCTGGCGTTCCATGTCGCCCAATTGCCATCACCCCGCCCGGCGGAGGCGATGGAGGATTTCTCGACCCGCTGGAAAGAGGCCTATCTGGCGGAACTGCGCGAGATGCTTGCCGGTGCGCCGGAGAATCTGCGCTTGAGTGGCGGAATCTGGCGACATGTCCGCATGCCGACATGATCGGTTTTCTGGTTGCCGGCGCCATGGCGACATCCGTGATCGCCGCGCCGGCTGGACCATGGACCGCGCAGGATAGCAGGTTGATCGGGCGGTCGCTCGCCCGTCCGCCCGTTGCTTGCGCGGTGGACGGCGTGACTGCCGCGGGCGGACGGGTGACAGGGGCCAAGTTCTACCGGCAGATGATCGGTTTCGCGCAGGCGGCGAAAACCGATGGCGGCCTGCACAGGAAGCTGTTGGTCGTCAGCCGGGCCGATGATACGCCGGGGAAGGGGGAAACCGGCAGCTTGCGATGGGCCGTGACCCAGGCGGCGGCCGCAGGCGGGGGCTGGATCGCCTTTGCGCCGGGCCTGCGCGGAGCGACCATCCGCCTTCGCGCGCCGCTTCGGCTGGCCTCCAATATCACGATCGATGGCGGCTGCGTGATGCCGCGGCTCGTGGGGGCCGGGCGGGGATCGATCCTCTATGTGCGGGGGAGCCACAACATCGTCGTCAGCCGCTTGCAACTGGAGCAGGCGGGCGGCGGCGGGGATGGGGACTGCATCACGGTCAGCCATGGGGCCGACCGGATATGGCTCGCCTATCTTCGCTTGCGGCATTGTCGCGACGGCTTGATCGACGTCACCCGGGATAAGGTGGCGGGGCCGATGCGTGTCACCATCTCCAACAATCGCTTTACCGATCATGACAAGGCCATGCTCGTTGTAGGCTCACCACTGCCCCCGCCGTGCCGGACGTTGCAGGACCCGATCCGGCTCACCGTCGCGCGCAACATCTTCTATCGCACAGGTCAGCGGCATCCCCGTGCGAGCGGCGATGCCCTCGTCCATCTCCAGGATAATGTGATTGCGTTCGCGCCGCGCAAGCGAGCGGATGGCCAGGGGGGCGCCTATGGCACGCTGGCGGCGGATGGCGCGCATATCAAGGTGGAGAGGACGCTCTATATTCCACCCGCGGGCGGGCGCAGCTACCGCCTCATGGCCGATCAGGCCGGACCGGCGGGCGAGGCGGATGGTCCCTGCCGGCGCGGTTATATAGACCGGACAGGAGCAGACCCCGGTAGCAGCCGGGTGATGCGTGACAGGTTCATCCGCGCCATTATCCGCATGACCGATCCGCCGGTGGATTAGGCGAATGGTTCAGCTATTCAGACGCTCCCATTCTCGGCCGAGGGCGCCTGACCGCGCTGTCGGCGCGATCCGCTCTTGTGCCGGGCGGTGAGTGACATGCCAGCGTCCCACGATCCCAGCGCTATGCCGGGGACAGGATGATGCCCAAGGATGGGCGGCTCGGATGCAATGAGCGGGCCGCGATAGACGGGCGGCGCTGGCCAACCTCGATCCCCGCCCTCAGCTTGGTTCCGAGCGGTCGATCGCGCCGCTGTCGAGCAGGGGAGCGGCGTCGATATGCTGCGCGCCCAGGATCATCGCCAGCCGTTCGACGGCGGAGAGGATCATCGCCTGTTCCCAGCCGGGCAGGCCGGGGAAGCGTTCCGCGAAAATCTGTTGCAGCATGTCGGGCGCGCCCGCGAGGGCGGCCTGGCCATCCGCCGTGACGGTGAGGATGAACTGGCGCTTGTCCCTGTCGTTGCGCGCGCGCGTGACGAAGCCCAGGGCAGACAGATGATCGACGATCGCGGTGATCGTCGCCTGGCTGAATTGCAGGCTGCCCGCAATCTGGCTGGGCGTGGGGCGGTCACGCGCCTCTATCTCACGCAAAACGAGCAATTGGGACGGCGTCAAACCCGTTGAGGCAGCGAGTCGGCGATTGCCGATCTCGGTGGCGCGCAGGATGCGCCGCAGCGCGCGCAGGGTCAGGTTGGGGATCGTGCTTTCCATGCTCTTCCGCTTAATCCGCCGGGATTGGAATACCCAGCGGAAATCCTTCGATAGCCTAACTATATTGAGGAAAATCCTTCGTCTTTCGAACGATAATATTGGCCCAAGGGTTGAAAGTTGGTTCAATATCCGTATGATCCGGCCTCGCATTGGCTGGGGTGGCCGCTCACCGATATAAATATACTTCGGGAGATAAATTATATTTTCTCAGAAAACGGATGCAGCTTCTCCGCTGCCACGGGGTTCTGTGACCCCGGCGCCGGTGGGAGC
>Ga0182735_1000806_pt1 | contig 22834 bp, 19 predicted proteins | sample eDN5th30CKraftMG_FD_128524 | JGI IMG/M metagenome (GOLD analysis project Ga0182735, IMG submission 128524) | Enriched Miracle-Growth compost microbial communities from Emeryville, California, USA - eDNA 5th pass 30_C Kraft MG (version 2) (version 2) ...
AAGTCTTCACCGGCCACCTCGGATTCCGTTCGCTCCATGCTTAGAACCAGGGCGTTGTTGCGGGTGCTGACGTCGAGCAGGAAGGTGTGGGCAGTTTGAGACGTGGGCTCTATGTATGAGCGCAATGTCGTGCCTCGGTTTCGAAGCGATTGCAGAACATCCAGGATATCGGGTGGCGAAGTCAGGATGTAGGGCTGCAGATTGTCTCGCTCCAGAAGGTACTCAGGGGTTTTCATGAATTACCCGCCCGTTAATTATGTAAAATTCGTAACAATAACAGTAAAGAAAAACGATGTACAGGGTGATGCTATGCAAGGCCGGGACGATCCACAGTCCGGCGTGGCGGCGGGTTTTCCGCCGCCCGTACCTTCATGGCCCCATCTTTCGACAAGGCTTATGCAAATCCTTTTCGCTTGGCGATAAGTTCGCGTTCCAGCGCGCTGACGTACCGCTGCACGGCGTTGGCCACCGCGCCGCGAGGGTTGACGAATGAGAAGCCGATGCGTTGGCGCGTCGTGCCCGTGGGCGTTTCGAATTGTTCGGTGTAGGCGACACAAAGATCGACGTCGATTTGGCCGATGTTGGGCAAGTTGATGACGCAGTTCTTGTACGTTTGGCCCGGGACGGGCGCCAGCTGCTGGCCGTCGTCGAACGCGCCCAGGCCCGACGCGCTGATGTCGTCGAGGGTAAGGGCGATTTCTTTGTTGTCGTGCCTGATGCGGCATTGCACAGGATTGGCAATGGGCGTGTGGATGCGAAACGAGTTGCGGCGCTGGATGCGAATAAGCTGGGTGGGGAAGTCTGCCCCGAGCGCCGGTTTGCCGTCTTGGGTTTCCTGGCGGATATTCGCGATATTGAAGCGGACGTTTACGTTGTCGAGCGAAGCCTCGCACAGGGCTTCACCTGCGGTGACGAGGCGCTGGTTCAGGCTTTCCTGAGGGGCGCTGTCCAGGGTAATGGTTTTTTGCTCGGGCAGGATTTCCAGCAGCGTGGTGATGAATGTGCTGTTCGGCCGTTGGGCGTGCGCGCGGATCAGGGTTTTGTTTTTTTCGATGGAGCGCAATATGGCCAGAATTTCCAGAGGCGAGGTGATGGCGTGAGGGTCATCGACTTCGGCCGGAGGTTGGGAAGTGGCGGTGTTCATATTGCGTAGCGGCACAAAGGGTCAAACAAATACGATTAAAAAGTTACACAATGATATACAAGATGGCGCGCATCGTCCATGGAGTTTTGCCCCAATGATGCGCGTAAATCGAAAATAATTGCCCAGTTACATGAATATGTCGGAAAAAGAACCGTTCATGAACAATTTTGACGACTTTTTGCCCGGCGCTATCCCTCTGTCTGCGAACGGGCGTTGGGAAACAAATCCCAGACGGCGATGAACAGGGCGGCGATCAGTGGGCCGATGACGAAGCCGTTGAGGCCGAAGGTGGCCAGGCCGCCCAGCGTTGAAATCAGGACGACGTAGTCGGGCATCTTGGTGTCCTTGCCCACCAGCAACGGGCGCAGAATATTGTCGACCAGCCCGATGACCAGGACGCCGAAAAGAATCAGCACCACGCCTTGCCACACCGGGCCGGCAACCAGGAAATAAATGGCCACGGGCAGCCAGATGATGGCCGAGCCGATGGCGGGCAGCAGAGACAGGAATGCCATCAGCACCCCCCACAGCAGTGCGCCGTCGATGCCCAGGAACCAGAACATGATGCCGCCCAGCAGGCCCTGGGTGGCGGCGACGACGATGTTGCCCTTGAGCGTTGCGCGCACCACCGTCACGAATTTTTGCAGCAGCAGCAGTTTTTGCTCGGTGCCCAGCGGTATGGTGGCCATGATTTTGCGTCCCAGCGCCGAACCGTCGCGCAGCAGGAAAAACAGCAGGTACAGCATGATGCCGAAGCTGATGAGGAATTCGAAAGTGTTCTGGCCGATGTTGACGGCCTGGGTGGCCAGGAATTTGCTGCCCTGCATGGCGCCGGCCGACAGTTTCTCCTGGATGCTGAAGACATCGGCGAGCCCCAACTGGTCGAGGGTCTGGTGCACCGAGGGCGGCAGCGCACCGACGATTTGCTCGAAATAAAGCCCCAGGTTCAATTGCCCGCTTTCCACGCGCTTATAGAGCGACGCGCCTTCCTTGACCAGGGAGCCGGTCAGCACGGTCACGGGCAAAATGACGATGAACAGGCAAAGCAGCAAGGTGAGCAGGGCGGCCAGATTGGGGCGGATCTTCATGGCGCAGGTCAGGCGCCTGTGCAGCGGAGCGAAACTGATGGCGAGGACGGTGCCCCAGAAGATGGCGCCGAAATAAGGCCGCAGCAGCCATGCGAAGGCCACGGAAACCAGAACCAGCAAGGTGACGAAACTACGGTAGTACGTGGTTTGACGATCGTTCATGTAAATTTCCGGGGGATTCGCGCCGCCGCGGCGGCAAGGTTCTTATTGGTGGGAAATGGCCTGCGGTGGCCCCGCGCCAGAATAGTAATTTAAAATTGGTGTCGGCCGGTATCCATAGTTTTCCAATAAATGATAATTGTGCCTGGCGCCAAGGCCGGCGAAGCCGGAATCACGAGACAGTTGACATGATAAACAAGATGGCGGGCATACAAGCTATTCCCGGTAAAGATAATGCGAATACTGCTCTGAAATGGCGGTTTTTTTTATTGTTGCTGGGCATGGTGCTGCTATGGACGGTGCTGTGCGGCATCAGCCATCGCGCGCCGGATCTGGATGGCATGGAAGAATTGGTCTGGGCGTCGAGCTTCGAGCTGGGCTACTACAAGCATCCGCCGTTCCCATCCTGGGTGCTGTACAGCCTGACCTTCGTGTTCGGCAAGCCGGTTTGGCTCACCTTTTTTGCCGGCCAGCTTTTTTCGGTCTTGGCGCTGTGGTTCGTGTGGTTGCTGGGATGCGAGTTCACGACACCGCGGCGGGCCCTGATGGCCACCCTGATGGTCTCCACCGTTGCGTATTTTTCCTTGCGCGGCACCATCTACAACCACAATACGGCGCAGCTTTGGTCCATTGCGGCGGCCACCTGGCTGTTCTACAAAGCCCTGCGTTACCAGAAGCCCGCATACTGGATCTGGCTGGGTGTGGTCGGGGCCCTGGCCACCATGACCAAATACAGCGCCATGATCCAGTTCGCGGTGTTCTTTTGCTTCATGTTGCGGCAGGGGCATTTGCGCCAGGGTCAAACGCTGAAAGGCCTGGCCTTTGCGCTGGTGGCGTATCTGCTTGTCCTGTCTCCTCATCTTTATTGGCTGGCCGACCATCATTTCGCTCCGCTGGTCTATGCCGACCGGTCCATCGACACCACCACTTCCCAGGGTGCCTTGAAAGACATGCTGGACTTCGTGCTGGATCAGTTCGGCCGATTGAGTCCCATGGTGGTGGTGTGGCTGGCATTGTGGTGCTGGACTGCCAAAGTGGCCCGCAAAGCCGCGGGCGGAGCGGGGCGGGGCAAGCTGGGTGTCGTGGCGCCGGATGGAACGGTACGTGCGGCTTCCGTCGGCGGGCATGCCGCACTGGCACGTAGTAGCGCCGCCGCGCAAAACACGCCCGGGTTTTCGTTCCGGCCCGTCGCCGCGGTCTATGCCCACGATCTTTCCGCCTACGACCGTTCCTTTCTGCTGTGGGTCGGCCTGGGGCCTTTTGCCCTGACAGTGCTGGTGTCGGCGTTGCTGGGTACGCGGCTGGAGGCCTCGTGGGCCACCACGTTCTTCATTCTGTATGGCTATTTCGCGTTGTGGTGGCTGTATGGCAGCGAGCGCCTCAACCTGCGGCGCACGATCATTCTGGTGATCGCCGTGCATGTGCTGATGGCGGTCGGCTATGCGGTGGCGCGCGGGCCTCTGGCTTATTATTCGGGGCGCACGGCCCGCTCCACCTTTCCGGGCGCGCTGATTTCCGCGCAAATGCAAAAGGTGTGGCGCCAGCATGTCCCGGGGCAGCCGCTGCGGCTTGTGGCGTCCGATACCTGGCTGGGCGGCAATATCGCGATCCATGCCGGTTCGGGCATGAAGGTGTTCATCGATGCCGATTATTTCGAATCCCCCTGGCTGGATCCGGCCACGGCCCTGGATTGCGGTGCGCTGGTGGCCTACAGCCGGACCACGCGGGGAGACCCTGCGCCCGCACTGTTCAAACTCTACGAAAGCGCGCCGTGGCATGGCAAGGCAAGCCTGCCCTGGTCGTCGCCCGGCAGCCGTGTCATCGAGATCGATTGGGCGGTCATTCCGCCGGGGCCGTCGTGCAAGGCGGCAAAACGCTAACGCACTCTTGAGTTGAACGCATGCGGCGCCGGCGCGGTTACAGGCTCGAGCGCCGATGCGCTGTCACGGCATGCACGTGATTTGCGCTTGCGGAGCCTCAATGAGGGTAAGGGCTCGAGCCGAAGATGTACGGGGCATTTTCGAGGCGGATGATTGCGCTTCAAGGCGCTTCGCGAGAGAGGCCGGGATCCGGTGCTTGGAGGTGTGAGCTTTTGGCGGCAATCGTTTCAAATTTCGAATGTCGGCGTCCTGGGATAGCCGACATAGCCGTCCTGGATCAGCCAGGCAATATTGTGGGGGTTGATTTCCAGGCCCCCGGCCAGCAAACCAAAGGCGGCCAACAGCGCGCGCTGCTTGGTGCCGCCCGAGTTCTTGCCGATGCGCACGATTTCCTGAGCAATGGCGACCGGCTTCGGAGGCAGGCCTTCGCTGTCGACCCAGCGTTCGACTTCCCGGATCGCCGACAATATGCTTTGGTTTGTTTCGTAGCTCATGGTAGTTCCGTTTACTGACCACATGTCAGAGCGCAAGCCTCGGACGTCAGGCCGAGGTCAAGCGAGGCAATGTCGATACGGCGCCGAAGGCGCCCCCGCATCGTGGCGGAGAAGCTCCGGCCCTTGGGCCGGAGATCTTCACCAAGAAATGCATGGTTCCCTTAAATGTAACTGCTCGTGAAAATCAAAAAGCGCTAATAAAGCGTTTTTTTTGCCTTTTATTCAGGCTTATAAAAACACAAACCCGCGTAAGTGCGGGCATGGGGTGGGATTGCGGATCGCGGGAATGCGTTGCTGAAGACTGAAACGCCGGCGCCTGCCTCACGATGGGACGCTTTCGCCGCCATACACCAGCGAGTCGTGCAGGCTGCGCATTTCGGTGTCGATGAATTCCGGCAAATGGGGCAGCGGCGCGGGTTGGGTTCCCGCGCGAATGGTATTGGACAAGGCCAGCAGTGCACGGCCGATTTCTCGCTCACCATTGAGGCCGAACAGGGTATGCGCTATGTTGGTGCTGTCTGAGCCGGCATTCTCCAGTAGCCAGCAGATGGAAAGCACGCGGTAGGCCAGGCGCTGCGTGGCTGAAACCGTGGGCCACGACCGTTCGGCGGCGTCGCGATGCCACGGTGTGGCGCCGACGCTGGCGTCATAGGCCTGGAGCAGCAAAAACGTACGGTGCTGGAGGTCGCGCCGCGCCCGTTGGGCGGCACTGGTGGTGGCATCGCCCTTGGCCGCACGGGCCAGAACCCGCTTCAGCGCCACCAGCGTGCCGACCAGCTCGCGCGGAATGCGAATCTCCACCGACCGCGGCGACGTCAAGGCCAGTATCGCGAGCCCGGTCAGACAGCCGATGAACGTGTCTTCGCCGCGCACCCACAGCACATGCCCGATATCCGCCACCGGCTGCCCGCCCGAGGCGATCGTCAGCGCCGCGGCGGTAATGAATACCACGGCCAGCGCGTAGTTGCGGATTACGAGCATTTCGATGATGAACTGAATCAGCATCAGCGTTGCGACGAGCCATAGGCCTTCGGGGTAGAGGGCCAGAATGACGCCGGCCAGGATCAGGCCGATGAGGGTGCCGATCATGCGTTCAATGCCGCGTTGCAGGCTGCGCATCCAGTCGAGCCCCTGATACAGGATCAGCACCGCGGCCGCCATGATCCAATAAGCGCGTTCCAGGCCCAGCAGGGCGCCTATTGTTCCGGCTATGGCTGTCGCCGCGCCGACGCGGGCGGCGGCCAGCAGCGCCGGCGACCATGGCCGAAGATTTTCGCGCAGCGATTCCAGCGGCCCGTGATGGCCTAGCGGAATGTGCTTGGGGTCGGTGCGTTCGTCCCGCCCTCTGGTTTCTTTCGCTTGAACGGCTATTCGCCGCGCGCGATCGGCGCCCGCGGCAAGCGGGTGGCTGTCCGGGGCCGGTGCATTCATGACCCCGACGAAAAGCAGATGCAATTCTCGATTGAGCGCGCGCAGATGGCTTAGGGAGCCGTTGGGCCGGGGCCGGGCGGGCTGGTAGGCCACAAGCACTGTCCAGGCATGGTGCAGGGCCAGCGCCGCGGCATGGCGGGCGCCGTCTTCAGCGGACGTGCCAACCGCTTCCATGAAACGGGCAACCGCTTGCGCCGCCGCCGCGACAGCCGCTCTTTCCGGCCCTCGGGGCTGGAATAGGGCGCCCGCCATATGGGCCAGCCATGCGAATGCCCCGCCCAGGAAGATCAGAAGTCCGATCTGCGGGATGGTCAAATGACCAGCCGGCATGGCTGTGCCGGCCGCACAAGCAAGCGCGAACATATAGGCCCCCGGTGGTCCGGTCCGCAACGCGTTGCACAAAAAGGTCGAGGCCATGGCGATCAGGACGATGGTGGGAACCACCATCAACGGTATCTCGGCGGCCCAGACGCCAAGCATGACCGCCAGGCTGAAGCAAAGTGCGATCACCGCCAGGTGGATCGCCCGGTTCAGGTACGGGCGGTCGTTGCCGTAGAGCGTCGTGAAAGCCCCGATGGTGGCCATGAGCCCCGCTGCCATGTCGCCGGCAAGCCAGCCGGCCAGGACCGGCACGCCCATGCAAAGCGCCGCCCGCGCCGCAAACGGCCAACGCCGCCCCGCCGGCCGCAATTTGAACAGTGTGCTTAGCCGGAAAGCGGGCGGCGACGGAGGCGATGATCTCGTGGAAGGAGTTGTTTTCATTGGCTACGAGCATACCTGTTTGCAGGCCTAGGGCCAAGGTCAAGGTAGGTGTTAAATACCTATACAGCGATAATAAATGCCTATACAATTATTATCATGGAACTGGACTTCGACCCGGCGAAAAATGCAGCAAATATTGTCAAGCACGGGATTTCGCTCGAGGATGCGCTGCTGGTCTATAACGCACCAAACAAGATCACTTTGCATTCACCACGTAGCAGTGAGAATCGGTTGATGGATATTGCAATGGTGGAAGTCGCTGGCGTTATTTTGGTTCTTGCGTATGTGATTCGCGGTAATACTGTACGCGCAATTTCATTGCGGCGTGCATCGAAAGCTGAGCGGAGGCTCTATGAACAAGCACAGCAAAACTGACTGGAACAAGGTGAAGGGCGATGCTGAGGCTGATCGTCCCATTCCTTATGATCCTGAAACTGATCCCTACGATCCCAACGATGAGCATGCTGTTGAAGCGTTTTGGTCCAAGGCCAAAGTAATCGGCCCGGGCCGACCACGTGTTGCCGTAAGACGCCAGACACTGAATATGCGGGTCGATCCCGATCTGATGGAGCATTTGCGCGCCACGGGCAAGGGCTGGCAAACACGTGTCCATGAGGTGCTACGCGAAGCGGTGAAGCGAGGGCGGCTGTAAGGCAAGGGAGTCGATCACGGCGGGCCCCCGTTCGCCATTGTTGAGCGTGACCTTGGACACGCCAGTGGTCGCGATAGCAGGCGTTATCATTTGCGCTATCAAATGACCTGAAATCGGGAACTTGAGTGGATAAAAAAATAACGCCTCTGGAAAGAGGCGTTATTTTTCAAACATGTGCGCTTGTAATTCGATGGCTCCCCGAACTGGGTTCGAACCAGTGACCTGCGGATTAACAGTCCGTCGCTCTACCGACTGAGCTATCGGGGAATTAAAGAAGCGAAACTATAGCATGGATTTTTTGCTTTGCGCAAATCGGGTTGCCGATGATTCGCACTGCAATCCGCAGGGTAGCCTTGTGCCTTCACTGGAGGCTGCGCACCGCCCCAAAAACAGCAACGCCAAACAAGTGGCTGAACATATTCAGCGGCCTGTTTGGCATTTCATCGATCACCGGGATATAACCCGGCTTGAAGCTAAGAGCACATTACCTCTTTAAGCCGAAACCGATGGCTTAGTATTGCGCGCCTTGCGAATGCAGTTTGCGAAGTTCTTCGTATTTTGCGATACGCTGTTGGTAGGCGGCGCCGTAGACGTCTTGCGATAGTGCGGCGTAGGTTTGCTCGTCGAAGCCCGCGGCCCTCCAGTCTGCCAGGTCGCTTTGCGATTGCGAGCTGACGGTTGGCGCGGTGCCTTGGGCTTGTGCGGCCATGGGGCCGGCGGCCAAAAGACCAAGAGCCAGGGCGTAGGCGGAGAGAGTTGCTTTCATGATGCTTTCCTTTTAACTGTGGGTAGGATGGTTTAAAAGGGATGTGCCGGCTTTTGGCCGGGCTGGTAAGGCGGGTGTTTCCTGCTAGGGGTACGGCGTCTTACTTCCCATGAGAGAAATTCTAATACTAGGGTTTTCCCTCAGATGGCCTGTAGAATACAAATTTAAATTCCTATAAGTGGAATCAAGGCATGGCCGATAACATCAACGACTTTCATCTGTTCACCCAGATCGTGTCGGCGGGTTCGCTGACCAAGGCGGCCATGAATCTGGATAGTTCTCCGCCGGCGGTAAGCCGCCGGCTGGCGGCCATGGAGGCCAGGCTGGGTGTACGGCTGATCGAGCGCAATGCGCGGCATTTCCAGTTGACTGAAGCGGGCGGCTTGCTGTACGAACGCGCCCAGCGCATTCTTGCCGAAGTCCAGGAGGCCGAGGCTGAAGCAGGCCGTCATACCGACCACTTGACCGGGCGCTTGCGCATCGGGGCCATGCTGCAATTGGGACGCAGGCGTCTGGCGCCGGATGTCGCCCGTTTTTCAGAGATGCATCCCGACCTGCAGATTGACTTTGTGCTGTCCGACGCGCCCATGGACATCGTCGAGGACGATCTGGATATTCTTTTCCAGATCGATGTCCAGCCTTCGTCGTATGTCGTGGCCCGCAAGATGGCCACGAGCCGGCTTGTGCTGTGCGCGACGCCCGACTATCTGAACCGGCGCGGCCGCCCGCAAAAGCCCGACGATCTTCTGGAGCACGATTGCCTGTGCCTGAAGCGCGGCCGCCACGTGCTCAAGCGTTGGGGCGTGGTGGAAAACGGCGTCGCGCGCGATGTGCAAGTGACTCCCAGGCTGGTGTGCAACAGCGGCGAAGTGCTTTACAACTGGATAATGGGCGGCTACGGCATCGGCCAGAAATTCCAATGGGATATCCAGGAGGATCTGGATTCGGGAAGGCTCGAAGAATGCCTGCCCGAATTCGAGGGCGAGGGAATCACCTTGTACGCCGTGTACCCGTATCGCCGCTACCAGCCTCCCAAAATAGGCGCTTTTCTCGACTACATTGCCGAGCTCGTCAAGAAGTCCCAGGGAAAAGGGTGTTGAGCCGCGATGTCTGCGCTCATGGCGTGCCGATGCTTTAATATGCATGGCAATGGCGCGCGGTTTGGCTGGCCGGGGTATGCGGCCAAGCCATGCAGCGCGGCGGCGCCGGCCTTACCGGGCAAGGCGGCAAGGCTATAACGCGACAATGCAAAAGGATAAAGAATGGCTTACGACAGCAACAATATATTCGCCAAAATCCTGCGGGGCGAGGCGTCCTGCATTCCTGTCTACGAGGACGACCATACGCTGGCCTTCATGGACCTGATGCCCCAGGCCGATGGCCACGTTCTCATCATTCCCAAGGAAGCCGCCGAGAACTTGCTGGATCTTTCCGAAGCGGGCGCACAGGCTTGCATCCGCACCACGCGCCGCGTCGCCATCGCGGTCAAGAAGGCGCTGGGCGTGGAAGGCATACATGTGGCGCAACTGAATGGCGCGGCGGCGGGGCAAACGGTGCCGCATTGCCATTTCCACGTCATTCCCCATGCCACCGGCACGGTGCTGCGCATGCATGCGGCCATTCGCGCGCCCGAAGAAACCCTGAAGGCCATGGCCGAGCGCATCAAGGCCTGCCTGGCCTGATTCGGGCGGTGCACAAGCCGCCGTGGCGGCTTGTGCTGGCGGCGCAGCTAGTGCACGCCGGCGGCTTCCGCGCTGACAGCCTTGTTGCGCGCGGGTCGCGCAAACCACACCAGGCCGATCAGGAACAGGAACAGCACGGCGGATCCGTAGAAAATATCCACGGCCGACATGGTGAAGGCCTGCTGGTTGATCAGGTTGTTGACGATTCCGGCCGCCTGCTCAAGGCTGAAGCCCTTGTGCTGCAGACCGTGCATGGCGGCATCGAACGCCGGCTCGCCCGGGCGAACCACCTCGGTCAACTGGGCGTGATGCAGGGTGGCGCGATTGTCCCAGAGCGTGGTGGTAATGGACGTTCCGAATGCGCCGCACAGCAGCCTGACGAAATTCGACAGCCCGGCCGCCGCCGGAATGCGGTGCGGATCCAGGCCCGACAGGCTGATGGTGGTCAGCGGAATGAACAGCATGGCCATGGCCGCCCCCTGGATGAAGGTTGGCCATATGATCACCCAGATGGAAACCTCGGTATTGAAGTCGGCGCGCATGAAGCTGATCAGCGAGAACAGCAGGCAGGCGCCCGTCACGATGTAGCGCGGGTCGTGCTTTTGCAGCATCTTGCCGATGACCGGCGAGAGGATGATGGCCAGTATGCCGACTGGCGCCGAGGCGATGCCGGCATCGGTAGCGGTATAGCCCAGGGTGCCTTGCATCCACAGTGGCAGCAAAACCACGGTGCCGAAGAACACGCCGTACACGATGGACACGGTAATAACGCCGGCATTGAAGTTGCGCACCGCGAACAGGGTCAGATCGACGACGGGGTGTTTTTCGGTCAGCTCCCAAATGACGAAGAAAACCAGGGCGACGACCACGACGACGGCCATGATGACGATGGCGGAACTGGCGAACCAGTCCAGCTCCTTGCCTTTGTCCAGCATAAGCTGCAGCGCGCCCACCCACAGAACCAGCAGGCCCAGCCCGATGCGGTCGATGGGCAGCTTGACGCGCGCCGATTCCCGATTCTTGTAGATTTGCCAGGTGGCCCACCCCGATATCAGCCCGACCGGCACGTTGATGTAGAAAATCCACGACCAGGTCATATTGTCGGAAATCCAGCCGCCCAGCAACGGTCCGACGACGGGGCCGACCAGCACCGTCATGGACCATAGCGCAAGGGCCATGCCGGCTTTCTCCTTGGGGTAGCTGGCCAGCATCAGCGATTGCGACAAGGGGATAAGCGGCCCGGCCACGGCGCCCTGGATGATGCGGAAGAACACCAGCGACTCCAGCGACCACGAGAACCCGCACAGCCACGAGGAAAGGGAAAACAGCAGGATCGCCAGGGTGAACAGCCGAACCTGGCCGAACCGCTGCGTCAGCCAGCCCGTCAGCGGCACAGTAATGGCGTTGGCCACTGCAAACGAAGTGATGACCCAGGTGCCCTGGGTGGAGCTGACGCCGAGATCGCCCGCGATCGTGGGGATGGATACGTTGGCAATCGAGGAATCCAGCACGGTCATGAACACGGCCGTTGAAAGCGCGATGGTGCCGAATGCGCGCTCCTTGCCTTCGAGCGGCGCGTAAAGGCCGGGGCGCTGCGGGCTTTTTTCCGGCGTCGTTTCGGTTGTGGCGTCGGCGGAACTCATGAGCCCAGATTGTCCTGGATGATTTTGTTGATCAGCGCATCGGCGCCCTGGGCGCTTTCCGCATAGACGTCGGTTTCAAGCGTGGTGGCGGGCTCGGCCTTTTTGGCTTTGTCGCCGCCGCTGTTCAGGTCGACTTCCACCTGCATCGACAGGCCGATGCGCAGCGGATGAGCGTCGACGTCTTTAGGATCCAGCGCAATGCGCACCGGCACGCGCTGCACGACCTTGATCCAGTTGCCCGTGGCGTTCTGCGCGGGCAGCAGGGCGAACGCGCTGCCTGTGCCGGCGGTAATGCCTTCGACCGTGCCGTGGTATTCAACGCTGCCGCCGTACAGATCGGCCGTCATGGTGACGCTCTGGCCGGGTTTCATCTTGCGCAGCTGGACTTCCTTGAAGTTGGCCTCGACCCACAGCTGATGCATGGGCACGATGGTCATCAGCGGCGTGCCGGGCGCGACGTGCTGGCCCACTTGCGCTGAACGTTCCGCAATCATGCCTGACACCGGCGCCAGCAATTGCGTGCGGGCCTTGGCCAGCCACGCCTGGCGCACCTGGGCGGCGGCTCGCAGCACGTCAGGGTGTTTGGCCACGGTGGTGTTGGCGGTCAGCGATTGATTCGTAAGCAAGTTGGCCTTGGCCGATGCCAGGGTGGCTTGAGCCTGGGCCACGCCCGCCTGCGCGGCTTTCAACGCGGCTTGCGCGTGCAGGATTTCCTCTCCGCTGACACCGCCGGATTGAGCCAGGGTCTTGCGCCGCTTCAGGTCGCTTTCGGCGCGAGACAGGTCGGCTCGGGCTTTGTCCAGATTGGCCTGGCGCATGGCGATGTCGGCTTCCAGGGCGTCGTTCTGCACGAACAGCGTGCGGGTTTTGCGCACGGTCTGGGCCAGCTCGGCTTCGGCCTGCGCCAGAGCGACGTCGGTGTCCACCGAGTCGAGCTTGACGAGGGGCGCGCCCTTGGCGACGATCTGCGTGTCGTCGGCGTCGATGCCGATGATGGTGCCCGCGATTTGCGGGGTCACCTGCACGATGTTGCCGTGGACGTAGGCGTCGTCAGTGCTTTCGTAGTGCGCGGCGAAGATGAACCACCAGATTGCGTAGGCGATGCCGAGGACGATGAAGACCAAGGCCGCCGTGGTGAGCAGGCGTTTGCGTTGTGAGGACTTTGGTTGAGCTGATGACATAGGAATTTCGCGTTGAATATTCGAGGATGGTCGTTGACTTATTCGGCGTTGGCGGGCGCTGCCGCGGGCGTGGCGGCTGGCTCGGCCTGGGAGCCATAGCCGCCGCCCAGCGCCACGGCCAGCTGGGCGTCCAGCTTGTAGGCGCGGGCCTGCAGGCCGACGTCCAGCAACACTTGCCGCTGCATTTCGCTTTGCGCCTGCAGGACCTGCACGAAATTGCCCAGGCCCGACTTGTAGCGCTTGACGGCGATGTCGTACGCCGAGTTGATGGCGACGTAGCTGGCGTGCTGGTCCACGATCTGCTGCTGCAGAGCGCGTATCGAGGTCACGGCATCGGCCACCTCGCGCACCGCGTTCAGCAGCGTCTGGTTGTAGTTGGCGATGGCCAGATTGCGTTCGGCTTTTTTGCCCTTGAGCTGGGCGTTCAGTGCGCCGCCGTGGAAGACGGGCAGGGTAACCGCCGGCCCCGCGCCGTAGACCAGGCTTTCGTCCTTAAGCAGATTGCCCAGGCCCAGCGACAGGAAACCGACGAAGGCCGACAGGTTCACATTGGGGTAGAACTCGGCCTTGGCTGCCGAGACCTCGCTGGATGCGGCTTCGACCTGGCGCCGCGCCGCCACGATGTCGGGCCGCCGGCCCAGCAGGTTCAGCGGCAGGGTGGCGGGCACGGCGTGCGGCGCTTGTGCCAGGGGAACGGAGGTGATGTCGTTGCCGGCATCGGGACCCTGGCCCATCAGGGCCGCCAGTTGATGCCGCAGCAACTGGGCATTGACACCGGCCTGATTCAGTTGCACCTTCACGGCGGACAGCGCCGAGTCCGCCTGGTTCACCTCGATTTCGGTATCCAGGCCGGCCTTGACGCGATCGCGGGTAATGGACAGGACATTGGCCTGCTGCTTGGCGATATCGCCAAGCACTTTTTGTTCCGTCAAGGCGTTTTGCAGATTGAAGTAGCTCTGCACGACGTTGCCGGCCAGCATATTGCGCGCCACGGCCAGATCGGCTCGGTTGGCTTCCGCGCGGGAAACAGCGGCGGCGTATTTGCTGCGGTTCTTGCCCCACAGATCGAGATCGATGCCGGCATTCAGGTTCAGGGAGCTGTCGGTATACATGGAACCGGCATAAGGCGGCGGGTAGATGTAGTTTTCCGAGAACCGTTGGCGCGACTGCTTGTAGGCAATGTCCAGTTGCGGCAGTTGCACGGCGCGGGCGCCCCGCACGGCGGCATTGGCCAGGTCGAGGCGCGCCTGGGCGGCGGCCAGCGAGGGGCTGTTAGCCAGAGCCTGTTCCATGATGCGGTCGAGCTGGGGAGAACCGTAGCGCGTCCACCATTGGGTCTGCGGCCAGGTTACAGCGCCTTCGGCAAGGCCGAGCTGGCTTGCCGGGATTTGATTCAACGAGGCGTTGCCTGGATCGATGGCGGCGCAGCCCGCCAGGGACAAGGCAAGTGCAAGAGGCAAAAAAGATTTCATTGCTGACAATAAGCTGAATATGATTGATTAAGTAGTATCTGACTAGGCAATTATTTAGCGGCAACCGGTGGATGGCGCGATGGGGCGTAAGAAACAGGGCCCGGCGCGCATTCATGAATGCTTGGCAATGAGAAGCTAATGTTCCTTCGGTTTACAGCAATCGGGGCTGTGGCCGCCGTTGATGATGACACGCCGCAACAGCCCGATGAGCTGAGTGGTTTCGGCTTTTGAAAACCCCTCCAGGTGCGAGTTCAGGGTGGCGGAAATGGCCGGCAGGATTTTCGCGACGACGTCGTGGCCAAGCGGCGTAAGCTCCAGCAGAACCACACGCCTGTCTTCCTGGCAGCGTTGCCGGGTAAGAAAGCCTTTGGCTTCCAGGCGATCGAGCGTGCGGGTCATGGCTCCGGTGTCTACGGTGACGACGCGCGCCAACTCGGCCGGGGTGTTGATTTCGGTATAGCGCAGGATGATCAGCGGCCGCCATTGTATGGCGGTCAGCCCAAGCGGCGCCACGGCCTGGTCGGCCATGCGCACGACGGATCCTGCGGCAAGCTTCAGCAGATGTCCGACGTTGTTTTCCGCGCCGAGGGAATCGGGGGTGGGCTGGTAATATTCCATGTCCTGTATTTTATGCGTATTTATTTGTCTATGCAATTACAGTCCCGACAGTATCCCCTGACGAATTGCTGACAGTTCCGCGTTTTCGAGTCGATTTCCTGGTTGCGTTTTCCATGTCCTTGTTGTCCCGTTCCGTTGTCGCGTCTCGCCCCAAAGAGTTCTGGGCCGGGTTTCTGCTGGCTGGACTGGGCGCGGTGCTGTTTTCCGCCAAGGCCGTCGTGGTCAAGCTTACCTACCGCTATGGCGTGGATGCGGTCACCATCATCGGCTTTCGCATGCTGCTGTCCTTGCCGTTCTTTCTGGTGATCGGCGCATTCCAGGCACGCAAGGCAGCGCGCGGGCTGATCCCGCGCCTCACGGTAAAAGAGCGCTGCCAGCTCGTCCTGCTTGGGTTCATCGGGTACTACCTGTCCAGTTTCCTGGACTTCCTGGGCTTGCAGACGATTACGGCGGGCCTGGAGCGCCTTATTCTGTTTTTATCGCCCACGTTCGTGCTGCTGATTTCCGCGCTGTATTTCAAGCGCGCGATCGCCGGCAAGCAATGGCTGGCGCTTGGCCTGTCGTATGCCGGCGTCGTGTTGGTCTTTTTGCAGGATCTGTCGTTCAGCGGCGAGGGCGTGCTGCGCGGGGCGGGCTTTGTACTGGCCTCGGCGTTTACGTACTCGTTCTATCTGATCGGCTCGGGCGAGCTCATCAAGCGTGTCGGGGCGACCCGGCTGGTGGCGTACGCCATGACGGTGTCGGCGGTTTTTACCTTGATCCAGTTTTTCTGGGTGCATGCCTGGCGCGGCCTGTACCAGGCATGGCCGGTATATGGGCTTTCTTTCATCCACGCCACCATCAATACCGTGGCGCCCACCTTCATGATCATGTGGGCGGTGGCGCGCATCGGCGCGCCCATGACGGCGCAACTGGGCCTGATCGGTCCGATGTCGGTGCTGTTCCTGGCCGCCTGGTTGCTGGACGAACCCATTACCACGGTACAGCTGCTGGGCACGGTATTCGTGTTGGCCGGGGCCGTGGTGCTGGGGCGGCGCTAGCGGGCCGTTTTGGCTGGATCGCGCATTGATCCGGTTGCGTGAGTCGGCCGGGCGCTAGCTCTTTTCCTTGTTGTGCACGTCGTGCGTGACGAAGCCCGATTCGTTGTCGGGCATGGCCAGGTAGTGCGGGGTGTTCAGCGTTTTGTTTATGTCTTCCAGTCCGCTGTGCCAGTGGTCCTGCATGCTGGCCTGGCTGAATTCGAAGTCCTTGTAGTGGCTTTCGTAGGGTTTGTTCTGGTAGATAAGGTGGATGACGTTGTAGCGCTTGCTGCAAGCCAGTTCGCGGGCGGTCTTGCAATACGGCGCCTTGCTGCGCACGTCTTCGGGAATGTCGTCCAGCATGCGCTGCAGCAGGCGCCTGAAATTCTGCGCGCGGCGCAATTGGTCGGTAACCGCGCGGGTGCGGCTTGAATAGCGGATTTCCTTTTCGCGGTCGGCGACTTCTTCGAGGTTGGTGGGCGCAAGGCCCTTGGCGCTCCATAAGTCCACCTGGAAGGCCAGGGTGTCTTCCAGAGGCCGCGATTCCAGCACATAGGCCAGCGGCGTGTTCGACACCAGGCCGCCGTCCCAATAGTGCTCGCCGTCGATTTCAATGGCGGGGAAGGCTGGAGGCAGCGCGCCCGAGGCCATGAAGTGTTCGGCCCGCAGTTCGATCTCGCGGTTGTCGAAGTACGTAAGGTTGCCGGTGCGGATATTGACGGCGCCAACGGAAACGCGCAGCTCGCCGGAGTTGATGCGGTCGAAGTCGCACAGCCGTTCCAGGGTTTCCTTCAACGGATGCGTGGTGTAGTAGCTGGCTGTATTCGGAGAGCCCGAGTGGCTCCACATGGGGGGCGGAAAACGCGGATGAAAAAATCCTGCCTGCCCGCCCACCATGGTGTTTCCCGCGCTGAATGAGTTCATGGCGCCGCGCACGAAATCGGTGACGCCGAAGATGTCGTTGTCGAACATCGGCGGCACGCCCATGCCGATATTCGGCTGGCAGATGGTGTCCCAGAATTCTCGTAGCCGCTCGACGCGCTTTTCGGGAGGGTTGCCGGCAAGAATGGCGGTGTTCAGGGCGCCGATGGAAATACCGGCCAGCCAGGTGGGCACGATGCCGGCTTCGTGCAGGCCCTGGAATACGCCCGCCTGATAAGCGCCCAGGGCGCCGCCGCCCTGCAGTACCAGGGCGATGGTTTCGTAGTCGGGGAGGGTGGGCTTGCCTTTCATGCGAACCACGACAGCCAGTTGTGGTTGATGGCGATGCCCACGATGTAGAAGAACACCAGCACGGCGGCCACGGCCGCGACGCTCCGTACGCCTGGAGTCTTGCCGCGCTTGATGGCGATGGTGCCGATGACGATGTACAGGACGACGCCGATCAGCTTGGCCAGTATCCACGGCTGCTCGGGGCCGATCATGATGGCAAGGATGATGCCGCATACCAGCAGCACGGTGTCGATGACGTGCGGCGCGATGCGCACGAACCTGGCCTGCAGCTTGGGCGACCCCGCCACGGACCAATAGGCGCGCAGCACGAAGAAAAGAATGCTCAATACGGCCGCGGTGATGTGCAGGTGTTTGATGGCGAGGTAGTTCATGGTTTCCGAAGTGGGCGATGAATGGATGAGTGGAATGGATAAGCGGGCGATGCGGGCAAGGCCGGGCGAGGCTGTTGTCGCGCAGGCGCCGTGCCGCCGCAGCCGGGCAATGGCCCGCAACGATAAGAGTAACTGATAAGCGGCGGCACGTTGAAACGGCGGGGCGCGCCGGCTTGCGCCTGTGCGGCAGGCGAATGGCGCTGCGTGCTCATGGCCTGGACAATTCCCACCCGCCTTCCAGCTTCAGGGTAAGCAGGCAGGGGTGGTGCGCCAGCAGCGTGCTGCGGTGCCCCACGCTGACCAGCCGGGTGCGGGGCAGGTGTTCGCGCACCAGCCTGTACATGGCGTCTTCCAGGCCTTCGTCCATGGCCGAGGTGGCTTCGTCCAGGAAGGCGGCCGCGGGGGCGGCCAGCAGCAGGCGCCCGAAGGCCAGCCTTTGCTGTTCACCCAGCGAGAGTATGCGGCCCCAGTCGGCCACCTCGTCCAGGCGATCCGCCAGATGCCCCAGTTGCACCCGCTGCAGGACGTCGCGCGCGCGCTGGTCGTCGGGGGCGTTCTCGGAACCCGGCGCGAAGTCGGCGATGTGCAGCATGCTGTCAAGGTTGGTGGGGGCGCCAAGGCCGGCCTGCGGCGTGGCTTTGGTTGCCAGCCGCACGTAGTCGGTGTCGTCCGGCAATGGTTGCGGGTAGTACAGCGCATCACGCAGGCTGCCGAGCGGGATGTACGGTTTTTGCGAAAGGAATAGCGCGCCGGAACCGGGCCTTATGATTTGCCCTTCGCAATACGGCCATAGGCCGGCGATGGCGCGCAGCAAGGTGGTTTTCCCGGCGCCCGAGGGGCCCCGCACCAGCACGGGCTCGGTTTCGCCGACTTCCAGGTTCAGGCCGGCGATAAGCGTTTGGCCGCCGGGGGTGCGCACCGTCAGGTTTTCCAGGGCCAGGCGCTGGCCCTGCTCGCTGACCTTGGGTTCGGGCAGGTGTTTGGCGTGCTCAAGGGCCTTGGTGAAGCCGGTAAGCCGGTCCAGCGTGGCGCGGTACGAGGCGAATTCGTCGTAGGCATTGCGAAAGAACGAAAGATTGTCCTGCAGGCGGCCGAAGGCCTGGGCGGTCTGCATCAGGTCTCCCAGGCTTATCTGCTTGGAAAAGAACCGCTGCGCCTGGATGATGAAGGGGAAGACCACGGCGGCCTGGGTCACGACGAAGTTGAAGCCCAGGAATTTCAACGACCGGTACACAATGGCCCAGGCGTTGCCGATGACCTGGCCGAACCTGCCGCGCAGCAAGGCCCCTTCGACTTTTTCGCCGGCATAGAACGCAATGCTTTCGGCATATTCGCGTACGCGCACCAGGGCATAACGGTAGTTGGCGTTGAACCGTTCGTTAAGAAAGTTCAGCGCAATCAGCGGCCGCCCGATTCCAATCGCGAAGACCGTGGCCACGACCACGTATACGAACACCAGGAACACCATGGCGCGCGGAACGTCCACGCCGAAAACGGCCAGCGGCCCCGAAAGCCCCCATAGTATGACGGTAAAGGCAATGGTCGAAACCAGGGCATTGACGACGCCCATGGACAGGGCAAGCGACGACTGGACGAAGGTGGCCACGTCCTGCTGGATCCGCTGGTCGGGGTTGTCGATGGGCTGTTCCAGAAACTGGCTGCGGTAGTAGGCGCGGTTGTCCAGCCAGCTTGCCAGCATTTGCTCGTTCAGCCACACCCGCCAGTGGATGGTGAAGGCCTGCTGCACATAGAAGTCGAACAAAGAGCGGACGACGTGGATGGTTGCCAGAATGGCGAACAGCCACATGGCGGCCCAGAAGGCGGCGACGTCCAGTTTTTGCAGGGCGGTGTACATGCTGTTGTACCAATTGGAAAACAGCACATCCAGGCGCACCGCGCACAAAGTCAGGAACAGAATGAACGCCACCGCCAGAATTGGCCGCCAGCTGCGCTTGGGTGAAAAATAAGCGCCGGTGATTTTCCAGAAGTGGCTGCCCCACACAGTAAACCGGGTCAGACCCCAGCCGGTAAGGCCAAACAATACCGTAGTAATGACATAGGCTTTAAGTATCCATATGCCACTGCTGGCCAACTCGTGATTCCAGTTCATGGGTGTTCCGAAAAATTAAGGACAAGCGCGGGGTTGACTGCGCAGGTGTGCCATTGTGCCCGGTCTTGCAAACCACTGTTGCTGCGGGCGCCGCCACGTATGTCTGTATGGTTATACGGTTTGCGGCCAAGGCCCCAGATAAAGGACGCATTTTGGGCGAAATGGTTCACTGCGTAAAGTTGTGCGTGCAGAATTAGTCGTGTTTGTGCAAACGCGCTGCGCGGATGTGAATTTTTGCGGGCTGATGTAGCTTAGCTAAGCTTGTGCTGGTTACTGCCTTGTTGTTGCAACTTGTGCGGGGCCACCGCCTACAGCGATAATGGGCCATGTTTTCGGTAAACCGCGTTTTTCTTATTCATATCAAGGAATCTCAATGCCATTCGTTACCATTACTGCCACCCCTGGTCTGTCGGCCGATCAAAAAAAGCAGTTGTTGCTGCGTTCAAGCGATACTGTTGTAAAGACGCTGAGCACTTCTTTGGCCAGCGTGCGCATCGTTTTGCACGAACTGCCCGAGGGGCATTACTTGAATGGTGGTCAATTCGGTTCACCCACCGTCATGTATGAAGTCGATATGATCGCGGGGCGCACAGAAGAGCAAAAAGCCGCGCTTATCGCCGCATTGGGCCCAACCGCGCACGAAGCAACCGGTGTGCCGGTGGCCGAGGTCCGCGCCCGCGTCACCGATTTTCCCAATACCAATATGGGCATGGCCAACGGCGTTACCGCAAAGCAGGCGGGGCGCTAGGGCAGGTCAGTAAGAAGCAAAAACAAAAAAAGCCGCGGCCAGAACTACAACCATAGCCGCGGTTGCAGCAGCAACAGGCCTGCTTCCAAGTTTGAGCATTAGCCCAATCTTCGTGGATCACTCGTGGATCACGGTTTTTTGCGTCTCTAATTCTTAATATATAAAAATATTTTCATTTCTATGGGCGTCAATAAGGGACAACCATTAGAAATATAAAGACACATTTGAATCAAAAAATATAGATATTGTGATTAAATGGCAAAATATTGGTACATATATGTATGAATAATCATCAATTGTCACCATTTGTGGGATCTGCGCGGGATGGGGATGATTTTGCTGAAAACGGTACTTGTGTAAAAGGGAATAGCATGAATACAGCAAACAAGCGGTTGGCAGTTTTGCGAGTCACCGCATTGACGGCGGCTTTGATGGGAGTGTATGGGGTAGCAGGAGCTGCCGACTATACGTCCCTGAAATGTACAGCAACGGGATGTACGCCTGTCGCTCCAACTCCAGGCGACAATTACACAAAATCGTTGATAAATAATGATAGTAATAATTGGGTTGTAACGGGAAACGGAGCTAATTTTGAACTTAGCGGCGGAACAGTAGTTACTGCGAAAGGTTCAAAATTACGTGGCGTTGGCGCTACAGGGGGCAATGCTCAGATTCTCTTGAACGGTATAACGATAAGTACCGATGCTACTGCTAACGAGCCCACTACTGGCGGGGGTGCCCATGGCGTGACGGCTTTTGGAGCCGGCAGTGTTGTGACGGTGAATAATAGCCACATTTCTACGTTGGGCGATGGTACTAGAGCAGTTTCGGTGTACAGCGAAGGTATTCAAAGTGGAAACGGCGGCGTGGTGCAAGGTTCAGGCAATACGATTACGACATCGGGCTCCGCAAGTTACGGTATCGAGGCATTTGACGGCGGAGCTATTAATCTAACTGATAGCAGCATAACGACAAGCAGCATAACGACAACCGGCAACTTGGCGGCAGGTGTGCGTGCGTATACGGGCACTGGTTCTGTGCTTGGCGCGGGGGTCGTAACACTAAATGGCACCACAATTGAAACCAGTGGCGCCAGTGCGGCTGGCTTGCTTGCCGGCGACTCGGCCGAGCCCACGGCGGGTATTATTAACGCTACCAACGTTACTGTCACCACCCACGGTTCGGGTACTAGCGCCGCGCCCGTCGCTGCCGTGGAGTCCGCCCACGGCAGTACGATAACCAGTACCAACGGCACGCTGCGCACCGAGGGCCTGTATGGCTATGGCGCCTATGCCCACGACGGCGGCACCATCGTTTTGAACGGAGGGTCGGTGACCACGGCCAACGCCACGGGACAGGTCACCCAGGATGGCGACGGTTCGCGCGCCTATGCCCTGTATGCGGACGACGCGGGTTCCAGCGTTTCGGCCAGTGGGACAACCATACTTACCAACGGCCAGCGTGCCTATGGCGCATACGCGACCAATGGCGGCACGGTTTCCCTTGACGGCGGATCGATCACCACCAATGGCTTCATGGCTTACGGGGTGTATTCCAGCGGCGACAATTCCGTGGTGAATGCACACAACGTCAATATCACCACCACCGGAGACGTGGGGGATGCGGTATGGGCATATGCGGGCGGCACCACCAATATCGATGGGGGAACGATCTCGGTTGAGGGTGTTCCCAATGTCAATGTGCCGCACGAGACGGCCAACGGCTTGGTAGCCGCAGGCGGCCTGGGCTTGACCGCGCCGGGCAGGATCAATGCCAGCAACTTGACGCTGCAAACTGCCGGCCCGGATAGCGTGGGCGCCAAGGTTGGAGCTCAGGTCGGCAGCTCGTACACCAGCGGGGTGGTGAATCTCACCAACAGCAATATCACCGTGAACGGCAGCGATTCGGTGGCGGCTTGGGTGAGCTACGGCAGTACGTTCACGGCGACGGGTTCGAAGCTGGTATCGAGCCAGAGCGACGGCATCGCCATGACCGACAACGCCGACGTCACGCTCAACAATACAACGCTGCAGGCGGCCGGCACTTCGCTGCGATCCGAGATCGACACGGCGGGCGTGGTGCAGAACATCACGCTGGGCAGCGGCACAGTGGCGACCCAGAACAACGGCACGTTGCTGGGGATCACGCGCAGCGGCGGCGGAGAGGACGGCATCGTCAATCTCGCGCTGCAGGACGGTTCGTTCGCCCAGGGCAATGTGGTCGACCTGACTGGCACCAATGGGGTGACGGTCAAGGTCACCAAGGGCGCCAATGCAAGCTGGGCGGGTCTGGTGGTGGACAGCACGACGCAACAGATCGACTCAAGCACCCCTCCGCCGCCGGACTACTCCACGCCCAACGATGTCCTCATCACCAGCACG
>Ga0182735_1000807_pt1 | contig 22825 bp, 23 predicted proteins | sample eDN5th30CKraftMG_FD_128524 | JGI IMG/M metagenome (GOLD analysis project Ga0182735, IMG submission 128524) | Enriched Miracle-Growth compost microbial communities from Emeryville, California, USA - eDNA 5th pass 30_C Kraft MG (version 2) (version 2) ...
GGATACGCTTCGGCCGCGTCGCGCAGGACCGCATCCTCACGCGACGGACGCGCGTGGTGAGCTTCCGGCCCGGCGCTATCTTCGCCTTCGTCCGCTGGACCGCGAACGACTATGGCACGATCGCCTCGCGCATCGACGTGGTGCGCGCGGTCGCACCCGGCGAACCTTACACGACGCTTCCGTTCGTCCGTCCGGGCGGTGACATCCTCCTGCACATCGAGCGCTGGCCGAAGGTGAGCCAGGTGCTCGCGGCGATCGACGCGGCGGAGACGGCCGGGGTCGATCCCTGCGACGCGGCACCCGATCACTGGCGCCACGTCCATAACCGCATCGCCGCGGGACAACAGCCGCGACCCTACACGATCGAGCGTCATCGCGCCTGGCTCAAACGTCGGGAGATCGAAGGATGACGCGCAAGCATTATGCCTTCGTCACGACCTTTGTCGGGACGATCTTCGCCGCGGCATTCGTCGTTATCGCCACCGTCGATCCGTTCCCGCGCGTGATATGGAACGCCAGCGCCAGCGCGCCGATCGGGCTCTATCGCATCCATCCCGACCGCGATCCGGCCACCGGTACGCTGGTCGCCGTCGCGCCGCCCGAGCATCTCTCCCGCTGGCTGTCGGCGCGCGGCTATCTGCCCGAGGGCGTGCCGTTGTTGAAGCATGTCGCGGCGAAGGCCGGACAGCGCGTGTGTCGTGTGGGCGCCGTGGTGAGCGTCGATGCCCGACCTGTCGCCACCGCCCTCGCGCATGACGGCCGGGGCCGCCCGCTGCCGGTCTGGCGGGGCTGCCGGACGCTCAAGCCCGGCGAGATATTCCTGCTTAATCCCTCCGTCCCCGACAGTCTGGACGGCCGCTATTTCGGCCCGCTGCCGGCCTCCGCCGTCATCGGCCGCGCCATGCCGCTGCATCTGCGGGCGCCGTCGCAAACGCCTTCACCCCCCGAAGCCAGGGAGATCGACCATGCCGACGAATATCTTTGAATCCACCGCCAACGGCTATGCCGGACGCGCCCGGTACTTCGGTATCGACGAGCACATCGTGCTGGTCGCGATCGATGCGGGCGACGCTGAGAACGCGCCCGACTACCGCGTCCACCTCGACGACGAGGACGGTCCCGAGGTCGGCGGCGCGTGGAAACGGGTCGGCGAACGCGCCGGCGATTACATCGCGCTGGAGATCGACAGCCCGCTTTTCCCGGCACCGTTCCGGCCGGTGCTGTTCCGTGCCGACGACGATGGGCGGACGTTCCGGCTGTCGTGGACGCGCCTTCGGACGCGCGATGATCGCGCCGATCAGCCGCGGCGCTGATGCTCCCTCTTCTCTCCCGACAAACGAAAGGCAGACCCATGAACCAGATCACCATCGGCACGTTCCGCCGCGATAACGGCTGCTGGAAAGGCCGCATCCAGACGCTCGGCCTCGACGCGCCGCTCTATCTCGCCGAAGTCGATCCACGCGAGAACGAGGGCAAGTGCCCCGACATGCGCGTGCATCTCGGCGACAGCGCCGATGGATTTCCGATCGGCGAGGCGCGGCATCGCCCCGGTGGACCGGGCGGATTCCACATCGCGGTGCGCATCGACAGCCCGCTCTTTCCGCGACCGATCGACGCGATGCTGCTCACCGCCGGACATGGCGATGTTCATTATCTGGTCTGGAACCGCCCGCCCGAACCGGCCAGCGGAGGTTGAACGGATGCGCCGGTTCATCCGTCATTCGGTCCTGGCGGCGGTCGCGGTCGTGCAGCTTTCCGGTGCCGCCGCCGCGCAGTCCCCGCCGCCCGAACGGACGGTCACGCGCCATCCGTATGCCGTCCACGTCGCCGACGCCGCGCGGCGGTTCGGCATCCCGGAAGCGTGGATAAGGGCCGTCATGCGCGTCGAGAGCAACGGCGATTCCCGCGCGGTATCGTCGGCGGGCGCGATGGGCCTGATGCAGATCATGCCCGCGACCTGGGCGAGCCTGCGCGTTCGCCACGGGCTGGGTTCCAACCCTTACGACATGCGCGACAATATCATGGCGGGCGCGGCCTATCTGCGCGCGATGCACGACCGCTACGGCAACGTGACGGCGATGTTGGCGGCCTATAACGCGGGACCGGGCCGCTACGACGAATATCTGTCGCGCGGCCGTCCGCTGCCCACGGAAACGCTCGCCTATCTCGCAAAGCTGGCGGCGATCACCGGCAGTGCGGGCGACAGCCAGATTACCGTCGCGCCGTCGTCCGATCCCTTCGCCTGGCGCCGCGCCGCATTGTTCGCAGCGCGAGGCGGCGCCGTTGCGGCCACGACGGAATCGTCACCGGACGCGCGCGCGAACGACAGGCCCGCCGCGTCCGAACCAGCCACAAACAGTCTGTTCGTCGCGCTGTCGGGACGGCCCCGGCCATGAAGATCGCCTACGCCGATCCGCCCTATATCGGCTGCGCGCATCTCTATCGCGGCCACCCCGACTATGCGGGCGAGGTCGATCATCGGGCGCTGATCGAGCGTCTCGAACAGGGCTATGACGGCTGGATACTGCACGCCGCCGCGACGCCGGAATCGGTCGCAATCCTCGCTCCGCTTGTGTGCGAAACCGGCGCGCGGTGGATGGCCTGGGTCAAGGGCTTTGCCGCGTTCAAGCGCAACGTGCCGGTCGCTTATGCGTGGGAACCCGTCATCGTGAAGCCCGCGCGCAAGCCGGTCGTGAGCAAGCGGCTGGTCCTGCGCGACTGGATCGAATGCCCGATCACGCTGCGTCGCGGACTCACCGGCGCGAAACCCGAAGCCGTCTGCCATTGGTGTTTCGAGACGGTCGCCGCGCGTCCCGACGACACGCTCGACGACCTGTTTCCCGGTACCGGGGCCGTCGCCGAAGCGTGGCGGACTTGGCGCCTCAAGTTCGCGCTGCCGGACGATCCGGTCGCCGTTTCGCCGCGGCCGGGCTGCGCGCCGTCCGCAAGTCGGCGGGAGGCCGGCGCACCATGACCGCCCGCGTTTTCAGAATGCCCGGTTGGAAGGTGGAAGTGCCTGGAAGGGCAGAAAAAGGCCGAAGGAAGGGACGGCAAGATAGAAGCCGCACCCCATTTCCTCGAAAAGCCAAGGCTTTTCATGGGGTTCATGCGGGTGCGTCGGTCGGCGAGCGTGCCGCTCGGAAGAAAAAAGGCAGTCATTTCAAAGCACCGAACGGCACCACAGGCCATTTTCGGCGGAAAGCGGCCCGGCCGTGAGCGAGGATGGCGATTTCCGCATCCGGCCGGGCAAGGTCGGGAACAGAGGGGCCGGCCAGGGCCGCAAGACGCGTGGTTTCGTCGCTCAGGTGCTGCTCGTCGCCGCCCGCAGCGGTGGTGGAGGCCGGCGAACGGCCGCCTGGGGCGGATCGCGGCGAGCCGCGCAATCGAACTTCGGCCGGGGCCGCACATCCTTCGCGCGCAGCCGCCTGTTCGGATCGGGCCGGCGCGTGGTGGTCAAGATGGTGCCCGTCACCCGCTTCCACCGGAACGGGCGGCCGAGGGCGCCGCTGTCCGCGCATATCGCCTATCTCAAGCGCGAGGGCGTCACCCGCGACGGATCACCCGCGCGGATGTTCGACGCCAATGGCGATGGCGCCGACGACCGCGCCTTCGCCGATCGGTGCAAGGACGACCGGCATCATTTCCGTGTCATCGTCTCGCCCGAGGATGCAGCGGACCTGTCGGACCTGCGCGAACACACGCGCGATCTCGTCCGCCAGATGGAGGCGGACCTCGGAACCCGTCTCGAATGGATCGCGGTCGATCACTGGAACACCGACAACCCGCATGTCCATCTGCTGGTGCGCGGCGTCGACGACCAGGGCGCCGACCTCGTCATCAACCGCGACTATATCAGCCACAACCTCCGTTCGCGCGCGGAGGAACTGGCCTATGCCGAACTCGGCCCGAAGCCCGAACATGAAATCCAGCGCGCCCTCGACCGCGAGGTGACGGCCGAACGCTGGACCAGGCTGGACGCCGAGATCATGCGCTCGGCCGACGAACTCGGCGTCATCGACTTGCGCCCCCAGCAACGCGGACCCGACGATCCCCAGGTCCGCCGCCTGATGATCGGTCGATTGCAGCATCTTGAGACGATGGGGCTCGCCGCCGAGGCTGAACCCGGCCAATGGGCAATGGCCCAGGGCGCGCAGGCGAAGTTGCGCGACCTGGGCACGCGTGGCGACATCATCCGCACCATCGGCAAGGCGCTGAACGATCGCGGCCTGCAGCGCCCGCTCGACAGCTACGAGATCGTCAGCGCGGCGCCGCAAACGCCGATCGTCGGGCGGCTGATCGATAAGGGGCTGCACGACGAACTGCATGGCTCGGCCTATGCCGTGATCGACGGCGTCGACGGCCGCACCCACCATGTCCGGTTGCCGGGCATCGAGGCGCTGAAACATAGCCCGGAGCTGGGCGGCATCGTCGAGCTGCGCGCCATCGGCAGGCCGGGCGATCCGAAGCCGACCATGTTCCTCGCCACGCGCTCCGACCTCGACCTCGCCGCTCAGGTGAAGGCGAGAGGCGCGACCTGGCTCGATCATCGTCTGATCGAGCGCCGGCGCGGGGTGACGGCGGCCGGCTTCGGATCGGAGGTGCAGCGGGCGCTCGACCAGCGCACCGATCATCTCGTGCGCGAAGGACTGGCCCGCCGCTTCGGCAACCGCGTGGTCCTGCAAGGCAACCTGATCGACACGCTGCGCCGCCGCGAACTGGACGCGACGGGCGCCGAGATCGCGGGAAAGACGGGGCTTGCCTACCGGCCCACAAATCCCGGCGACAGGATCGCCGGCACCTGCCGCCAGCGCCTCGCGCTCGCTTCCGGTCGCTTCGCCATGATCGACGATGGGCTCGGCTTCCGCCTGGTTCCCTGGTCGAACGACCTCGAACGCCAGCTCGGCCGACAGATCGCCGGCGTCGCCCGAGGCGGCGGCATCGACTGGTCGCTCGGCCGCAAGCGCGGCCTCGGCATCTGAACAAGGAGACTCTACCCATGTCCGCGACGAAAATCCTGTGGGGCCAGATTATCGCTATCTTTCTGATCGTGCTCACCGCGATCTGGAGCGCGACGCAATGGACGGCATCGGCGCTGGCGTATCAGCCCGAACTTGGCCCGGCCTGGTTCATGGTCGGCGACTGGCCGATCTATCCGCCGCCAGCCTTCTTCTGGTGGTGGTTCAGCTTCGACGCCTATGCGCCGGAGATATTCCAGACTGGGGCCTATATCGCCGCATCGGGCGGGTTCGTGTCGATCGCGGTCGCCATCGGCATGTCGGTGATGCGGGCGCGGGAGGCGAAGAACGCGGAGACCTATGGTTCCGCACGCTGGGCCAACGAGGATGAGGTGCGCGCGGCCGGGTTGCTCGGCGATAACGGCGTCATAATCGGCAAGCTGGGCCGCGCCTATGGGCCGCGCGCCGCGACCCGCAGTTCGTGGACGTGGCCCGGCGGCACCTCCGCTATCCGACATGGATGCAGCCATGATGTCCTTACGCGAATATCGCAGCAGGGCCGCTACCCTTGCCGACTTCCTGCCCTGGGCCGCGCTGGTCAGCGAAGGCATCGTGCTGAACAAGGACGGCTCGTTCCAGCGCACCGCGCGTTTCCGGGGACCGGACCTGGATTCCGCCACGCCGGCCGAGCTGGTCGCCACCACGGCGCGGCTCAACAACGCGCTCCGCCGCCTCGGCTCGGGTTGGGCGATCTTCGTCGAGGCGCAGCGCACGCCCGCGCTCGACTATCCCGACGCGGCGTTTCCCGATCCCGTGTCGGCGCTGGTCGATATGGAGCGTCGCGAACAGTTCAGCGAGGAAGGCAGCCATTTCGAGAGCGGCTATTATCTGACGCTGCTGTGGATGCCCCCGGCCGAAGACGCCGCCCGCGCCGAAACCTGGCTCTATGAAGGCCGTTCCGGCACGGGCGTCGATCCGTGGGAGCTGCTGAAAGGTTTCACCGACCGCAGCGACAGGGTGCTCAATCTGGTCGATGGCTTCGTGCCCGAGGTCCGCTGGCTCGATGACGCCGAGACGCTGACCTACCTCCATTCGACGATCTCGACCCGGCGCCAGCGCGTGCGCGTCCCCGAGACGCCGATGCACCTCGACGCGCTGCTCGCCGACGAGCCGCTGACGGGCGGGCTGGAGCCGAAGCTGGGCGAGCATCATGTGCGCACGCTCACCATCACCGGATTCCCCAGCGTCACATTTCCCGGACTGCTCGACGAGCTGAACCGGCTCGCTTTCGAGTATCGCTGGTCAACCCGCGCCATCATGCTCGACAAGACCGACGCGACCCGGCTGCTGACGAAGATCAGGCGGCAATGGTTCGCCAAACGCAAGAGCGTCGCGGCGATCCTGAAAGAGGTCATGACCAATGAGGCGTCGGTCCTTATGGACAGCGACGCCTCGAACAAGGCGGCCGACGCCGACATCGCCCTGCAGGAGCTGGGCGCCGACTATGCCGGCATGGCCTACGTCACCGCGACGGTGACGGTGTGGGACCGCGATCCCGCTATCGCCGCCGAGAAGCTGCGGGTGGTCGAGAAGGTGATCCAGGGCCGCGACTTCACCGTCATCCCCGAGGGCATGAACGCGATCGAGGCGTGGCTGGGGAGTTTGCCCGGCCACACCTACGCCAATGTCCGCCAGCCGCCGATCTCCACCATCAATCTCGCCCACCTGATCCCCCTGTCAGCTGTATGGGCGGGGCCGGAACGGGACGAGCACTTCAATGCTCCCCCCTTGCTCTACGGCAAGACCGAAGGCTCGACCCCGTTCCGGTTTTCCCTTCATCCCGATGGCAGCGACGTGGGCCACACATTGATCGTCGGGCCGACCGGCTCGGGCAAATCGGTGTTGCTCGCCCTCATGGCGATGCAGTTCCGCCGCTACGAGAACGCCCAGGTCTTCGCCTTCGACTTTGGCGGCTCGATCCGTGCGGCCGCTATCGCCTGTGGCGGCGACTGGCAGGATCTCGGCGGGATGCTCGCCGACGAGACCGGCACAGGCGTCCAGCTTCAACCGTTGGCGCGCATCGACGATCCTGCCGAGCGCAGTTGGGCGGCGGGATGGCTGGCGGCGATCCTCGCGAGCGAGAATGTCACCGTCGATCCCCAGGCCAAGGAGCATATCTGGTCGGCGCTGACTTCGCTCGCCACCGCGCCGGTCGTCGAGCGCACGCTGACCGGGCTCGCCGTCCTCCTCCAGAGCCAGCAGCTCAAGCAGGCGCTCGCGCCCTGGTGCGTCGGCGGAGCCTGGGGCCGGCTGCTCGACGCCGAGACCGAACGGCTCGGCGAAGCGGCGATCCAGGTGTTCGAGACCGAAGGGCTGATGGAGAGCGGCGCGGCCCCGGCCGTGCTGTCCTATCTGTTCCACCGCATCGCGGGGCGGTTCGACGGCAGTCCGACCCTTATCATCATCGATGAAGGCTGGCTGGCGCTGGGATCGCCCGCATTCGCCAAACAGCTTTCGGAATGGCTGGTGACACTGCGCAAGAAGAATGCGAGCGTCATCTTCGCCACCCAATCGCTCGCGCAGATCGAGGGCAGCCCGATCGCGCCGGCCATCGTCGAGTCCTGCCCGACGCGCATCTTCCTGCCGAACGAACGCGCGGCCGAGCCGCAGATCGCGGCCATCTACGAACGCTTCGGCCTCAACGACCGGCAGATCGAAATCCTCAGTCGGGCGACCCCCAAGCGCGATTACTACTGCCAGTCGCGGCAGGGCAACCGCCTGTTCGAGCTGGGGCTGGGCGAGGTCGCGTTGGCCTTCGCCGCCGTGTCGTCGAAGACCGACCAGCTCGCCATCGCCCAAACCATCGAAACCCACGGGGCGCCCGCGTTCGCGGCCGAATGGCTGCGCCATCGCGGCTGCGCATGGGCCGTCGAGCTTCTTCCCGAACCCCAACCGGACCCGCTGGCCGGACACCGGGAAGATACCGGCCAGTTCCCCCTTGCCCTGAAGGATATGATCCCATGAAAGCCACCCTCCTGCGCCGCGCCATGCTGGCCGGCGCGATCGCCACGTCGGGAACGATCGGCATCACCGCCGCGCCGCCCGCGTATGCCCAGTTCGGCGGGATCGTCTATGACCCCACCAACTATGCGCAGAACGTGCTGACGGCCGCGCGGTCACTCCAGCAGATCAACAACCAGATTCAGCAAATCCAGCAGCAGGCGACCAGCCTCATCAACGAGGCGCGCAACCTCGCCAGCCTGCCGCTCTCGACTGTCGACACGCTCCAGCAGCAGGTCCGGCAGACGCAGCAACTGCTCGGGCAGGCCCAGCGCATCGCCTACGATGTCCGGGACATCCAGAGCGCCTTCACCGACCGCTACAAGGGGACGGCGCTCACCGGCACCAACGCGCAGATGATCGCCAATGCGAACGCGCGCTGGGAGGACAGCGTCGGCGCATTCCAGGACGCCTTGCAGGTGCAGGCCGGCGTGGTTGGCAATATCGAGGGCGCGCGCACCACGATGAACAGCCTGGTCTCGGCCAGCCAGTCCGCGACTGGCGCGCTCCAGGCCGCGCAGGCGGGCAACCAGCTGCTCGCCCTGCAATCGCAGCAGCTCGCCGACCTCACCGCCGCGGTCGCGGCGCAGGGCCGGGCGCAGTCGCTCGATGCCGCGCGGCAGGCCGCGATCGAGGCGGAGGGGCGCGAACGCTTCCGCCGCTTCTTCGGCCGCGACTAAAAGGAGCCGTCCGATGTCGCGCAATGCAAAGATCGCCGGTGTCGCCGCGCTCGCCGGTATCATGCTGGCCGTGGCGGTCGTGGCCTCACGCGAACCGCGCGAAGCGGTCCTGCCCGCCCTTGGGCAGGGAGAGCAGCAGAAACGGCTGGCGCGCGAACTGGAACGCTGCGCCACGCTCACCATGCCGGATTCCGGGTGCGAGCGGGCATGGGCGGCGAACCGCCGCCGCTTCTTCGGCAAGGATGCCCCGTCAGAGCAGGGCGAGCATCCTGCGCTTCCCGCCGCATATAACAGCGTGAACGATGACAGCGCGGGCAATGACGGCAGCCGGGTGGACGACGCGATCAGACCAGAGCTGCCTGGCGCCTTTGATCCCGCCGATCAGGCCGGGAGCAGCGCGCGATGAGCGATACCGGGATTGTCGATACCTTCCTCGACACCTTCACCACCTATATTGATTCCGGCTTCGGCCTGCTCGGCGGCGAGGTCGGCTTCCTGTCGTCGACCCTGATCGCGATAGACGTGACCATCGCCGGGCTGTTCTGGGCCTGGGGCGCCGACGAGGACGTGATCCAGCGGCTGGTGAAGAAGACGCTCTACATCGGCGCCTTCGCTTTCATCGTCGGCAATTTCCAGACACTGGCGACGATCCTGTTCGACAGCTTCGCGGGGCTGGGGCTCAAGGCGAGCGGCGATTCCTTAAGCCTCGCGGAGTTCATGAAGCCGGGCACGATCGCCGGCAAGGGACTCGATGCCGCCCAGCCGCTGATCGACGCGATGGAGGCGTATAACAGCCTCTGGTCGGTGTTCGCCAATCTCGCGATCATTGCGGTGCTCTTGCTCGCTTACCTGATCGTCGTTCTCGCCTTCTTCATCATCGCGATCCAGGTCTTCATCACCCTGGTCGAGTTCAAGCTGGTGACGCTGGCCGGATTCGTATTGCTCCCGTTCGCCTTCTGGAACCGCACCGCGTTCATGGCCGAGAAGGTGCTCGGCCATATCGTTTCCAGCGGGATCAAGGTGCTGGTGCTCGCCGTCATCACCGGCATCGGAACCACGCTGTTCAGCACATTCACGGCGACGGTCGGTCCCGAACCCGATGCGCGGGAAGTGCTGGCGATCGCGCTCGGCGCGCTGTCGCTGCTCGGCCTTGCCATCTTCGGTCCCGGCATCGCCAACGGCATCGTCTCGGGCGGCCCGCAGCTCGGCGCGGGCGCCGCGGCCGGAACCGTGCTGGCGGCGGGCGGTGCGCTGGTCGGTGGCGCCGCCGCCGCGAAGCTGGGCGTGGGCGCCGCCGCCTCGACCATCGGCGCGACGGGCCGGATGACGGGCGCCGCCGCGCGTGGCGGCGCGCGCATGGCCGGGGGCGCGGCGGGCGCTTACAGCGTCGGCTCGCTGGGCAGGAGCGGCGCGGGCTCGGTAGCGGGCGGCATGGCCGCTGTCGGACAGACGGCGGCGAGCGGCGCCGTAAATGCCGCGCTCTCTCCGCTGCGCCGGATGGCCGGCAAGGCGAGCGCATCCATGAAGGACAACTTCCGCACGGGCGCCCGCGCCGGGCTGGGCGTCGCGCCCGCACCGGGAAGCCCCGCGCCCGCGGCATCGCCGGCAGCTCCGGCTTCCGCGCCGCCTGCATGGGCCTCGGCCATGAAGCAGCGCCAGTCCGCGGCCCACGGCGTGACCGTCCTCGCCCACACGATGAAGGCCGGTGACAGCCACGGCGGCGGAGCCGGTCCTGACGTCAAGGAAAGGGAATGATCCGAAATGTTCCGACGCCCCACCATCCGCTACGGCCAGACCCCCGAACCCGCGACACCCTACCAGCGCGCCGCGCAAGTCTGGGACGAGCGCATCGGTTCCGCCCGCGTGCAAGCGAAGAACTGGCGCCTCGCCTTCTTCGGCGCCCTTGCCCTGTCGGGGGGGCTCACTGCTGGCCTCGTCTGGCAGTCGGCACGCGGCCATATCGTGCCCTGGGTGGTGCAGGTCGATCGGCTCGGCGAGGCTCGGGCCGTCGCGCCGGCCGAGGCCGGCTATCGCCCGACCGATCCGCAGATCGCGTTCCATCTCGCCCGCTTCATCGAGCAGGTCAGGGCGATCCCGGCCGATCCGGTCATCGTCCGCCAGAACTGGCTGCGTGCCTACGACTTCACCACCGACAAGGGCGGACAAGCGCTCAATGATTATGCCCGATCGAACGATCCCTTTGCGCAGGTCGGCAAGGTCCAGGTCGCGGTTGACGTGTCGAGCGTGATACGGGCGTCCAAAGACAGCTTCCGCGTCGCCTGGACCGAGCGCCGCTATCAGGACGGCAGTCTCGCCGAGACGACCCGCTGGTCGGCCATCCTCACCGTCGTCGTGCAGCCGCCGCGCACCCCCGACGCGCTGCGCAAGAACCCGCTCGGCGTGTTCGTCAACGCCCTCAACTGGAGCAAGGAGCTGTCGCAATGACACGCATGTCCGCCCGCCATGCCGCCAGCGCGGCAATGCTGCTGTCCGCATCCGCGCTCGCCGGATGCGTCACCACATCGGCAAAGCCGCCTGCGATCACTTACGACGATCCGCCACGCGAGATCGCGGCGACACCGGCCCCCGAACAGCCACGCGCCCTCGGGGTGGTGACGATCCCCGAGCCGCTGCCGCTTCCCGGCCAGTTGAAGCCGGTCACGGCCGCAGCGCGGCCGTCCGAACCCGTCGATCCGCGCCAGCGCGTCGGCGCGGCCAATGCCGCCGCCCGCATCCAGCCCACCCGCGACGGCTATGTGAACGCCATCCAGCAATATCCGTGGACGGACGGCGCGCTCTATCAGGTCTATACCGCGCCCGGCCAGGTGACGGACATCGCTTTGCAAGAGGGCGAGCAGCTCGTTGGGCCGGGGCCGGTCGCGGCGGGCGATACGGTGCGCTGGATCATCGGCGATACGATCAGCGGCAGCGGCCCGACCGCGCGCGTGCATATTCTGGCGAAGCCCACGCGCCCCGACATTTCCACGAACCTCGTCATCAATACCGACCGGCGCACCTATCACATTGAACTGCGCGCAACCGCATCGACATACATGGCGTCGGTCTCCTGGACCTACCCTCAGGACGCGCTGATCGCCTTGCGCGGGGCGAATGCCGCCGCTGCCGCCTCGGTCCCCGTCGCCGCAGGGCTCGACCTTGCGGCGCTCAACTTCCGTTACCGGATCGAGGGCGACCGCGTGCCGTGGAAGCCCGTTCGCGCCTTCGACGATTCCGCTCAGGTGTTCATCGAATTCCCGGCCGGGATCTCGCAGGGCGAGATGCCGCCGCTGTTCGTGACCGGCGCGGCCGGCGACGCCGAGCTGGTCAATTACCGCGTGCAGGGCCGCTACATGGTGGTGGACCGGCTGTTCGCCGCCGCCGAACTGCGCCTGGGCGACCGTCGCAGCGAGCGGCGCGTGCGGATCGTGCGCGACGGGACGGACACGTCCCGCAGGGGGCGGTGATGGCCGATCCCGTCGACCCGCCCGTCCAGCCCGTTCCGCAGCAGCCCGCGCCGCAGGCGCCAGCGCAACCCGCATCCGCGAATCCCGCCGCCTTCCAGCTTCGCGGGCCGACACCGCGTGTCATGCGCCTGTCGCGGAAGGCGCTGGCCACGCTCGGCGTGGTCGCGGGTTTGGGTATCGGCGGCTCGCTTTATTATGCGCTCGCGCCCAAGGGGGAGAAGGCGGCAAAGGAACTTTATAATACCGATAGCCGCGCAGCGGCGGAGACTATAACCTCGGGGCCGACGGATTACGGCCAGGTCCCGAAGCTCGGGAAGCCGCTCCCCGGCGATCTTGGTGGCCCGATCGTCTCCGCCCAGCAACGCGGCGAGAATGTGCCCGTGCCCCCTGTCGGCGCGCAGTCCGATCCGCGCGCCCAGGCCGCCGAAGCGGCGCGGCAGCGCATCGCCCAGGAACGCGATGCCGCCCGCACGAGCACGGTGTTCCTCGGCGGCAGCAGCGCCGGAGCCGGTGCGATGCCGTCCCTGCCGAGCCTCGCCATCGCAGCGCCGGACGCCGCCGCTCCGCACGCTCCGCAACCCGCCGAAGCGGCGCAGGGCGACCAAGCCGGAAAGCGGGCGTTCATGACGCAGGCGTCCAATCAGCGCACGGTTAGCGCCGAGCGGCTGACCGCGCCGGCATCGCCCAACATCGTACAGGCCGGCAGCATCATCACCGCCGCGCTCTTGACCGGCATCCGCTCCGACCTGCCCGGTCAGATCACCGCCCAGGTGACGGCCAACGTCTATGACAGCCCCACGGGCCGCATCCTGCTCATTCCGCAGGGCGCGCGACTGATCGGCGAATATGACAGCGAGGTCGACGCGGGGCAGACCCGCGTGCTGCTCGCCTGGGACCGGCTCATCATGCCGGACGGCCGCTCGATCGTTCTCGAGCGCCAGCCCGGCGCCGATGCGGCCGGCTATGCCGGCTTGCATGACCGCGTGAATCAGCATTGGGGCAATCTGCTGAAAGCCGCAGCGGTCTCGACCTTGCTCGGCGTCGGCGCCGAGCTGGGGGCTGACAGCGAGGACGACCTTACCCGTGCTCTCCGGCGCGGCTCGCAGGACACCATCAACCAGACCGGCCAGCAGATCGTGCGGCGGCAGCTCAATGTGCAGCCGACGCTCACCATCCGGCCAGGGCACCCGCTTAGGGTCGTCCTGACCCGCGACCTTGTATTGGAGCCCGTTGGAGGCACACGATGACGAAACTGAAGCTGGGAGCGATCCCCGAGGACAAGCCCGTCAAGCTCGCCGTGGAACTGCCAGCCGCCGTGCATCGCGATCTCGTCGCCTATGCGGACGCGCTCGCCAAGGAGACCGGGCAGCAGCCGTTCGCACCGGAGAAGCTGGTCGCGCCGATGCTGGACCGCTTCATGGCGACCGACCGCGCTTTTCGCCGACACCGCACACAGCGGAACTGACGGCGGTGTAAATCCCGCCTCAGTTGCCGAAGAACCGCTTGTGCCGCGCCCGGCCGTCCGCCTCGGTGACGGCCATCTCGGCATTGAAGCATTCATCGCCGCGCACCGAGCCTTCCGCGCATTGCGTCAGAACCTGCCGGGCTTCGTCGAGATGCGCCGCGAAATATTGCTTGCCGCGCGGCTCGGCCGGAGTTGGAGGGGCGGGCGCCGGGCCGGCGACGATCGCCGCATGCTCGGGCGGCGCGAATACCGGCCGGAGCACGAAACCCGCTCCGAACCCGACGATCAGCGTGACCAGCACGATGATGAGTGTCTTGCCTTGCGCCATGACGCGCTCCTTTCTCCGGTTGCAAATCATGCCGGCCATTGGTTGCGTTCCGGCTTGTTAACGTCGCATGTCACTGTCTCGCGTGTTCACGGGATGTCGAACGACAGTGCATGGCGGTCGCGCACGAAGGCCAGGAACCGCCGCAGTGCGGGATTGCCGTTGTCCTCTCGCCAATAGCCGGAATAGCTGACGAACGCCGGTCCCTGCTCGCCGAGGATGGGGCGATAGACGACGTCGGGATAGCGCGCGCCGGTCCCACCCTCGCAGATGATCGAGACGCCGAGCCCGCCGCCCAGCACGCTCAGAATCGCTTCGCGGCTGGCCTGGTGCATCCTGATATCGGGAGGCTCGCCCGCCATCATCAGGCGGCCGAGCAATATATCGCGGATTTCCGGGCCGGGATCGGCGGCCGGCAGCAGAAAGCGCTCGCGCCGCAGATCGGTCCAGTGAACGGCCCCGCTCGCGGCAAGGCCATGATCGGCCGGCAGCGCGGCGATGACACGCTCGTTCCAGAATCCCTCACGCCGAAATCCGGCATGGCCCGCTTCGCCCACCAGGATCGCGATGTCGATCTCGCCCGTGTCGAGTCCCGCGAGCAGAGCGCCCCGGTCGGCTTCCACGCCGTCGATCTCGACGTCGGGATTGGCCGCGCGCCAGCCCAGCATGGTTGCGCGCAGATGGCCGGCCGAAATCGCGGTGTTGTGCCCGATCATGAGTCCCCCGGCGCGGCCCTGGCCCGCTGCCCGCATCGTCGCCACCATCTTGTCCGCGTTCGCCACCATCGGCCGCGCAGCGCGGATGAACTGCGCGCCGGCAAGGGTCATGGTGACGCCTGCTTGCGAGCGATTGAAAATCTGGCCGCCGATCACGCGCTCCAGCTTCAGGATGGCGCGACTCAGGGTCGATTGCTCGACGTCGAGCGCCCGCGATGCGCGATAGAAGCTGCCGTGATCCGCCGCCGCGACTGCGTAACGAAGCTGACGAATGTCGAACGGCAATGGAGCATCTCATTTTAATTGTATAATAATTTCAATATAATATATGACATCATCGTCCATTATTTAAATTTTTCATCTTATTTAAAATCTACACTTCTCCCTATTCTAAATGGCTGGCTTGATGGTTCCTTCGGTACGTCCCGTGCTTGGGCTGCGGTGCCTCATCGCGTAGAACAGAGATAGCCAGCGCGCCTGCGGCAGCAGAGAACAGTTTCTTCATCACTCGTGCTCCAACCGTTCAACGATCATCGCGATCCCCTGACCGCCGCCGATGCACATGGTAATGAGAGCATAACGCCCACCGGTGCGGCGCAATTCATAAAGCGCCTTTACCGTGATGATCGCGCCGGTCGCGCCTACCGGATGTCCAAGCGATATGCCCGAACCATTGGGATTTACCTTAGCGGGGTCGAAGGCAAGCAGCTTCGCAACTGCGCAGGCTTGCGCTGCAAAGGCTTCGTTCGCCTCGATCACGTCGATCTGGTCGAGGGTAAGCCCTGCGCGATCCAGCGCGATCGGCACCGCCTTCACCGGCCCGATGCCCATCCGATCTGGTTGAACACCGGCGTGCCCCCAGCCCAAGATGCGCGCCATCGGCTTTAGGCCCCGCTGTTTTACCGCCTCGGCCGAGGCTAGCACCAACGCCGCGGCGCCGTCATTGATGCCCGAGGCATTGCCCGCCGTCACCGTGCCGTCCTTTTTGAACACCGTCTTAAGCTCCGCCATATCCTCAAGGCTGGCGTCGGCGCGGACATGCTCGTCCGTGTCGAATAGACGCGTGCCCTTGCGATCATTCACCTCGATCGGCAGGATCTGCTCACGGAAACGCCCTTCCGCCTGCGCGCGGGCGGCCCGCCGATGGCTTTCAACCGCCAGTTCGTCCTGCATTGCTCGCGTGATTCCATAGTCGGCCGCCACATTCTCGGCAGTGACGCCCATGTGCATGCCCTGGAACGGATCGGACAGTACGGCGAGCAAAGCGTCGATCATCTGAACGTCGCCCATCTTCTGACCGAAGCGCGCCGCCGTCACATGATGAGGCGCACGCGTCATCGACTCCGCGCCGCCCGCGATCGCGATGCCGCATTCTCCCAACGCGATCATTTGCGCGGCCGAGACGATCGCTTGCACCGCCGAGCCGCACAGCCGGTTGAGGGTAAGCGCCGGCGCCTCGATCGGAACGCCTGCCTCAATCGCCGCCACACGCGCAAGATAGGCGTCCTTTGGCTCGCTCGGGATGACATTGCCCATGACGACGTGCTGCACGGCGTCGGGCGCGAGTCCCGCGCGCTTGACAGCCTCGGCAATAATGAGTGCGCCGAGCCGGGCAGGCGGAATGTCCTTGAGGCTCCCGCCGAAGTCTCCAATCGCGGTGCGAACGCCTGATATAATGTAGATCGGATTCATTTCGAACTCCTCAGCGCGGTGCCATGCGGAGCGCACCGTCAAGTCGCACCGATGCGCCGTTCATGTAGCCGTTGGTGATCAGGAAGAGCGCCGTATCGGCATATTCCTGCGGCCTGCCCAGACGCTTGGGAAAGGGCACCGTCGCGCCCAGCGAATCCTGCACATTTTGCGGCAGGCCCATCAGCATCGGCGTAACCAATATGCCGGGCAGGATGACGTTGCAGCGCACACCTTCGCCCATCAGGTCGCGGGCGATGGGCAGGGTCATACCCTTCACCCCCGCTTTGGAGGCGGCATAGGCGACTTGGCCGATCTGCCCTTCCTCCGCCGCGACCGACGCGGTGTTGATGATGACGCCGCGCTCGCCATCTTCCAGGGGATCGAGCGTCAACATGCCCGCCGCCGACTTGGCCGTGCAGGCGAAGGTGCCGATGAGGTTGATGTTCACCGTGCGCGCGAAAGTGGCGATGCGGTGCGCGACCGTTGCGCCAGTCTCCTTGTCGCGGCTGGCGGTCTTTTCCCCGGCGGCGATGCCCGCGCAGTTAACCAGTATGCGCTCCTGGCCATGGGCCGCGCGCGCCTTGGCGAAGGCCGTGTCGAGCGACGCCTCGTCGGTCACGTCGACCGCGCAGAAGGTTCCGCCGATCTCCGCCGCCACCGTTTCCCCGCGCTCGGCATTGAGGTCGAAGATCGCGACCTTCGCCCCCGCTGCCGCGAGGGTGCGAGCGGTCGCTTCCCCCAGTCCCGATGCGCCACCGGTTACAACAGCAGGAATATTTGAGAGTTTCATGCCGCCTCGTACTTTCTCCAGATGTTGAGCGGAGCGTATCGAAACGCTGCCGCATAAGAAGATCACTCGTATTGCACCGTCCATACGTCTTGGTCGCGAAACAAAATTCTGCCGCGCAACTGTACGCGTAAATCGACAGGAGCATGTTCGCGCTAGGAGAGTTCAAAGCCCTCATAGTCATTATAGGCGACTTCCTCGCAACGCCGCCGATAGTCCGGTCCACCGCCGACATAGACGAGCGTGCGCCGGACAACGCTACCGTCAGGCTTGTGCGTGACCTTGATCCACCATGCGTTGGTGTCCGCCATGAGCGTCCGCGCAAAATCGGCATAAACCGCTTGCGTCCACCGGTCCTCAGCGGTCTGCGTAGGCTCGGAACAGGTGAGGCCGCGATCGGTCATATAGGTGAGCATCCGTGTCACCCACTCGGCCTGGAGAGCCCCGCATACGCCGACGTTGCAAAATGCCGAGCCGTTATGCGGACCAACGAGGGTGAAGAAGTTTGGGAAGCCGCGCGTCTGAAGCCCGAGATAGGTGGAAGGACCGTCCGCCCATGCGTCGATCAGTTTCCGGTCGTCCTTCCCGCGGATGTCGATGCGGTCGAGCGACCCCGTCACGCCGTCGAAGCCGGTCGCAAAGATCACGACGTCCAGTTCGTAGAGCCTGTCTCCGGTCTTGATCCCTTGGGGAACGAATTCCGATATCGGATCGGCCTTGATGTCAACCAGATGGACATTATCCTTGTTGTAGGTTTCGTAGTAATTGGTTTCCATTGGGACACGCTTCGCCCCGAAGGGATGGTCCGTCGGAATGAGCTTTTCGGCGACGTCCTGGTTTCTCACGCGCTGCCTGATCTTGCTGGCCACGAAATCTGCGAGGAACTTGTTGGATTCCTTGCTCAGCAACAGATCACGAAAGCCGCTAAGCCAGATGCCATAACCGGGCTGATCGTAAAGCTCTTCGAAGAATTCAGCCCGTTCCTCTGCCGAGACTTCGGACGCCTTGCGCGTGTCGCGGTGATAGGGAAAGGCCGTCGGGGTGGTCTTCACATATTCCAGAATCGTGGGATACCGCTTGCGGATGAGGTCCATGTCCTCCTTGCTCAGCGGAGAATTGCCGAGCGGCGTGCACCAGTTGGGCGTGCGTTGGAACACGAAGAGATCCTTCGCCGTTTCGGCCACGATCGGGATGATCTGAACACCTGTGGCCCCTGTACCTATCACGCCGACCTTCTTCCCGGTGAAATCCACATTCACGGGCTTGCCATCAGCGCCTGTCGGCCAGCGCGAGGAATGGAATGCCTCTCCGCGGAAACTATCGATCCCCTTGTAGTCCGGCATCTTCGTGGCAGAAAGCGGACCTGTTGCCGAAATCAGGTAACGGCAGGAAATGTCCTCGCCGTCGTCGAGCCTCAAATTCCAGATACTATTATTTGTATCATATCGAGCAGCAACGACGTTCGTATTGAACTTATACAGCTTCCTGATATCCATTTTGTCAGCGGCCGCGTTCATGTAACGCAGCATCTCGGGCTGGGAGGCGAAACGCTCACTCCATTCCCAGTCAGGCAGAATGCCTTTCAATGCGAAATAGCCATAGGCATAGCTTTCCGTATCCAGCCTGCATCCCGGATAGCGGTTCCAGTACCAGGTGCCCCCGACATCGGGAGCCGTCTCGATGCCAAGGACACGCATACCGGCCTGATCGAGGAGATAGGCCTGATATATGCCGGTTACCCCGCCGCCGATCACTACGGCGTCATAGTTAGGCGTTTGCTTCTGGTTCATTTCAGTCAGCCTCTCGAAATCCGTTGGGGAAAAATGGACCCCAAGCGCATTAAATGTTGATCCCGGCCCATTGCGGGCCGGTGGCCTGGCGCGGATGGGCAAGTTGAGAACGGGACGATCCCGTAATCGTCCGGCGCGCTGCGCCGAGCCCGCTCACCGCACCGATATCAGCCCTCCATCGACGGGAATGAGCTGGCCAGTGATGAAGCGCGACCCTTCGCCCGCGAGAAACACCAGAACCGGTGCCAGGTCTGTATCGGCATTGCCAAATTTGCCACCGAGCGGGATCTGTTCGGCGGTCGCCTTGTCATGAGCGGCCAGATCTGCTGGCGACAGGGCGTCGCGAAAGCGCTCGTACATGGGCGTCACGATATAAGGCAGCACCGCATTGACGCGGATACCGCGCTTTCCCCACTCACGGGCAACGCTGCGCGTCCATGTATGGACTGCGGCTTTCGACGCACCATAGACGGCGTTATTAATTTCGGCGGTGAGGCCGGATTCGGAGCCGAAATTTATGATCGCCCCGCCATTGGGCATATGCCGGTAGGCTGCGCCATTTGTGTAGATGGTGCCATGGACATTGATATTGAAAATCCATTCCAGCGTGTCGTCGGGCACGTCATGGGTGGGAGCGTGGCGGTGAACGCCCGCGATATGCGCGAGGACATCGAGCCGGCCCATTTCCGTCACGGCTGCATCGAAGGCGGCATCGACGGCGGCGCGGTTGCCAACGTCGCAGGCGATGAAATGGGCCTTGCCAGGGCCAGCGGAATTGGCCCTGTCCACGGCGGCATGGCCACCTTGGGGATCAACGTCCAGGGCGAAAACTTCGGCCCCTTCCGCAACGAAAGCGCGTAGCGCGGCCGCGCCGATGCCCTGCGCGCAGCCGGTCACGATGATTTTCTTCTGACTCAGGGTCATAAATCCGTCTCCATCCCAATCCCGACCAGACTCCTGGCTTGTCGGCACGATTTGCTGTCCTCCAGGGCGAGCAATGAGTCCGCATCTGATTTGAGCATGAGCCTAATTCAAATTAGGCAGATTTGCAATAGCTGCCTCGCGCGATGGACAGCGCGGTGCGGTTGGGCAAGCCTTCTTGGCCGGCATCCGCGCACCAGCGGAACAAGCTCGTTCTACGGAACAGATTCCGTGAATGTGCGGGCGGTGCCTCGGGATTTACGGAGCCCATTCGGCGAGTACGCACCTCGCCGGCAGGTTGGATGCCTTGAATGAGTCTAATATTGATTAGGCCGAAAGCGCCTATCGCCCCTTCCATTCCGGCGTCCGGCGCTCTTTCCAGGCGCGCATCGCTTCCTGACAATCTTCGGTTCGGGAATAGAGATCGATCAACCGATATCGCGCAGCCAAAGCACCCTCCAAACTGGTGTTCAGTCCGTCAAGCGCCGCCTGTTTCGCGGCTTGGGACACCAATGGCGCGCAGCCAAGGATCTTATCGATCCATGCCTGGACGGCGGTATCCAGACTTTCGAACGGCACGACCTCGTTAACCAGCCCATATTGGCCAGCTCGCGTCGCATCGAGCGTTTCGCTGGCCACAATCATCGCCATCGCGACATGGTGCGGCAATTGCCGGACAGCGCGATGGACAACTCCGCAGTGGTCGATGATTCCCGCCCGCGCTTCCGGAAGGCCGAAACGAGCATTGTCGGCTGCCACGATGATGTCGGCGCACATGGCTAGTTCGAAGCCGAGCCCCAGCACATGGCCGTGAACGGTGCAAACCAGCGGCTTCTGGAGGCGTCGCAGACGCCCGCCAATGCCGGTGAGCCCCCCGCCAAAGGAAAGGCCATCGTGCCCCGTGGGCGGAGCGGCAATGTCTCCGCCCGCGCAGAAAGCCCGTTTGCCCGCCCCGCGGAGGACGGCAACCCTGATGTCCGGATCGCCGTCGATCCGTTCCCACGCGGCGGCCAGCGCCCGGTCCATCTCGTCGTCAATGGCGTTGAGCGCGCCGGGGCGGTTGAGCAGGACTTCCGCGACATGCCCCCGCACGCTCAGTTCAATGGATGTCATGGGATAGCCCCGCCGAACGCAGGTCAGTGCGCCAGCATGCCCGCATCGACGAGATGCTCGGAGCCGGTAATGTAGGAGGATTCGTCCGACGCCAGGAAAAGGACGAGGTTCGAGACTTCCGAGGGATCGGCAATCCTGCCCAGGGGAATTTGGGCCAGCGCTTCCCCACCAACCTCATCGGTCGCTTCCACCATCATCGGCGTCTGGATGAAGCCCGGATGGACTGAATTGACCCTGATATTATGCTTGCCATACTACATCGCCGTCGCCTTGGTCATGCCTCGCACGGCGAATTTGCTGGCTACATAGGCAAGGCTGGGGAAACCATAATTTGCGGCCATGCCCGCGATCGACGAAATGTTCACGATCGACCCGCGCCCGGCCTGGACCATCACCGGCAGCACGGCGCGCATGCCATAGAACACGGAATCCTGGTTGATCGCGCAGACGAGATCATACCCCTCATCGGTCAGGTCCGCAGTGGTAGCCATCGGCCCTAGAATGCCGGCATTGTTGACGAGAATATCGATCGTGCCGAAGCGCTCCACCGCCTTCGCGACGATCACGTTCCATGCCTCCGGCTTCGTGACATCATGGGGCAGGAAGATCGCGCAATCGCCCAGTTCATGCGCCAGGGCAGAGCCCGCTTCCTCGTTCACATCGGTCAAGACCAGCCTTGCGCCTTCCCGCGCAAAAACGCGGGCGTGCGAGGCTCCCATGCCGCGGGCGGCCCCAGTGATGACGGCTATTTTTCCATTGAGACGGCCCATGTCAGCTTCCTCTCTTCAGAATTTTCGAATATCACCTAATCATGATTATGCTGATCGCACTTTATCGACATAGGAATCATTTATCAAGGTGATGCCAGCATGCAGCGCCTAAGCGATCGAAATTTAAACATTCCTAGCAAATACAATGCCTTGATATGGCCCGACAGTGCCAGCAAAGTCTTCGAGACAGACTGAAACGCTATGCCCAATTCAATCTTGTCATTTCACGATCATCAGGCTAATTTCTATTAGTCTGAGTCGCGCATGAGGAGGGCTGTGGCGGGCCAGCGCTGCTCGTTGAAGTGAATGGTCCGGAAATCCGGTTGGCGGATACACAGGCGACCCGTCCGCCGTATAGGTCAAGGGTGATATTCAGCCGAAAAGCTCGCGAGCGATCGGCGCAGTATCACCGATCATACCGAGGCCATTCTTATTTCTCAAACCGATGTGACCCCAAAGGCGGCCATCGCTCCATCCATGAACCAAGAGAGGATGCCGAAATGAACAGTGACACCTTGCCCCCACCCGTCAGCAAGCCGCGCGTGCCGGTCCCGGATTATGTCCCGGCCGAGCTGGTGCGCGAGGTCGACGCCTATGCCCTCGATGGCCTTGAAGAAGGAGTGCAGGAGGCGTGGAAGCGCGTGCAGCAACCAGATACGCCCCCATTGATCTGGACTCCTTTCACGGGGGGGCACTGGATCGCGACCCGCGGCGCCGTGATCGATGAGGTTTATCGTAACCCGGACCGTTTCTCGAGCCGGGTCATCTGGGTGCCTCGCGAAGCCGGCGAAGCCTACGACATGGTTCCCACCAAGCTGGATCCGCCGGAACATACGCCATACCGCAAGGCGCTCGACAAGGCGCTTAACCTCGGTGAGATCAGAAAGATCGAGAACGATATCCGCGCCATCGCGATCGAGTTGATCGAGGATCTCGCGCCTCGCGGCCAATGCGATTTCGCGAAGGACTTCGCCGGAATCTTCCCGGTAAAGGTTTTTCTTGCGCTGGCGGACCTGCCGATCGAGGACGCGTCGAAACTGGCCCCGCTGGCGAACGAAATGACGCGGCCCTCCGGCAATACCCCGGA